>Ga0335073_10009339_pt1 | contig 13762 bp, 14 predicted proteins | sample Lox_Sample_22_FD_207093 | JGI IMG/M metagenome (GOLD analysis project Ga0335073, IMG submission 207093) | Soil microbial communities from Loxahatchee National Wildlife Refuge, Florida, United States - Lox_Sample_2.2 | ecosystem: Environmental > Terrestrial > Soil > Wetlands | place: USA... | reverse complement strand
GCCGCCTACCTGCCGCTTGTTGAATAGACTGAGGTGGTGAGTCCCCCCGACGGCGGGCTGGTTCTGCAGGACCCGCCGCCACGAGAGGCCTGTGGCGTGTTCGGTGTCTGGGCGCCGGGTGAGGACGTCGCGAAGCTGGCCTATTACGGCCTGTACGCGCTGCAACACCGCGGGCAGGAATCGGCGGGCATCGCGGTCAGCGACGGCAGCCGCATCATGGTGCACAAGGAGATGGGCCTGGTCGCCCAGGTCTTCGACGAACCTGCCCTGACCGCGCTGCGCGGCCACCTCGCGATCGGGCACTGCCGGTACTCGACCACCGGCGCCTCGGTGTGGGCCAACGCGCAGCCGACGTTCCGGTCGACGTCGGCCACCAGCCTGGCGCTCGGCCACAACGGGAACCTGATCAATACCCGCGAGCTGGCCGCGCTGCTCGCCGAGCCCGGCCAGGGCAGCGGCGGGATCGCCGCGACGACCGACACCGACGTGCTCACCGCGCTGTTCGTCAGCGACCGCATGCCCTCCGGTTCCGGTGCCGGCGGGCTGGCCGTTGGCGTCGAGGACGCCGCGGCCGCCGTCCTGCCGCTGGCCAAGGGCGCGTACTCGCTGGTCTTCATGGACGAGCAGACGCTGTACGCGGCACGGGATCCGCACGGGTTCCGGCCGCTGGTGCTCGGCCGGCTGAAGGGCGGCTGGGTGGTGGCCAGCGAAACCGCCGCCCTGGACATCGTGGGAGCGGCGTTCGTGCGGGAGATCGCGCCCGGCGAGCTGATCTGCATCAACGGGCGCGGGGTCCGGTCGAGGACCTTCGCCGAGCCGCAGCCGCGCGGGTGCCTGTTCGAGTACGTCTACCTGGCCCGGCCCGACACCACGATCTCCGGCCAGGGCGTGCACGCCACCCGGGTCGCCGTGGGCCGCCTGCTCGCCGCCGAGCACCCGGCGGACGCCGATCTGGTCATCCCGGTCCCGGAATCGGGGACGCCAGCCGCGATCGGCTTCGCCGAAGCCAGCGGTATCCCGTTCGGCCAGGGGCTGGTCAAGAACCCCTATGTCGGCCGGACCTTCATCCAGCCCAGCCAGACCATCAGGGAGCGCGGCATCAAGCTGAAGCTGAACCCGCTCCGGGACGCCATCGCGGGCCGCCGGCTGGTCGTGGTGGACGACTCGATCGTCCGCGGCAGCACGCAGCGCGCGCTGGTCGCCATGCTCCGGGAAGCGGGCGCGGCCCAGGTCCACGTGCGTGTCGCATCGCCGCCCGTGACCTGGCCGTGCTTCTACGGCATCGACTTCGCCACCCGCACCGAACTCATCGCGGGCCGGCTCTCGCCGCAGGAGATCTGCGCCTCGATCGGCGCGGACTCCCTGGGCTACGTGTCGCTGGAGGGACTCACCGAGGCCACCGGGCTGCCGGCCGACCGGTTGTGCCGCGCCTGCTTCGACGGGCATTACCCGATCCCGGTCGCCGATGACGACCGGGGCAAGCACATCCTCGATGGCCTAGGCGTCGGCTCCTAGCCCGGCGACCGTGCCGCACGACCGCGCCTCGTTACCGCGGGCCGTACGACCGTGTGCCCCGCTACCGCGGCCAGGCGTCCTGGGCGTCGTTCCAGGCGTCCTCGGCCCCGCCGGATCCCGGATCGTCGTCCTCGTCGTCGTCGTCATACTCCCCGGCGGAATCACCGTCGTGAGAGTCCGCACCGACGCCTAGCTCCGCACGCAGCCGGTCGAGGTCTGTGTCGTCGCTCTTGTACTTGAGCTGACGCGCAACCTTAACCTGCTTGGCCTTGGCTCGGCCGCGCCCCATTGGCTCGACCCCCTCGAACGTCCGGAGCCAGTCAGGCCCCATGATCTCCGCCTCGCTGGCGTTTGTCTATCGTACTTTTGTGCGTCGTACGACACCGTCGCCACCCCGCAGCGGAGAAGCGCGACGTTCACCAGCATCCGTACAGGTACAACCGTACCCGCTTTGCGCCCCCGATGCCTACGCTGATCCCATCGTGCCGAGCCAGATTCCGCGCAGTCGGCCTACATCGGACATCCGGCGCTCGGCGAGACGATCCGCGGCCACCGATGGGGGCACCCCGTCGGAGTCCGCGATCGACAGGACCCTGGCCGTGGTCGTGAAGATCTGCTCGGTGGCGGCCCGGGCGCGATCGAAGTTGAACCCGCCCAGTTCGTCGGCCACCTGGATCACGCCGCCCGCGTTGACCACGTAGTCCGGCGCGTAGCTGACGCCCCGGTCGGCGAGCAGCTTCTCGATGCCGTGGTGGGCGAGCTGGTTGTTGGCTCCGCCGCACACGATGCGCGCGGTCAGCCCCCTGGCGACCTGTTCGGTCACCGTGCCGCCCAGCGCGCACGGGGACAGGATGTCCAGGTCCGCGGCCAGGAGGGCATCGAGCCCGGAGACGACCCGGACTTCGGGGTGCCGGGCGCGGACGGCGTCGGTCGCCTCGGCGCTGACGTCGCAGATCACCACGTGGGCCTCGGCCTCGACCAGGTGATCGACCAGCCGGTGGCCGACCTTGCCGACTCCCTCCACGCCCACGGTCCGCCCGCGCAGGCTGGGGGTGCCCCAGGCGTGTTCGGCCGAGGCCTGCATCCCGTACAGGACGCCGAGGGCGGTCAGGACCGAGGAGTCCCCTGCGCCGCCGTGGGCGGTCGTGCGGCCGGTCACGTAACGGCATTCCCGGGCGACGACGTCCATGTCCTCGCTGCGGGTGCCGACGTCGCACGCGGTGATGTACCGGCCGCCGAGCGATTCGACGAAGCGGCCGTAGGCGCGCAGCAGGCTCTCGGTCTTGACCCGGGCGGGGTCACCGATGATGACCGCCTTGCCGCCACCGTGGTCCAGGCCGGCCAGCGCGTTCTTGTAGGCCATGGCCTTGGACAGCCTCAGCACGTCCGCGAGGGCGTCGCCCTCGCTGGCGTACGGGTAGAACCGGGTCCCGCCCAGCCCGGGGCCGAGCGCGGTGGAATAGATGCCGATGATCGCCCGCAGCCCAGTAGGGGTGTCCTGGCAGAAGACGACCTGCTCGTGGTCCGCCCCGCCGGCGGAGCCATTGTCCCTGTGGGACGTCGCGAACACGTTGGTCACGGTAGCGACTCTCCTCATCCCGTCCCGGGTCCTCGTTGAACCGGGCTCGGAAACAAGCGTATTGCCTGCGCGCGCAGCCAGGAGACCTGTGCGCGCAGCCGGAGAGCGGCGCAGCCGGGCGGAGGAGCCGGATGCTTTCCGTACCGGCTGGTAACTCACAGTATTGATGATCTCGTTACCTTGAGTACCGTCTTTGCGGCGTTCTGATATGTCACGATACGACAGTGATGACTTACGCCGCGTATCTCCGGATCTACGAGCCGGTCGCGGCGTTCCACGAGCCGGAGCGTTCCAGGTGGGCGGCCTACGCGGTATCGCCGGCCCGCCCGAGGCGGCGCGACTCGCTCTGTGTCGAACAAGCCGAGGCCCTGCACCGGGCGATCACGGCCGCGCAGATCGTGGTGCCCGTTCGGGAGAGTGAGCACGCCTACATCCGCCGCGCGGAGGGCGTCACCTATATATGCCCGTGGCAGACCAGGCTGCGCTGCCTGCTGTCCTACGGCCGCATGCTCTCGACCGCGGGCTCGGCGCTGCCGGGCGTGGTCCCGTCCCACGACGACAGCGACACGATGACGGCCCTGGCCCGGCTGGCCGACGAGGGGATGCCAGGCCCCGCGACCAGGCTGCACATCCTGGCCAGCGCCTGGACCGTACCGCTGGCCTGGTTCGTGCCGTTCGCCGCGGCCGAGCGGTGGCTGGCCCTGGGGCCGGATCCGAAACGGTCGTCCGTCCCGCAGACCGCGTCCGCAACCAGGGCGCTGCTTTACACCACATCCATGTCGCGGGCGCGCAAGCGGGTGGCCCGCGGCCTGGCGGCGCTGCGCGGCCTGCCGCCCAGCCTCGCGGGAACCACGTGGGATCCGGCCCGCGCCGAGACCGAACTGGCGGAGGTGGGCAGGTGGCTCGAAGACTTCCATCCTTACTCACTGGTGGAGCTGGACTACGGCGGCCTGGTCCAGCTGCTCGGCGACGACGCGATGAGCGGTGATCAGTCGGCCGCCGAGATCGCCGCGGCCATCGACGGGGTAGCCAAGGGCGAACCCGAGCTGGCGGTGGCCATGTACAAGCGCGCCCACAGCCGGTGGCGCGCGTTCGCGGAATACGAGATGGCGAACTGAGTACCGGGCAGGCCCGGATAGTTCCCGGGCACTATTTCCGAAACCGGCGCGATGCGACCATAAGTATCACTAGACTCACTGTGAGTGACAGTGATCGGCGGAGCAACTGGGCATCCCGGTACAGAAACTTGCGCCTGGTGGTCGACGCGTCACGGCTGGTGATGGCAATATGGTCCCTGTCGGCCATATGGGACATCCCCGACAGGCTCCCCACGGAGCACCAGGCAAACAAGAGATGCAGGATCGCAACACTGGTCCAGGAGGAGAGGCCACGCACATGTCCGCTCGTACACCAGAGGCCGAGCCACTGCTGACGCCCGCGGAGGTCGCCACGATGTTCCGTGTCGATCCCAAGACCGTCACACGGTGGGCGAAGGCCGGGAAACTGACCTCAATCCGCACGCTGGGGGGACACCGGCGCTACCGGGAGACTGAGGTTCGTGCACTGCTCGCGGGTATTCCGCAGCAGCGCTCCGAGTGAGCACCTGCCGTCTTCACGAGGCAGGCGCTCCGTGGATGCGGCAGCACTCGATCAATGGAATGGGGGGTCGGCCCCGGAGGGGCGTGCCACATCGACAGAGTTGCCCGACAGGGCAGATCTGGAAGGCATGCTTCCGGGGCCGGTCCGCTCTCAGGGGAGGATCGCACGGTGCGTGATCCAGAACTGGTCGCACGTGCTCAGCGCGCCGCGACGCGCCTGGAATCGGCATGGGAACAATGGCGCGCGCTGCACGGACTCGCGGTCGCGCCCGGGCAGCCGGTAGTGAGCTACGTCGGCTACTCGCTCAAAGAGCCATGGGGAGAACCCCGGGTCGTCATCGGGATCGACGCCGATGAGGCCGAATATCTCGCGGAGTTCCTGGATCGCGATGAATGCGTCCAGCGCGTACGGATTCCGCAGCAGCAGGTACGGCGGGCCGAACCGCCGTCCGAGGGCACTGGCGAGCACGCCAGGCCGGCGCTGCTTGGCGCGCCGGTCGGCTATGGCGTCGGCCGCCACGCTCCGGATCAGGTCCGCGATATGGCCAGCGAACTGGCCGGCTGGACCCCCGGCGAGCTTCCCGGCCAGGTCACCGACCAGCTCGCCGCGTGGCCGCCGAGCACGCAGACGGTTCCTGACCAGCTCGCCGCGTGGCCGCCCGGCCCGCAGGCACCTGACCAGCCGCCTGCCAGCGCGTAGTTCTTGTTGTGCCCCCCCGGCGCGGTCAATTCTGTTTAGTCGTGGCGGGTTCACAGCTGTGTCCTAGCGTCCGTTAAGGTTCCCAGGGCATGATCGACATCGCCAGGGGCTGAGGTTCCTCACCCTTGCGCGTCTGGGCTCGGGGTGGCCAGGCCCCGCTCCGAGCCCAGGCCACCTTTTTGCGTATCGTGGGGATATGGCGCACGGTGCGCGTTTGGTGCTGCTGGCGGTGGCCGCCTTGCTCGTGGCGGCGTGTACCAGTAGCGGTCCGTCCTCGACGCGTTCTCAGCCGCCGTCGTCGGCAGCTTCGGTTTCGGTGCCCCCGAGCGCGGCTCCGGCCGGTACGGTCAGCTCGAACGGGTGTGTCGGGCAGCCGCCCGTCAGCCCGCTGCCGGTCTGGGCGCGCGCCGGGTTCAACCCGCCGGACCAGGCCATGCCGCACGTGCTGGGCGAGGCAGGCAACATCGTGGCCATCCTGTGGGCCGACCGTGACGCGTTGCACTCCCCGGCGCTGCAGAACAGGGGCAACAAGATCCTCTGGGTGTCCAGGATTCCGTTCGTCGCGCCGAATCCGCTGGTCATCAACGCCACGCTCGCGGGCGGCACGCGCACGGTGACGCTCTCGGTGCCGGGCGGGCCGGGGCCGTCGACCATCAACCTGCCGGCACCGGGCTGCTGGACCCTCCGCCTGAGCTGGTCCGGCCACACCGACGAACTCAAGCTGCGCTACGTATCCTGATCCGCTTCCAGCTCACGCTTCGCGCCACCGTAGGCTTACGCCGGACGGCGAGCGATAGGTCGGGCAAGGAGGGCGTGATGGATCTTCAGGAAGCGCTGACCAAGGTGGCCGAACTCAGCCACGACGAGTTGCGCATCGTCCGCAAGCGCGCTGAGGAGAGCACACCAGCCCGCGATAGCGGCCACGACTACGATGACATGCGCCGGCTGGCCGACGAGCTCGACCACCATGCGCACGTGCTGCGCCGCCTGCACGACAACGAGTTCGGCGACCACTGGCGCCACGAGAGCCGCAGCGACCGTTCATGACTGTGCGTGCGAGCCTGGCCTTGGCCGCCCAAGCCAGCCGCGCTCGGGCCGCCCATCGCACCTGTTTCGCGGCCAACTCGGTCCACGAACCAGGGCGTCTTCGGGCATGCAGTAACTACACAGCGTCATAATCGGCAACTGGCGCTGCGACGTCGGTGACAGCTGAGCTCGCCCGGCTGGCGGAAGACGCGGGCCGTGCACTCGCCGCTAGAAGGCAGGCACAGGAAGCGGCTGCCAGGCAGCGCTGACCCGCCTCGTTGCCGCCGATATGTACGTTCCGAGGACGACGAAACCCACTCGCGCGCTCATCGCCGGTCTGCGCCGAGCCAGGACTCGGCCGTGATGTGTGATAATCGCACTATGGGCCAACCCGCTATCAGGACTCAGGCTGACTTGGGGCGACGTATCGCCCAAGCTCGGGAAGACAGTGGGAAGACGCAGGCGGAGCTAGCCGACTTGGTGGGACTAGATCGCACCGCGGTCGTCAGGCTGGAAGCTGGGAGCCGTAGGGTCTCGGCAACGGAGCTAGTAGCTATTGCTAGTGCTCTGGAGAGGCCGATTGACTGGTTCGTTACAGAATCTCCGCCAGCTGTCATCAGCAGACGACAGAGTCCCGCAGCGGCCGGACTGTCACGAAGGCTTGACCTTACTCTGGAGAATACGGCCCGAGATGTCGCTTTCCTGGTCGAACAAGGTATTCTGCCACATCGCGGCCGCCTAAATTATGCCGCGCCACAGTCGTTTGCAGATGCTGAGAATCTCGCTCGTAGCGTACGAAGGGAAGCCGGGCTGCAAGAGGGTCCAATACGTGACCTTCAGTCAGTGTGTGAGCGGTTGGGTCTTTTGGCTTTCTCCTTCGAGCTCGGGCCTGACTCTGGCGATGCTGCGTATGTTGAGGTCAACGATCTTGGAGTCGCTGTCGTTAATGGTGAGACTGATCCAGGTCGCCGGAGATTCAGCTTGACGCACGAGCTTGGCCATCACGTCGTAGGTGATGCATACGAGCCAGAGCCAAGGCTCGGCGCATCCGAAACAGAACGCATGCTCAATTCATTCGCGGCCCACTTCTTGATGCCACGATCGGCAGTTCAGAATACATGGGACGAGTTCAGAAATCAGTCAGCGCGGCTCGCTGCAACGGCAGTTGCTGTGCGTTTCAGAGTTAGTTGGACCGCAGCCTGCAATCAGTTGAGGGATCTTGGCATTATAGGGAGTCGACAGCGCGACCTTCTTGTGGAAGATGATCTCAGGAAGGGCGAAATGCTGGAACTTGGCGAGCGCTGGGTGCCAGAACTTGAGCCGCCAAGCGTTCCGCCGGGGTATGCCAAAGCCGTGATCAATGCCTACCGTGCGAGGCGACTGACCCGGGCTCGGACTGTCGAGTTGCTTCACGGCACAGTAACTGAGGCTGACCTGCCAGCAATCGAAGAGACGACTCTAGAGCGGCTTCGTCGCGAACTCGAAGCAGAGCCGTGACTACGCTGGTATTTGACAATACTGCTCTCAATCATTTCGCCAAGACCGGTCGCTTGGCCGAACTTAGAACGATAGTGGAAGGTTATCAATGTGTGGCGCCTGCGGAAGTCTTTTCTGAGCTAGCCAGAGCAGTCGCCGAATATCCTGCTCTCGGAACTATCTCCGCACAGGACTGGCTCAAGCCGGTGGAGCTCGGCGAGATAGAAGAGATAGCCGCGTTCGCTAGGTATAAACACGAGCTCGGCGGCGGCCCCGAGACGAATATCGGAGAATCGGCGGTTCTCGCTTGGGTATCAATAAACGGCGGGATCGCCATAATTGATGAAAGTGCTGCTACAAGCATCGGAGAACGAGATGGCCTTGCGATCCGTGGCTCCTTGTGGCTGATTGTCCATGGCTGCAAGGAGGGGAAGCTCGATCGTTCTCTAGCCGAAGGGATAGTGGACGATCTTATTGATTCCGGCATGTGGCTGCCGGTCGAAAGTGGCGCGGCTCTGTTCGCGTGGGCTTATGAGCAAGGCCTCCTGCCATAGGGGCTATTTTACTCGTGGTGGTGAAAGCCAGTAGCATAAGATGGATGATAGCTGTGGTATAAAGTGCTCCGCCGCAATGAACGTCTCGATGTGTTCGCGGATTCTGACCAGCGCCGGTGTCCAAAACGCACTCTGAGGCTGCGAGGCGGGACGACCGTCCGCTCTTGAGTTGCATTTGCGCCCGCGGCACGATGCGCCGTGCCGCGCATTGTGAGCTAGCGGTCGAGGACGGCGAACGTTGAACGTACCAAGGTGGCGACACCTTGACTTAACGGCCGTCACGCTCGGTTACGATCGTGGGATATTGCCTGTCGCCTGCGTGGACCGGTTCGTGGACCGGCGCCAGGTAATCCCAGTGCGGCGAGCCGTCATCAGTGCAATGACCCGTGTCATCTGTGCAGCTAGTGCCCACGGTGCACGGGACCGTACTTCTCATAATCCGCCGGTCGTGGGTTCGAGGCCCACCGCCCCACTATGCCCATCACGCGTGTTGGCCCTTCGCCGGGCTAGTCTCAGTGTGGTGTCCGTTGGACACGCCTAGACCGGTCAGTCGGCCCCAGGCTGGAGACTACCGCGTTACCCGCTCCATGCACCTGCATCAGAGCAAGTCTCCGGCTGCGACGCGGTAACCGGCGACTGCCTGCTGTTCTCGTACTCCGCTCCGATTCTGATGCGGTTCCCGCCGAACCGCTTACAACTCGATATCGATCTCGGGCGGCTCCAGTTCGGGCAGCTCCAGCCTGGGCGGTGACAGTTCTGGCGGGGCGATCACGGCGCTAGGCGCGTACTCGGCGACCAAGCAAGTGGCCACGACCCGTGTGGCGTCGTGGTACCAACTCGCCAGGCTGGCTTCAACCTCAGCCGGCGGCACCGTAAGAACGATCGTCAGGAACAGGGCCGGAAGCAGGTGCCTCACCCATCCGAGCAAGTCCTGCCCGCGGGCTCGCCATGCCTGCGCGTCCGGGCCGTCGCCATCAGCCGGGACCCTGCGGGCCAGGTCGCAGGCGGCGTTACGCAGCGTGGTTACGCGCTGGCGCGCCTCGTCGAGCAGATCCCGGCCGCCCCACGGGGCGTGGCGGCCAAGCGCGCGGCGGAACGCGGCCCGTGCGTCATCGACCAGCAGGGCGGGCAGGTCAATACTCCCGGCCAGTTGCGCTGCCCGGTCCAGCAGATCGCCGAGCGCCCCATCCAGTAGGTCTAGATAGTCCTGGCCCGCGGCCTGCGGATACTGCGGGCGTCTCCGCGCTCTACGAGCCGACCACTCGTCGCTATCCAGCCAGTCCCTCAGGAGCCTGCAGGTGTCGGCGCAGGCCTCCACCAGCAGCCGATCCTGCTCGGCGGTCGGCGCGTCCGCCCTGTCACGCACCCCTGCCCGGACCAGGGCGTTCAGGCGGGCGATCCGCTCGATCGTAACGGCAGTCATAACGTCTCAAGGATAGGCTCCGGTGCTCTTCAGTACCTTCCTGATGGCAATCGGCGCAGCGCGGTCGTTGGTGCCTCTAGCGCTCAGCTCGATGACGCTAGCCGAGATCATCCAAGCCTGCTGCGCCGACGCGCTGTCCTCTTGGCCATCTACCTCAGGACAGCCTTGACCGCGATCTTGGCTCGGTTCGATCCAGCGCCGCGGACTCGCCTGCGCTGATTGGCCGGATTACGGAAGCCGTATGCCAGGCGGGCCTTGAGCTTGGCGAGCCGGTTCAGGCTCTCGGAGGTCGCGTTCGTGATCCGGTCTTCCGCAGCCGGATCTGCCGGCCCGTCAGCGGATCGGTCCCGGCGTAGACACTCACGCGGAACGAGCCGCTGGGGAGCTGCTGGATGTAACCGCCTGTGGCCTTGGCCATGGCAGCACGATAACTCGACTACGGACATTCGTGCCACAACCCGTGCCACGCACCGCAGTCTCGAAGCCATGTTTCCGCAGGTGGGGCGCCAGGGGGTCGAACCCTGAACCAATGGGTTAAAAGCCCACTGCTCTGCCATTGAGCTAACGCCCCGCCGCGCCGCCGGAACGGCGCCTCGAGACGAAAGCGTACCGACTTCCCGGCCCGATCGCGCTCCCGGAGGCTAGCGGTACGCGGAGAGGCCGGTGAGGGCCTGGCCGATGGCCAGCGCGTGGATCTCCTCGGTGCCCTCGTAGGTCAGCACCGCCTCGAGGTTGTTCGCGTGCCGGATCGGCGGGTACTCCAGTGTCACCCCGCTGGCGCCGAGGATGGTCCGGGCCTGCCGGGCGATGTCGAGCGCCGACCTGACGTTGGTCATCTTGGCGATGCTGACCTGCACCGGCGTGACCGAGCCGGCCTCCTTGAGCCGGCCGAGGTGCAGCGCTAGGAGCTGCGACCGGTAAAGGTCGGCGGCCATCCAGCTCAGCTTGCCCTGGGTCAGCTGGAAGGACCCGATCGGCTTGCCGAACTGCTCGCGGGTCCGCGCGTATTCGATAGCGCTCTCCAGGCAGGTCCGGGCCGCGCCGGTGACACCCCAGGCGATGCCGTAGCGTGCCTCGGTCAGGCACGACAGGGGGCCCTTGAGCCCGGAGACGCCCGGGAGCACCGCGTCGGCCGGGAGCCGGACCTCGTCGAGGTGCAGCTCGGAGGTGATCGAGGCCCGCAGCGACAGCTTCTTGTGGATGTCGCGCGCGGTAAAGCCCGGAGCGCCGCGGGGCACGAGGAAGCCGCGGATCCCTTCGGCGGTGTTGGCCCACACCACGGCGATGTCGGCGATGCTTCCGTTGGTGATCCACATCTTGGTCCCGGACAGCACCCAGTCGGATCCGTCTGCCCGGGCAAAGGTCTGCATGCCGCCCGGGTCGGAACCGTGGTCGGGCTCGGTGAGCCCGAAGCAGCCGATTGCCTCCCCGGTCGCCATCCGGGGCAGCCATTCGGTCTTCTGCTCCTCCGAGCCGTAGCGCCAGATCGGGAACATGGCCAGCGAGCCCTGGACCGACGTCGCGCTGCGCAGGCCGGAGTCGCAGGCTTCCAGCTCCCGGCAGGCCACCCCGTACGCGACCGCCCCGGCGCCGGCGCAGCCGTACCCGGTCAGGTGCATCCCGAGCAGGCCGAGCTTGCCGAGTTCCGGCATGACCTCGCGCGGCAGCGTGCCGGCTTCGAACCAGTCGGTGACGTGCGGCAGGACCCGTTCCGCGGTAAAGGCCCGCACCGTGTCGCGCAGCAGCCGCTCCTCGTCGGTGAGCTGGTCATCAATGTTCAGCAGGTCCGTGTTCGGCGCGGGCGTGGGCATGGCGGTTCCTCTCGTCGCTCTAGATCAGGGTATTTACCCGGGAGGTCCCCGATGTGAGCCCGGTCCCCGAAGCGGCATGATCGAGCCATGAACGAACCGAACAATGGCGCCACCAAGCGCCTGTACCGGATCCGGGACGGCCGGGTTGTCGCGGGCGTGTGCGCGGGCCTGGCTGCCTACTTCGGGGTGGACCCGACCCTCGTCCGTCTCGCGTTTGCCCTGCTCACGGTGTTCGGCGGCGTGGGTATCCTGCTCTATCTCGGCGCCTGGATCGTGATCCCGGACGAGGTGGACGGTACCTCCATCGCCGAGACCATGGTGAACAAGCGGCGCTCTTAGGAGCTCGCGGCTTCCGGCTGCTGAACCTGCGCCGCGCTGGCGTGGAGCTGGGTCCAGTTCACCGCGAGCATGGCGGCCGCGGTCAGCCCGACCAGCCCGGCCAGGCCGACGGCGAGCGGGGCGCCGATAGCCTCTGCGACCGCCCCGCCGGCCAGGATGCCGAGCCCTTGCACGGCGTACAGGCCCGATTGCGCCAGGCCGAACGCACGGGCCCTGGTGGCGGGCTGGAGGGCCTGCACGAAGGCCGCGGCGGCGGCGAGCTGGTACGCGCCGTCCGCGCCGGCCAGGGCCCACAGCAGCAGGACGGCCCACAGCGGCGGGCTCCACGCGCTGCCGATGAGCGGGATGCAGGACAGGATGGCCAGCCAGCCCATCATCCTCATCCTGGTCGACGGCGTGGCCATCCGGCCGAGCAGGAAGGCCCCGACCACCACGTCGGCCGGCATGGCCGCCATCAGCAGGCCCACCGTCAGCGTGCTGCCCTGCAGCGAGTGCGCGTACGGCGCCGCGAGCCCTTCCGGGACGATGTAGAAGCCGGCCAGCCAGCCGAACAGCAGCAGCGTCAGCAGCATCCGGCTGCCGAAGACGATCCGGATCCCGTCGGCTGACACGGCCCGCAGGGACGGCCGCCTCGCCTGGTCCCGGCCGGGCAAGGGCCGTACCCTCACTCCCGCCGTCACGATAAAAGCCGAGATACCGAACGAAACGGCGTCCAAGCCCAGGGTCCAGTAGGGGTCAACCACGGCGACCACGGCCGCGCCTGCGACGAACCCCAGGATCTGACTCGCCTGGAAGCTGATGTTGCCGATCGCCGAGCCAAGCACGAACTTGTCGCCGGGCAGCACATCCGGCAGCAGGGCGGCCCGGGCTGAGGAGAACGGCGCGCCGGCCAGCACGGTGCAGAACAACAGGGTGCACAGCCCGCCGAACGGCATGCCCCGGTATCGCCATGAGCCCGACCGTGCCCATCCGGAGCACGTCGCAGGCGATCATGACGCGGCGGCGCGGGAACAGGTCCGCGAGGCCGGACAGCAGCGGACCGCCCGCGATCGGCGGCAGGTAGGTGAGGGCGTAGGCGAGCGCGGTAAGAAACGCTGAGTGGGTCCGGCGGTACACCAGGATGGCGACGGCGACCTGGGCGAACTGATCGCCGGCGAAGGAAAGCACCTGCGCGGTCCACAGCGCGCGGAACTCCGCGATGGCGAAACCTCGCGGTAGGAAGAGCGCTGCTCCGGCGCCCGCCGATGGCGGCCGCACGGGGCGGCCTCAAGCGCTGGACCGGCCGGGTATGCGGGCGCCCGTCTGGCTCGGAGCCGGGCCTGCGCGGGCTCAGCCCGAAGCTCGGTCCGCGGCTCGGTGGTCACGTGCGTTGTTCACCCTCGGGCATCGGCCAAGGTCCTGCGTAGGATGTGACCGGCCTGGTCGTCACACATAGTGGCTACCCCCCGGCATATAGTCACGCCGCCCGGATCGTCCCCGGCGATCGTGTCACTGCGTGATTCATATATCGCTTAACGTGTCTGATCATGACGCTCTTGGCAAGAGGTGCCGCGCCGAGTCTTCCCCGGCAGGGGCGGATGCGGTCGTTCCGCTTTGCTGGTTCCGGCCTCTGTCCCCTATGCTGGGGCAGTCCCCGACGGGCTGATACGGTTACGGCGGCCAAGGCCGTCGGCGCCCCCATCGTCTAGCGGCCTAGGACACCGCCCTTTCAAGGCGGCGGCACGGGTTCGAATCCCGTTGG
>Ga0335073_10009336_pt1 | contig 13764 bp, 8 predicted proteins | sample Lox_Sample_22_FD_207093 | JGI IMG/M metagenome (GOLD analysis project Ga0335073, IMG submission 207093) | Soil microbial communities from Loxahatchee National Wildlife Refuge, Florida, United States - Lox_Sample_2.2 | ecosystem: Environmental > Terrestrial > Soil > Wetlands | place: USA: Florida... | reverse complement strand
CTCCCACCCCCTGGGGCCCGCCCGCAAGGGCGGAACCGCCCCGCTCCCGGGCGCCGCATCCTCCAGTGGTCCGGCCCGCCCCCGGTCCTAGCCTGTCCCAGCCGCGACTCGGAGGTCGCTCGTGACTATCGATCCGACAACGCTGCCCGCCGCCCGGCGTGGCCTCCGCTCGGGCCGCCGCTTCCGCTCCGGCCGCCAGTTCCGCGTGGGCGGCCGGCTCCGCCTGGCCCGTTCCACGACGGTCGTCCTGGCCAGCGTGGCAGGCGTGCTCATCCAGATGGCCGGCGCCCCGGTGCCGCCGGCCGGCGCCGCCACCGCCGCCGTCTCCTATACCTATGACTCCGCCGGCCGGCTGTCTACGGTCACGACCTCGGCTGGGACCGCCACCTACCATTACGACGCCGAGGGCAACCTGCTGTCGATCACCGAATCGTCCGGCGGGCTCCGGCAGACGGCCCGGCCGAACCGCGCGGGCGGCCCGGCCCCAGTGATCACCGGGGCCGGGCCGTCGGTGGTGGCCTCGGGTAAGGCCATCACGGTCAAGGGCCGGGAATTTTCCGCGGTGAAGGCCAAGGACATCGTGCACGTCGGGGATCTGATGGCCCCGGTGACGTCGGCGTCCGCGACTCAGCTGCGGATCACCGCGCCACCGGGAACCGGCGGGAAGGTCACCGTGACCACGCCCGGCGGGACCGCCACCGGCCCGCGGGTGAAGATCACCGAGCCACCCCAGCCACGCGGGCCCGTGCCCGGACGCGACCCGCATCCGCTACGGGCGGCTCCCGGCGTGACCGCGCTGTCCGGGCTGGTCGAGACCAGCCAAGGCAAGCTGCTGCCCCGCGTCACCATCACCCTGGCCAGCGTGGCCGGGAAGACCCAGGAGACCGCGCTGACCCGGCGTAACGGGCAGTTTTTCTTCACCGATCTGGCCCCCGGCCGGCACCAGCTCATCATCACCGCCACCAGCGTCGGCGGCGTGGACTATGGCGTGTACGCCGAGCCGGTGGAACTGCCCAAGGGGCGGACCACGGTGATGCCCTGGGTCACCTACCTCACGCCGCTGGATCTGGCCCACGCGATCACGATCACCTCCCCGGCCAGCCACGAGGTGAACGTGACCTCGCCGAAGCTGCCGGGCCTGGTGATCCAGATCCCCAAGGGCACGGTGATCCGCGACCGCAACGGCCACGTGGTGACGAAGGTGTCGCTGACCCCGCTGACCGTGGGCCGCACCGCCTACCCGCTGGCCCCCGGCATGCAGCCCGGCTTCTTCACCCTCCAGCCCGGCGACGCCAGCGTGAGCGGCCCGGGGCTGCGGGTCATCTACGCCAACGGCAGCGGTCAGCCACCGGGCACCGCCATCCCCTACTTCGTCGACAGCCCGAACTGGGCCGGGACCGGCTGGTGGCGCTATGGCACCGGGCACGTCAGCGCGAACGGCAAGCAGATCGACCCGGCTCCCGGCGTCCGCTGGCACAGCATCACGCTGGGCGGCTACAGCACCGACCCGCCGCCCAGCTCCAATCCCCCGCCCTGCCCCGGCAGCAACCCGCCACCCAGCGGCAGCGACGGCGGAGGCGGTGGCGGCAACGGCCCGCCGCCCGGGGGGTCCTCCTGCCCGGTCCCGGCAGGCGGTGACCCCATTTCCCTGGCCACCGGCCTGTTCGTTGACGAGGACACCGACCTCACCCTGAACGACGTCGAGAGCGTGCCGCTGATACGCACGTTCCGCCAGCTCGATGACACGGTGCGGGACTTCGGCATCGGCATGAGCAGCAGCCTCAACTTCTACATAGTGGCCAACAGCAGCGGCGACTTCGTTCTCTACAATCCGGCCGGGGGCATGGTCACGTACGCGCCCACCAGCACCACCGGCCTGTACCAGTCGGCGGGCAGCCCCACCGAGTTCGTCGGCTCCACGCTGACCTGGACCAGCGGAGATCCGGATGGCCCGTTCACGGTCAATCTCACTGACGGGACCGTGCTGTCGTTCGGCAACCCGGCTTACCTGACCGCGGTCACCGACCGATTCGGCAACGAGATCACCATCAACCGCAACGAGTTCACGGCCAACGGTGGCCAGATTTCCACCGTCACCACGCCGGACGGGCTGTGGCTGAAGTTCACCTATGGTGACTGCGTGGCCGCCTCCCCCGGCACCACCTGCATCACCCAGGTCACCGACAACTCCGGCCGGACCGTCAGCTACAGCTACGACGCCTACGGCAGGCTGACCACCGTGACCGATCCGGCCGGAGGGGTGACCAAGTACACCTGGGCCGCGTGCACCAATTCGGTCACCTGCACCGAGTTGCTGACCACAACCGACCCCGCCGGCCACGTCACCTCGAACACCTACAACGCCACGACCGGCTGGATCACCGGGCAGGCCGACGGGGCCGGCCATAAATGGAGCTACAGCTACGTCACCAACAGCGCCGGCCAGGTGACCCAGGCCACCGTGACCGACCCGCGGGGCATAGCGGACCAGTACTCCTTCAGCAGCAGCAACGGATTGCCGTCCTCGGTCACCTACGGCCTGGGCAGTTCGGACCCGCAGACCGTCACGACCAGCTTCAGCCCGACGACGAACCTGCTCACCAGCGAGACCGACGCGCTCGGGCGCACCACCGACTACACCTACGACGCCCTGGGCGACCTCACCTCGATCACCTATCTGGCCGGCACGTCCTCCGCCTCCACCTGGTCGTACACCTACGACCCGACCTACAACCGCATCACGAGCGTCACCAACCCGCTCGGTTACACCACGACGATCACCTACAACGACGCCGCCCAGACCGAAACGCTCACCGACCCGCTCGGCCGCAAGTGGGTAACCACCCTGAACGATGAGGGCCAGCCGATCGAGCAGACCAACCCGCTGGGCGGAACCACGTATCTCAGCTACCTGTATGGCGACCTGGTGGCGATCACCAACCCGCTCGGCGAGGCGACCGGCGCCTACTACAGCTCGGTCGGACAGCCCCTCGACATCACCGATGCCGAGGGGAACACCGAGAGCTACACCTGGACGCCGCTGGGCGGGCTGGCCAGCGAGACCAACCCGCTGGGCGGGGTGACGAGCTACGGCTACGACGCCGACGGCAACCTGACCAGCGTCACCGACGCCGACGGCCACAAGACCAGCTACACCTACAACGGCGACAGCGAGCTCGCCACCAAGACCGACCCGCTCGGCAAAGTCACCAGCTACAGCTACGACGGCGACGGCGACCTGACCAAGGTCACCGACGCCATGAGCAACGTCGACACGTTCGCCTACAACGACTTCGGCAACGTGACCACGGCCCTGTACGGCGTGTCGGGCAGCACTCAGCAGAGCAAGATCGTCTACACCTACGACAACGGCAACCGGATGACCAAGGCGGTCCAGACCCCGGGCGGCACGTACTCGTTCACCTACAACGGCCTGAACGACGTCCTGTCGCAGACCAGCCCGGCCGGGACCGTGTCGCGCACCTACAACACCGCCGGGCTGCCAACGTCGATGACGGTGCCCGGCCAGACCAAGATCACCTACGGCTACGACAAGGACGGGCAGCTCACCGGGATCACCCAGGGCACTACCACGGTGAGCCAGACCTGGGACGACCTGGCCCGGCTGAGCTCGGTCACGCTGCCCGACGGGATCAAGGACACCAACACCTATGACGCCGCCAGCGAGCTCACCGCGCAGACGTTCACCAGCGGCAGCACCGCAGTCGGCGCGGTGGACTACACCTACACGCCGGACAATCAGATCAGCTCCGAATCAGGCAGCCTGGCCAGCACCACCCTGCCGGCCGCTGTCACCAGCAACACCTACAACGCCGACAACGAGCTCACCGACGCGAACGGCACCGCCTACACCTACAACGCCGACGGCGACCTGACCTCGACCGGGACCAGCACCTACACCTGGAACGACCAGAACCAGCTCACCGGGATCAGCGGCGCCACCACCGCCGCGTTCACCTACAACCCGTTCGGCCAGCAGGCCACCGCCACCCTCGGCGGCACCACGGCCTCCTACCTATACGAGGGAACCGCCTGGAACTCCAACGTCCTCCAGGAGCAGGTGAGCGGTACGCCCACGGCGAACCTGCTGACCGGCGCCACCGGGCAGATCTTCCAGTTCACCACGCCGTCAGGGACCAACAGCTCGCTGCTGACCGGCCCGCTGGGAAGCACGCTCGCGCTGGCGAACTCGGCCGGCACGATCACCACCAGCTACGCCTACACCCCCAGCGGGACCGTCACCGCGAGTGGCACCACCTCACCCAGCACCTTCGAGTTCAACGCCACCCAGAACACCGGGACCGGCCTCTACCTGATGGGCGCCCGCTACTACGACCCGGCCACCGGCACCTTCATCAGCCAGGATCCCACCGGCTTCACCAACGGCAGCACCAACCTGTACGGCTACGCCGAGAACGACCCGGTTAACCACGGCGATCCCACCGGCTGCGGAGCGAAGAGCTTCAACTGTTACCTGGCCCAGTTCTTCTGGCAGTTCTCCGTTCTCCTTCTCGCCGCGTTGGTCGGTCTCGGCGTGGCGGCTATAGCGGGGCCCATCGCGGGGATCGCGGCGGCGGCCCTGGTCGGCGCCCTGGGCGCGGTCGCCATCAGTTACCTCGTTGACGTCGTTCCGGCCTGTCAATAGAACGGCGGCCGCGGCGGTCGCCCGCCGCGGCCCTGCAGTAAGGCGACGACTTTCAGAGCTCGTTCTTGTAGACGGTGCCCTGCTTCATGATGAGCTTCAGCGTCTGCTCCGGGGTGGTCAGCACCCGGATGTCATCCAGTGGGTTCCCGTCGATCACCAGCAGGTCCGCCAGTGCCCCGGGCGCCACCACGCCCAGTTCGCCCTCCCGGCACAGCAGCCGCGCCGCGGTGCTGGTCGCCGAGCGGATCAGGTCGGCCGGCGGCTGCACCTGCGACCGGATCACAAACTCCCGCAGCTGCCAGTCGTGCATATCCGCGAACAGGTCCGTGCCGTACACGATCGGGATGCCCGCCTTGTGCGCCATCTCCAGCGCACCGATCGCTCCGTCGATCACCTCTTTGAGCTTGCCCTCGATGTCGGCGGGCAGCAGTCCCCGCCGCGCCCGGTCGGTCAGCGCGTGGTAGGTCACGATCGTCGGCACGTAGAACGCGCCGAACTTCTGGAACACCGGGATGCTGCTGGCGTCCATCAGGTTGCCGTGCTCGATGCAGCGCACCCCGCACTCCAGCCCCCGGTTGATGGCCCGGGAGGTATAGGCATGGCCGGTGACGTAGATGTTGGCGGCCGTGGCCTCTTCCACGATCGCGTTCAGTTCCTCGATCGAGAACTGGGTGGAATCCACCCGGTCACTGGGTGAGTCGACCGCGCCGCTCAGGTACACCTTGATGTGATGCGCGCCGCGGCGGACTTCTTCGCGCACCGCCCGGCGCACCTCCGGCACGCCGTCGCAGATCACCCCGATGGCCGGTGAGTAGTAGTTGTCGTCATAGACCCGGCGGCTCGGTGCGCGCCAGTCCCCCGCCCCGCCCGTCTGGCTCAGCTGCTTGCCGCCGTAAAACAGGCGCGGTCCGGTGAAGTACCCTTCCTCCACCGCCCTGGCCAGCCCGACCTCGCCCGCTCCCACGTCCCGGATCGAGGTGAACCCCCGGGCCAGCATCCCGGCCAGCGCGTGGCTCGCCCGCGCCGCGACGTAGGTGGGCGGCCACTCGGCCATGTCGAAGAGCTCTTGGTCCACGATCGCGGGGTGCGTGTGCGCGTCGATGAGGCCCGGCATGACCGTCCGGCCCGCGACATCCAGGACGACCGCGTCTTCCGGGCCGGTCAGGCCGGGCCCGACGTCAGCGATCCGGCCGCCCTCGACGACGACCGACAGCCCGGGCGTCAGGCTCGCGGCCTCCGGGTCCAGGACCGACGCGTTGCGCAGGATCGTAACTGCCATTGATCAATGACCTTTCTCTACTTCACGAAGTACCAGGACTCCGGGGTGATGCTGAGCGTGGGGCTCTGCGGGAGGACTCCGTTGAGATTGTCCGCGACCTCGGTCAGGCTGGAGACTCCGTTGGGCTCCCACATGACCGGCAGTTGCGGGGCCAGGTAGTTCTGCCAGTTGTAGAAGAGCTGCAGGCTAGGGTTCGTCAGGGTCTGCTGGATCAGCGAGTCGTTGGTCTTGTCGCAGTACCCGCCCGAGTTCGACAACGCTCCGCACTCGAACAGCGTGTCGCCGGTCGGCAGGTAGTTCGGCGAGAACGACCAGCCGGCGCCCCAGTTCGCCATGTCCCAGTTGCACGGGTCCTTGTTGACCACACAGTTGCCTACGGTCTGTGCGATCACATCAGCGACCGGTTTGGGCTGCAGCGTCAGCTTGATCCCGAGCGACGCCGCGTCGGACTGCAGCTCCGTCACCTCCGACTCGACCCACGACACCCCGGACGCGTAGACGTAGCTGAAGGTCAGCGGCGTGCCCGCGGTGATCCCCGCGCCGCACTCGTCCACGGCCGTACCCGGCTTCATGCAGGTGCTCGTCCCGTTCGGGATCACCTTCCAGCCGTGGCTGGTCAGCAGGCTCTTGGCCTTGGCCGGGTTGTACGGGAACGGGTCACCCTGCTTGCCCTTGGCCGACAGCCACTTCGACGCCGGGGTGCTGCCCACCGGGCCGACCGTGGGCACGCCGTAACCGCGCAGCGGCCCGCTGATCACCGCGGCCTGGTTCAGCTCGTAGGCCATCGCCTCCCGGAAGTAGAGCTGCTTGAAGACCGCGCCGTGGTCGCTGTCGCTGGACTGGTAGTTCAGCACGTAGTAGTTGATGCCCCACGCGTACAGCGGGGACATGGTGTAGCCCGACACGGGGTTGGGGCCCGTGGTCGCGTTGGCCGGCTTGGCCGGAGCGTCCTGAGTCGGCAGGTACCCCACGTCGATCTTGGTGCTGGAATTCGGTGAACGCAGCACGTCGTACTCGGCCGCGTCGGTGGTGAACGGCACCTCCACGAACTTGGCGAGCTTCGGCTTCACCGGGCCGGAGTAGGACTTGTTCGGCACGAACGTGAGGTGGCCGTCGGCGTTGAACGAGCTCAGCTTCCACGGGCCGTCCACGACGCTCCAGAGCGGCGACGTCGCATAGGTGGACTGGTCCCTGGACTGGGCGGCCAGGTAGGCGTACACCGCCGCGCAGTCGCTGATCGTGGTGTCGCAGTGGCTCGGGCCCGACGCGGTGCGGTCCCAGGCGGCCGGCATCGGCGTGACCTGGCTCAGCTCGTTGTACACGAACCAGGTAACCGAGTACGGCTTGTCCATGGTCAGCTGCAGTTCGGTCGGGCTGACCACCTTGATGTTGGTTGTGTTCGCCGGGAACCCGTTGTAGGAGCCGAAGTCCTGCGGCACGGCCAGCTCCATGTTCAGCCAGAACGCCACGTCCTGCGCGGTGACCTGGGTGCCGTCGGACCACATGTAGTGCTTCAGCGTGATCGTCAGGGTCTTGCCGCTGACCACCGGGGCGTTGGCCACGCTCAGCCCGTAGTTCACCACCGGCTGGCCGCTGCGGCCGAACCAGTACAGGGGCCGGTACAGCAGGTACTGGAATTCGAAGTTGTTGATATTGCTCTCGTCGTTGGCATCCGTGTACGGGAAGATGTACGTCGGCGAGCTGGACGGGGGCTCGGCCCACACCGCGGTGCCGCCCTTGACCGGGGTGTTCCCCATTGGTGCGCTGCCGTTGCTGCTGCAGCCCGCCGCGGCCAGCGCCAGCGCGAGGGCACCTGCCCCGAGCAGACGGTAGAGCCTCAGTCGTGATCTACGTTGCTGCGCCGCTGACCTCATATGTCGGCTTCCTTCCGGGCGGGCTCAGATCGCAGGACCAGCACTAGAGCCCGTTCTTGTAGATCACGCCCTGCTTCATGATCAGCTTCAGCGTCTGCTCCGGCGTGGTCAGCACCCGGATGTCGTCCAGCGGGTTGCCGTCGATTGCCAGCAGGTCGGCCAGTGCGCCCGGCGCCACCACCCCCAGCTCGCCCTCGCGGCGCAGCAACCGCGCCGCGGTGCTGGTCGCCGAGCGGATCAGGTCGGCGGGGGGCTGGACTTCGGAGCGGATGATGAACTCCTGCAGTTGCTGGCCATGCATGTCGGCGAACAGGTCGGTGCCGTAGACGATCGGGATCCCGGCCTTGTGCGCCATCTCCAGCGCCCCGATCGCGCCGCCGATCACCGTGTGCAGCTTGGCGTCGATGTCGGCGTCGAGCAGCCCGTCCCGGGACTTGGCCGCCAGGGTGTGGTAGGTGACGATGGTCGGCACGTAGAACGCGCCGTACTGCAAGAACAGCGGGATGCTGGACTCATCCATCAGGTTGCCGTGCTCGATGCTGCGCACCCCGCATTGCAGCCCGCGGTTGATCGCGCGTGAGGTGTAGGCGTGGCCGGCCACGTAGATGTTGGCCGCCGTGGCCTCCTCCACGATCGCGTTGAGTTCCTCGATCGAGAACTGGGTGGAGTCCACCCGGTCGCTGGGCGCGTCCACCGCGCCGCTGAGGTAGACCTTGATGTGGTGCGCGCCGCGGCGGACCTCCTCGCGCACGGCCCGGCGGACCTCGGGCACCCCGTCGCAGATCACGCCGATCGTGTTGGCGTAGTAGTTGTCCTCGTAGACCCGGCGGCTGGGCGCCCGGTAGTCGCCGGCGCCGCCGGTCTGGCTCAGCTGCTTACCGCCGTAGAAAATCCGCGGCCCGGTGAAGTACCCCTCCTCCACCGCCTGCGCCAGGCCGTGCTCGCCGCCGCCAGCGTCGCGGATCGTGGTGAACCCACGGGCCAGCATCCCCTCCAGCGCCCGCGCAGCCCGGGCCGCCACGTAGGTCGGCGACCACTCGGACGAGGCGAAGTCCATCGACACCGACGTCGGGTGGGTGTGCGCGTCGATCAGGCCCGGCATGAGCGTCTTGCCCGCGATGTCGATGACCACCGCGTCATCAGGGCCGGACAGGCCGGCACCGACGTCGGCGATCCGGCCGTCCTCGACCACCACCGACTGCCCCTCGGCCAGTTCTGCCCGATCAACGTCCAAGACCGACGCGTTCCGCAGGACCGTAACACCCATCACAATCGCCTTCTTTTCTCGCTCGTGCCGACGTGGTTTGTCCCAGAGCAAAGCCTGGTTGTGTCTTCGACCGCGAAATGCCTCAGCAGCTACCGCGACCCGGATGGCGGCTGAAGCGCTTCACCCGGTAGCTGTTGCCGGGATGGTCAAAGACGTCCTGTTAGGCAGGAAATCCCTAACCAGGCGAATTCCACGTCGGCGCCGAGCCGGGCGAAAAGGCGCAGCACTGCACCGTAAGGTCCCGCAGCGTGCAGTCCACGTGAGGCCGAGGCGATGTCATCGACCCCGCGACCCCGCTTGCGGATGACCGGGAAGTGGGCACGGGTCAAACGCATCGAACCCACCCCCACCTAGACAATCAGCACGTACAAGTGCTGCTGTGCTTGTAGATGTTAGGAAAACCTACTCCCAAGTGCATCATTTGACAACCTCTGGGCCTTGCAGACCTGTCATGACCCATCTCCGGCACCCGCCCGGACCGCTACCGGCCGAGTTCGTCGACGGCGGTGAGCAGCCTGTCGACGTCGGAGCGGTCGTTGTAGTGCACCAGCCCGGCCCGCACCGCGCCGCCGGTGTCGCGCAGGCCCAGCGCGCCGGCCAGCTCCCAGGCGTAGTTGTCGCCGTCCCACACGTTGATCTTGTGCTGGGCGAGATGCTCAGCGACCTGCAGCGGGGTGAGGCCGGCCACGTTGAAGTAGGCGGTGGCGGTGCGCCGCGCGGCCTTGCCGTAGGTGGTGACGTGGCCCATGGCGTCCAAGCCGCCCAGCAGCACCGCGAACAGTTCCTGTTCGTGGGCCTGGGCCGCGGCCAGGCCGACCAGGATCCGCTCCCGCCGGGTCGCGGTGCTGGCTGCCGGGCCCGCCAGCCCGGCCAGGTGCTCGACGGCGGCGGCCACGCCGGCCAGGTCGGCGAACCCCAGCGTGCCCTGCTCGAACCGGTCGGGCACATAGTCTGGCGCGGGCACCAGCTTGTCGGGGGCCAGCGTGTCGAGCAGAGCCGGATCGGCGACCACCGCGCCCACGTGCGGCCCGCACCATTTGTAGGCGCTGGTGGTGTAGAAGTCCGCGCCCAGCCCCGCCACGTCCACCGGGCCGTGCGGCGTGGCGTGCACGCCATCGACGTAGGCCAGCGCGCCCGCCCCGTGGGCCAGCGCGGTGATGGCGGCCACATCCGGGCGGGTGCCGATCAGGTTGCTCGCCGCCGTCACCGCGACCAGCCTGGTCCGTTCCGAAATCAGCCCGGCGATCTGCGCGACCTCCAGGTCACCCTCGGGTAGCAACACCTCAGCCCAGCGGACCGTCACCCCGGCCGCCGCAGCGGCCTGCACCCACGGCCGCACGTTCGCGTCATGGTCGAGCCGGGTGACCACGATCTCATCGCCCGGGCCCCAGCCCGCCGCCAGCGTGCGGGCCAGCCGGTATGTCAGCGTGGTCATGTTGGGGCCGAGGATGACGCCATCGGGCACGCCGCCGGTCAGGTCGGCCACGGCGCGGCGGCACTCGTCCGTGATCACGTCGGAGCGGCGGCTGGCCGGGAAAGCACCGCCGGAGTTCCCGATGCCCGAGCGGTACGCCCCGGCGACCGCGTCGATGACCGCCTCCGGAAGCTGGGTGCCCGCAGCCCCGTCCAGGTAGGCATAACCGTCCGCCAGCGCCGGGTAGGCGGCGCGCACCTTGCTCACATCAAAGGTCATGTGGCCGGACGCTACCAGGCGGCCTTGAACACGACGCCGCCACCCGAGCCGCGCACGTGACCGCGGACCTGTCACATCGTCCCTGGTAGCGGCGCTCTGAGCAGGTCACTGATGCCGGCGGCCCGCTCGCCGGCGAGCCTGTCTCCTTCCCAGGGCGGGCTGGCTGAACCAGGCTGAAGCGAGAACGAGCAGCCCAGGCAGGGAAGACGAGATTAGCTCCGCCCTGGCAACGGGAGCACATAGGCCGATCACGATTATGGCGAGGCATCCCGCCACAATCAGTGCCAAGGCAAATGGACTGCGTCGTCGCTCATCGCCGCTGCGCTTCTTCGCCATCCCGCACGACCTTTCCCGTTCACGGCTCCAACTCTGGCGGGCACTGCGCGCGAGCCGCACGTCGAAGGTTGATGGGGGCCGGGCGACACCGATGGCGGCCATTGATCGGCCCAAATGACGGCAGTAGAGTGCTATATGTCAGCAATCACCTGCCAACTCGATCGGAAGAGAATGTCGCTGTGGAAACGCAAGGTGAGCGCGGAAGGCAAGACCTGGAGCAAGATCATGGTTGGCCTGTGTGGGGCGCAGCGGTTCAGGGCACGCTCGAGCGCCGTGGCATCACCATAAATTCCGCGGCGAGTCAGGTCGGGGTGCGAAATACAACGCTTAAGAGATGGCTATCCGGCGATGTTCCGCCTCAGGTGTCGCGCCTTGCGTCATTCGCAGAATTGACTGGGATCAGCCAAGCGATTCAGCTGGAGCTGGGCAACGTACTGCCGCCAGAATTGCGCGCTGAGGCGCATGCCATGCAAGTCGCAGGTGAGCTGCGCAATGCACTCGGCGAAATTGAGGAGGTAGTATCGCGGGCAGCCGAATTAGCCTTCTCCGACGCGGGTGCGCGCCTTGCCGGTATCCTCCTCGCTAACAGTGACACTCCTCTTCACATCACGTTGAGAAGAGCTTACCGAGGATCTCGGCATCCCATTCATTTGAGTACGTACGTTGGAGTCGAGAGCATTAATCACGAAGGGCATGGCGGGGAGGATCTCCGGGGACTTGTTACTCGCATAGTCGGCCAATCTGCCCGGGTCTTCGGCGCACGCTGGCGGGAGCAGGAGGCACATGATTGGCCACAGCCGCGTCCCGGCCTTATTCTCAACATCCCGCAGCATGAAAGGCCGCGGCCGTCAGCCCCAAATGCGTCTGCGGCCGTGCCCAACTTGTTAATGCTTGGCTGCCCGTATGCGCATGCCGAGTATATTGGGGCACTGCTGGCTGATGCTCTTGGCTATGGGTATATTGACATCAGATACAGCGTTCCGCTCTCCCTCGACAAAACTCCCACCGATCCTGAGGTCACTGAAGCGAGGCTTGAGTTCGCAAGGCTCCTTTCTGCCAATGAATCAGTCACCAGGCGGAATGTGTGGTCGCTCACCGATCATCGTGTCCTTCCCGAGATCATGTCCGCTCTCAAGGGCGCGCCGGTGGGGTGCGCGGTGTACGTGCGAAGCGAAGACCATCTCCTCGAGCGTGGCGGTGAGGTCTGGAATGTTCTCCCCGATGAGATGCGAGAGCTCCGCGCTATGCTCGACGGCCTCGTCGCTTCGGTTGACTGGCCGGTGCTTACGGTCGTCATGCCGGACGAGTTGCTGCGCAACAGCGCTGGCACGATCGAAAGCGACCGCATCGCGGACGTCGCGATGCTGGCCGCGGTCGATGTCTGGCTCGAACTCCGGAACTGGCGCTTCGTCCCAGACGCGGTTCGTGGACGCCTCGCGTCGATGTTCGATGCACGCGGGCGCCAGTTGGGCGACCCTCGCCTGTCGATGGTCAGGGCGCAAGCAAATATGCCGCGGAGGAGGTGAGGCATGACGACATCAGATGTGGATCCTAATGACCTGCTGGCTCTTGCCCGCAGAGCAGCCGTCGAGGCTGGCTCTATGGTCAGGGAAACGCCTGCGCAATCTATGCAAGCGTCCACCAAGTCTTCGCCCACCGACTTCGTGACCGAGATGGATCACGCATCAGAGCAGTTGATTCTGCAGATTATTCTGACCGCTCGGCCTGCTGACGGGCTGATTGGCGAGGAGGGGACGTCGAAGCCATCCCAAAGCGCGATCAGCTGGCTGATCGACCCGATCGACGGAACCACGAACTACCTCCGCGGCATCCCTAATTTCTCTATCTCGATAGCAGCCGTCACAGAAGCTGAAACTGCCATCGGCGTCGTCTACGACCCGAGCTGAGCACGTAATAGGTGTATCATTCAGGGCCGCACCTCACTCGTCAATGACTTGATTTACGGACAGCTATGCGAAGTTATTCAGTACCCGGCTCCGAGAGTTGAAGACATAATGCAGCTCTTGGCCGGCAAGGCGATCGGGCACCTCGACCTCAAGGAAGTCGGTTACGAGGCTGAGGTTATGAATCTCGCCTTGGACACTTTCGGGCTGGGCAACTTCGTGGCCACCAGTCTGGAGGACGCATCCATCCTGAGCATCAAGGAAGCCTTTCCGCAGGTGACGGCCGCGCTTTCGCTCGGCCGCGACCTGGCAGAAATTCCTCAAGATAAATGGGCCGAGGTTCGGTATAGCGAACTATATCCACTGCCCCGTATTCGCGCATGCCGAGCCGATTGGGTAGCTGTGAATCACAAGCTGGCCCGGCTGGGTGTACTGGAGTTGTGCCGCCAGCACAGAATCGGAGCCATGGTCTGGACTGTCGATGCGAATGGCTTGATTGATCAGTTTCTGGCTGATGAGCGCATCAATGTCCTGATTGCGAACCGGCCAGCGCATACAGTGTGCCGCCGGAAGCAACTGAACGAGAAGCCGGTATCGTAGCTTAGCAATACCAGGCCGCATCCAAGCTTTGTGAGGATCAATGAGCAAGTCTCCCATCTCGTGGCTCGACGACGTGGCAAAGCACGACTATGACGCGGCGTACAATTACCTGTCGCTGAAGCTCGATGAGAAGCGCGCTAGTGAG
>Ga0335073_10009335_pt1 | contig 13765 bp, 6 predicted proteins | sample Lox_Sample_22_FD_207093 | JGI IMG/M metagenome (GOLD analysis project Ga0335073, IMG submission 207093) | Soil microbial communities from Loxahatchee National Wildlife Refuge, Florida, United States - Lox_Sample_2.2 | ecosystem: Environmental > Terrestrial > Soil > Wetlands | place: USA: Florida... | reverse complement strand
GCGGGCCCGCAGCGGCTCGCGCTCGGCCCGGCCCAGGTACCAGTCGTCGCCGCTGCGCGCGACCGCCCGGCCCTCGCGCTCCGGATCGAGCAGCTGGTCGAGCACCACCGCCAGCGCGTTGGTCAGCACCGTCTTGCCCGCGCCGGGGCTGCCGTTGAAGCCGACCACGAACGGCGCGCCCGGCCGGTGCCGCCGCTTCTGCCGGACGATCCACTGGGCGAACGGCAGGTACAGCCGCCACAGGTCGAGCAGCGACACCGCGACCTCGCCGGCGAAGTAGTCCCGCCACCAGGCCGCGAACGGCGGCCAGACCCGCGGCAGCACCGCGATCCGCTCGGCGATCGCTGCCTCCGGTGGCTCGCCCTCGGGTGCGAACGCCGCCGGCAGCGGGTCCGCGGCGGTCAGCGCGACGAGCTCGGCCGGGTGCGGGCAGCCGGCGGTCGTCACCAGGTCCAGCAGCAGCGCGGACAACCGGGCCTGGCCGGGTCCGGCCATGAGGTCAGTCACCGGCATAGCTCAGCCCCGGTTCGTCCTCGCGTTCGCCGCCGCCCTGGTAGCCGGTCAGCAGCGCGTACAGCTCGCTGAGCCGCTGGTTCGGCCGGGCGATCGCGGTCAGCGGCACGTCCTTGCCGAACCGCCGGGCGAAGTCGCCGCGCATCCGGGCGAAGTCCAGCGAGTCGAGTCCCAGCTCGGCCAGCCGCTTGGACTCGTCCCAGCGGTGGATGTAGTCGCTCAGGAACGTCTGGACACGGTCGCCGGCGACCGGTTCCGGCGCCGGCTCGGCCGGCTGGCTGCCGGCGGCCCGGGTGGGCGCGGCCAGGTCGCGGACCAGCGGGGTGCCGGCCCAGGGCGTGCTCGGCCAGTCGAGCTGGCAGGCGGCCAGGTTGCCGGCCGGAGCCGCGCCGGCCAGCAGCGCGCCGATCACCTGGCCGAGCAGCTGCAGCGCGGTGCCGGGGCTGAGCGGGGTCTCGCCGCCCGCCCGGGCCAGCTCGTCGATCCGGGCGTCGCCCACGGCCATCCCGACCCCGGCCCAGGTGCCCCAGTTCACCGAGACCAGCTCCGGGCCGCCGGCGCGCTCCGGCCAGCCGGCGTGCGCGTCCAGCCAGCCGTTCGCGGCCGCGTAGTTGGCCTGGCCGCCGGCCCCGAGCAGCGAGCTGGTGGAGGAGAACGCGACCACCCAGGGCGCGCCAGCCACCCGGGCCAGCTCGGTGAGCATGGCCAGCGCAAGCTTGGGCGCCAGCACCGGCACGAAGCGGGCCTCGGTGAGGTTGCGCAGCACGCCGTCGTCCAGCGCGCCGGCCAGGTGCAGCAGGCCGGCCAGCGGGCCGGTCCGGGCAGCGAGCGCCGGCACGTCGACCGGCCGGCCGAGCGCCAGCGGCAGGTAGCGGACGCCGGTGGGCAGGTCGGCGGCGGGCGCCCGGCCGGTGACGATCAGCCGGCCCGGCGCCACGCCCTGGTGCTGGATCAGCCAGTCGACGACGGCCCGGCCGATGCCACCGGTGCCACCGGTGAGCAGGTAACTGCCGGCGTCGCCGGCACTGTCGGCGCCCAACGTGCCGGCCGGCAGGTCCGGCAGGGTCACCGGCAGCAGCCGCCGGCCGAGCAGGTGGCCGCCCCGGACGAGCAGGTCCGGCTCCTCCGGCAGTGCCCGCACCCGGCGCAGCAGCCGGTCGACCGGCTCGTCGGCCGGCAGGTAGACCCGCTGCACGGCCAGGCCCGGCTCCTCGATCACCAGCGTCCGGGTCAGCCCGGCGACCAGGCCGCTGGTGTCGCGCGCCGGCAGCACCAGCACCAGGGTGCCGCGGGCCTCGGCCGTGACCGCCCCGGTCAGCAGCGCGCGGAAGCGTTCGCAGTGCTCGGCCGGGCTGCGTTCGGCGCCGAGCCGGCTGACCAGCGCTACGGTGCGATCCGGTGCGGTGAGCCGGGCCCGCAGGAACTCCGCGGCGGCGGGCAGGCCTGCCTCGTCGAGGTCGAGCCAGTCCGGCGCGGCATCGACCGGGGACCGCCGGACGGCCGGCGCCCAGCGCACCTGGTGCAGCCGTCCCTGCCACTGGCCCGGGGCCGGATTGTGCGGTGGTTGCAGGCGATCCAGGAACGTGACCAGCCTCGCGAGCAGCTCGCCCCGCCGGTGCAGCATGAAGTCGTGGCCGCCCTCGTGCCGGCACACCTCCACCACCGGGCTCGCCGTGACGGCGGCCCAGTCGCCTGCGGTGTCGCTCGGGAAGGACGGGTCGTCGCTGCCGCACTGCACCTGGACCGGGCAGTCCAGCAGCGGCCGGCCGCGCGCCGCGCGCCGCTGCGCGACCCGCCCCTCCGAGCGGGCGTCGAAGCCCAGATCCGCGCCCAGCAGCGGCAGCATGGCCTGCCGCCACCCCTCGTCGGCGGCCAGCTCGTCCGGGACCATCAGGTACGACTCGGCCGGGCAGTCCGGGGCCTCGGCGGCACCGGGCGCGCCGATCACCGCCCGCCCGATCAGCGATGCGGCGGTGACCCGGCCGTCGCGGGCCCAGTCCGCCAGCGGCCCGGTGAGCAGATCGAGCGCCAGGGACGCGCCGAAGCTCAGCCCGCAGAACGCCACCGGCCGCTCGCCCGCGTCGGCCCGGATGGCGGCCGCGAGCCGGTCCAACGCGTCGGTGTCCTCCCCGCCGTCGTCGGCGCCGTCCCGGGGTGGCTCGACCGCCACCAGGTCGAGCCAGTCCGGCGCGGCCAGCGCCCAGCCGCGGAAGCTGTCCGCGGAGCCGCCCGCGTAGGGCAGGCAGTAGAGCGTCAGCCGCGCGTCCGGCCGGGTTGCGAAGCGGACCAGCGGCCCGGCCGGCGCCGTCGTGGCCGGCGCCGCGGCCCGGCCGACGTACACCGACGCCTCCGGCCGGGTCCAGAAGCTGGTTCGGTCGAAGCTGTAGGTGGGCAGCAGGTGGGCTGCCGGTGGGCCGGCCGGGGCCGCCGGCTCCAGCGCGGCGAGGTTCAGGTCGGCGCCCTGGCACCACAGCTCGCCGAGCGCCCGCAGGAAATCAGCCTCGTCGTCGGCGTCCGGGTCCTTCGCGCCGGGCATCGTCGGCAGCAGCACCGGTGGCGGTGCCGTCCGGCCGGCCAGGCACTTGCGGGCGAAGCTGGTCAGGGTGCTGCCCGGGCCGATCTCCAGCACCACGTCCGGTTCCCACTGCAGCAGCGCGGCCACGTCCTCGCGCCAGCGCACCGTCGAGGTGACGTGCGCGGGCCAGTAGCCGGCCGGCTGGTAGCGGGCGTCGAACCAGCCGCCGGTCAGGTTGCTCGCGAGCGGCAGCGCCGGCACCCGGGCGGCCAGGCCCGCGGCCGCGGCGGCGACCCGGCCGGCCACCGGGGCCATCAGGTCGCTGTGGAACGGGTGCGAGACCGGCACCGGCCGGCACAGCAGGCCGAGCCCGGCCAGCTCCTCGGCCGCGGCCGCCAGCGCGGTCGCGGTGCCGGCCAGCACCACCTGGCCCGGGCCGTTCTCCGCGGCGAGCCAGAGGCCGGGACGGCCGGCCAGCCAGCCGGCGAGCCGCTGCCGGTCGCCGAGCACGCTGAGCATGCCGCCGGCCGAGGGCAGCTGATCGGTGGCCTGCGCCCGGGCCGCGACCAGGGCGGCGGCCTCGTCGAGGCCGAGCAGCCCGGCCAGCTCGGCCGCGGCGTACTCGCCGATGCTGTGCCCGGCCACCGCGACCGGCCGGATCCCCAGGTCCAGCAGGCTGTGCGCGATCGCGTACTCCACCGCGAACAGCCCGCACTGGGTGACCAGCGGCCGCAGCACGCCGGCCTCGTCGGCATCGAGGATCGACCGGGCCGGGTCCTCGGGCAGGTGCTCGGCCAGGGCGGCGCAGGCGGCGTCGAAGTGGCCCCGGAACCGGCCGCCGTCGGCCCGCCCCCGGTAGAGCCCGCGTGCCATGCCGGCCGCCTGCGAGCCCTGGCCGGCGAAGCAGAAGACGACGCTGACGCCCCGGTCCGTGCCCCGTGCCGGGGACTGCTCGGCCAGCCGCCGCAGCTCCTCGGTACCACCGCGAAGGCCGTCGCCCTGAACGCCGTCCAGGATCGCCACACCTCGCAGCGGGTGCGACTCCCGCCGGGTCTGCAGAGCCCGGACGGCCGGGGCCAGGCGGGCCGGCGGCAGCGCGTCGAGCGCGTCGGCCAGCGCCAGCGCGTTGCGCCGGAAGGCGGTCTCGCTGCGCGCCGACACCGGCACCAGCCGCAGCCGGTCGCCGGCGTCCGGCTCCGGGTAGGTCCGGGCCGGCGCCTCCTCCAGGATCACGTGCGCGTTCGTGCCGCCGATCCCGAAGCTCGACACGCCCGCCCGGCGGGGCAGCTGCGTCCCGGGGTCCGCGACGGTCCACTCGGCGGTGGCCTGCTGGATGGTGAACGGCGAGCCGTCGCAGTCGACGTACTCGACCAGCTTCGGGTTCAGCGTCCGGTAGTGCACGGTCGGCACCAGGGTGCGGTGGTGCAGGCAGAGCACGGTCTTGATCAGCCCGGTGATGCCCGCGGCGCAGTTGGCGTGCCCGATGTTGCCCTTGACGCTGCCCAGCGCGGTGCTGCCGCCGGGCGCCGTCCCGGCGTGCCGGTGCTCGGTGAACGCGTCGAGCAGGCCCTTCACCTCGATGGCGTCGCCGAGGTGGGTGGCGGTGGCGTGGCACTCGACGTAGGAGACCTGCTCCGAGCCGATGCCGGCCATCTCGAACGCGTCGGAGATGCACTGGGCCTGGGCGAGCGCGCTGGGCGCGGTGTAGCCAGCTTTCATGCTGCCGTCGTTGGAGATTCCGAATCCGGTGAGCACCGCCCAGACCTGGTCGCCGTCGGCGATGGCGTCGTCGAGCCGCTTCAGCACGACCGCGCCGACCGAGTCGCCGAACAGGGTGCCGCTGGCCGCGTCGTCGAACGGCCGGACGGTGCCGTCCAGGCTGCCCACCAGGCCGTCCTCGTAGCGGTAGCCCAGGTTCGGGAAGTTGATCGACGAGGCGCCGGCGACCGCCAGGTCGCACTGTCCGGTGAGGATCGACTGCGCGGCCTGGGCGACGGCAACCAGCGCGCTGCTGCAGGCCGAGGTGACGGTGAAGGCCGGCCCACCGAGGTTCAGCTGGTACGCGACCCGGGTGGCGAGGTAGTCCTTCTCGTTGCCGATCTCGGTGAGGAAGATGCCGCCCGGGTCGAGCGGATCGCGCAGCCCGCCGCCGTCGAGGTGGTGCACCAGGTAGCCGTCGATGCCGCAGGCGGCGAAGACGCCGGTGCGGCGCCGGTGCGGGTTGTCCCGCCGCGCGTAACCGGCCTGCTCCAGCGCGGCCCAGGCGACCTCCAGGAACACCCGGTGCTGCGGGTCCATCAGGACCGCCTCGCGGTGGCCGATCCCCCAGAACTCGGCGTCGAAGCCGTCGGCGCCGTCGAGCACCTGGCCGGCCGGCACCCAGTTCGGGTGCGCCATCGCCTCGCCGAGGCCCTTGGCCCGCAGCAGCTCCGGCTCGTAGGTGGTGAGCGAGTCGACGCCGTCGAGCAGGTTCTGCCAGAACGTCTCGACGTCCGGGGCGCCGGGGAACCGGCCGGCCAGGCCGACCACGGCGAGCTTGGCCCCGGCGGCCGGCGCCGGCCGGCGCCGTGGAAGGTCGCCGGCCGTCCGGCTGCCGGAGCAGTGCGCCGCCATCGCCCGCAGCGTGCTGAACTGGAAGACGTCGATGACCGGCAGCGCGATGCCGTACCGGTCGGCGAGCACCCCGGACAGCCGGGCGGCGCTGAGCGAGTCGCCGCCGGCGTCGAAGAAGTTGGCGTCCGGGTCGGTCACCGCGGTGCCGAGCACGTTGCCCCAGGCCTGGGCGATCCGCCGTTCGACGGTGCTCAGGCCGGCCGCCGGCGCCGGCTCGTCCTCGGCCGGCGGCACCGGAAGCGCGGCGAGGTCGAGCTTGCGCGAGTCGCTCGTGCTGATCGGCAGCGCGTCCAGGCCGAGGTAGCGCCGGGGCCGGGCGTACTCCGGCAGGTCGCGCCGGGCCCGCTGGCCGACCCGGGCGAGCACCGTCTCCGACGGCGCACCGTGCTCGCCCAGCACGTAGCCGAGCAGGCTGGTGGGCTGGCTGGTGCGGGCGTCCAGCACCGGCCGGACGATCACCCGGCTGACGCCCGGCACGTCCTCCAGCACGTGCTCCACCGCACGCAGCGAGACCTTGAAGCCGCGTACCTTGACCACCTCGCCGGTGCGGCCGAGGATCTCGAGCTCGCCGCCGGGCAGGAACCGGGCCCGGTCGCCGGTGCGGTAGAAGGTCTGGTCGCCGAACTCGGTGCCGGCCAGCGCGGGCGGGCACGGCACGAAGCGCTCGGCGGTCTTCGCCGGGTCGTTCAGGTAGCCGGTGGCCACCCCCGGGCCGGCGAAGTGCAGCTCGCCGACCCCGCCGTACGGGACCGGTTCGCCCTTGTCGTTCAACAGGATCGCCGCGCTGCCGGCCAGGATCCGGCCGACCGGTGCGAACGGCGACCGGGCCGCGCCGGCCAGCCTGGGCAACAGGTCGGCGAACGAGACGTCCAGGCTCTCCCAGGTGCTGTAGGCGTTCACCAGCCGGACGTGTTGCGGCAGCAGCGCGGCGGCCTTGTCCACCACCCGGCCGGGCACCACCTCGCCCATCAGGAAGATCACCTCGAGGTGGCCGAGCCGTTCGACGAGCGCCGGACCGGCGGCCGGGTGGTCGAGCACGCTCTCGAAGAGCGACGGCGGCACCACGATGCGGGTGATCCGGTGCTCGGCGAGCGTGTCCACCAGCCGCACCGGGTCGACGATGCAGTCGTCCGGGATCACCACCGCCGGCCGGCCGGCCAGCAGCGGCCGCAGGCACTCCCAGCCGAAGAAGACATTCAGCCCGTCCCGGGAGGTCTCGCCGTACGGGTAGCTCTGGTAGCGGGCGTCGAAGCAGTAGAGGCAGCCGAGGTGGGTGTTCAGCACCGCCTTGGGGGTGCCCGAGGTGCCGCTGGTCATCGAGATCAGCGCGATGTCGTCCGGCGCGACCGGCGGCAGCGCGGCCGGGGCCAGCCGCGGCGGCGAGGTCCAGCGGTCGGCGCCCAGCACCACGAGGCGGTCCGGCTGCTGGAACTCGGCCGGCAGCTGGCCGACCAGCCCGGGGACGGTCACCACGACCCGGACGCCGGCATTGGTCAGGAACTGCGCGAGCAGCGAGGCCGGCCAGTTCGTCTCCAGCAGGCAGGCCGGGGCACCGAGGCCGAAGCAGCTGAGCAGGCCGATGCAGTACTCGGCCGAGTGCGGCAGCAGCAGCCCGACCACGTCGCCGCGGCCGTGGCCGAGCCCGGCGAGTTCGGCGGCCAGCGAGCCCGCGCTCTCGTGCAGTTCGCGGTAGTTCCAGCGCCGGTCCCGGTCCAGCAGCGCCGGCGCGTCCGGGGTGGCCGCGACCTGGTCGGCGAACCGGTCCCACAGGCTGCGCTCGCCACCGGTGTAGGCCGGTCCCGCGACGGCCAGGGACGGCGGGAGGGCGCGCCGGACCCGGCCGAGGTGGCCGGCGATGCTGGTCAGCAGGTCCGCGCGGTGGCTGATCGAGTAGAAGTGGCCGCCGTCGAACAGCTCGGTGCCGACGAAGGAATCCGGCTCGACGTGCTGCCGCCAGGCCGCCAGTTCGGCCGCCTGCACGGTGCCGTCCCGCACCCCGCCGTAGACCACGACCGGGATGCCCAGCGGGGCGTCGGGGCCGGTGCGGCAGGGGTAGCCGGCGTCCAGCGCCAGGTCTGCCCGCAACGGCGGCAGCATCAGCGTGAGCAGCTCCTCGTCCCGCAGGAACTCCTCCGGCACCAGGCCCCAGCTGCGCACCAGGTCGAGGAACCGCGGTTCGGGCAGCGTGTGCGCCGGCGCCGCGGGGGCCAGGTGCGGGGCCCGGTGGGCCGAGAGGAAGAGGATCTCGGGGGTCCGGCGGCGCTGCTCGGCGAGTGTCCGGGCGACCTCGAACGCGACCAGCGAGCCGAAGCTGTGCCCGAAGAAGGCGAACGGCGCGCCGTCGTCGAGCTCGGCGACGGCAGCCATCAGGTCGGCGACCAGCCGTGGCCAGTCGCCGTAGGGCGGCTCACCCTGCAACCGGCCGCGGCCGGGCATCGAGAACGAGACGAGCTCGACGTCGCCGGGCAGGTCCGCGGCCCAGTCGGCGAAGATCTGCGGGCTGCCGCCGGCGTGCGGGAAGGCGAACAGGCGCAGTGCCACGTCCTCGCGCGGTACGAGGACGAGAGGCTCGGCGGCACCGGTCATGCGCGGCGCGCCCCGGCCCGACAGCGCAGCACGAAACCTCCCGTTGCAGACGTAAACGTCATTTGACGTTAGGCAGACAGTACACATTGTTCGGGCCATTCTGAAGGCCGGCGTGACGTCGTTCCAGGGCAGGCGCGCGAGCGCGAATTAAGCGCTTACAGAAGAGGATTGGCGACCGGAACGGGTGCCGGCGGTACCCCTCAGAGCGAGGTGATCGACTCGATTCGCGGCCTGGCGATGGCGCAGTAGTCGTCGGTAGCGAGCGCGATGGTCCGGTCGAGCCGGGCGGCGTTGAAGAAGACCTCGGAGTGCCGCAGCAGGCTCGGATCCATGACCACGTCGAGCCGGTCGTCGAACGAGAACGGCGGGATGGTGCCGACCGGGGTGCCGGCGAGCTCCTCGGCCACCTCGGGGCTGGCGAAGGCGGCATAGGTGCCGTTGAGCAGGGCCTTGACCTTGCCGAAGTCGATGCGCTGGTCGCCGGGCAGCACGGCCGCGAGGTAGCGGGTCTCCTTCTTGCCGAGCTTGACCATCACCACGATGCACTTGGCGGCCTGGTTCGGGTCGTGCCCGCGGAGCCGGCTGGCCGCCTCTGTGACACCTTCGGGCTCGTGCTCGATCACCCGGTAGTCGGCACCGTGTTCGTCGAGCAGGTCGATCAGCCTGCGGTAGGCGTCCCCGGCCATTCCACCCTCCCCCTCGACAAGGCGTTTCGCGGCGAGGCGCCTATCGGACAACCGGACCATAACGCATGCCCGGCTCGGCCACCTGCCCGGTCTCCCGGCCCGCCCTCGCCCGCTCGGGACGCGCGACCGCCCGGCGCCCGAGCTGACCGGTCAGCCGCCGCTGGCGACCAGGTTCGAGACGCTCGGCGTGTCACCGTTCCAGACCAGCGCGCCGACGTAGAGGTGGAACGGCCACGGGCTGGAGCTGCCGCCGTTGGCCGCCACCGCCTGCTCGTAGGTCTTGCCCGGTTCCCAGTGCGCGGAGAAGAAGATCCGCCAGGAGTTCGCCGGCAGCCCCGGCACGATGTCCGCGTCCCCCTGCCCGCAGGTCACCGCCCCGGACGGGAACCGCAGCTCGGTGCCGGCCACGTTCCCCCAGTTCCACAGGCTGGCGGAGTTGCGCCAGTAGGTCGCGTAGTTGTCGCAGGAGTGGTAGTTGCCCTTGGACGTGAAGAGGGTGAACGTGCCGTCGCTGCCGGCCGAACCGCCGCGCTGCACCAGGATCGGGTTCTCCTGGTTGTTGCCGTTGTCCTGGATCAGCTCGTGGCTGGAGCCGAGGATGTCGCTCGCGCCGCTGTCGATGTTCAGCCGCACCAGCTGGATCGAGGACGGGATGCCGGTCGTCTTGTAGGTCAGGTACAGCCCCTGCGTCCCGTCGTGCCACAGGTAGCGCGGGGTCGGGTCGATCACGCCCTCGGAGCTGTCCGGGGCCTCCGGGACGGGGTCGGCGACCAGCGAGCCGCCGGGGCAGACCAGCGGCGAGTCCCGCTCGGGGGCGAACGGGCCGGTCGCCGAATCGCCGATGGCCACGCCGATGCAGCGCTTCGGGCTGGGGCCGGTGCTGCGGACCGCGGAGAAGAACATGACGTACTGGCCGCTGTGGCTGCCGGAGTTCAGCTCGATCTCCGACGGCGCCCACACCGCCTGGGACGAGTCCGCCCAGCTCGGCCAGGAGCTCAGCGCGTTCGAGCGCACCTTCGTCCACGGGCCGCCGGCATCGGCAGCGGTCCAGACCCGGCCGGAGCCGCCGGTGCTCAGCGAGACGAACTGGCTGGTCGCCGGGTCCCGCAGGACGCCCGGGTCGGCGATGCCGTCGGTGTTGCTGGTGGTGTCGTTCGGGGTGGAGAGCGGCGTACCGGCCCAGGCCACCCCGGGCACCAGCGCCCCGGCGCAGGCCAGGCCGGTGACGGCGGCGACAGCCAGCCAGGTACGGGCAGTTCTCGTCCGCAGCATCATCTCTCCGTGTGCAATCGCCGAAAGCGCAATGACCGCTGGGCCTGATGTGTACTGCAGACACCTGCAGGGCGCAACCGTTGCGGGTGGAGCTTTGGCAGGTCAGAGCGTGCAGGCGGTCCTGCCGGGGCAGGCCTCGATCCACTTCGGCGCACCGACGTCGTTGCCCTGCTGGCCGCCCCGACTGGAATTGCAGTGCGTGCACGACCAGCGGAACTGCCGCTGCAACTGAGCCATCTTGCCGCCGAACTTCTCGGTCGACTTGTGGCGGCCGTTGTAGACGAATTTGGCGTCCTTGAGCAGCACGGCCTTCCAGTGGTGCCTGCCGTCGCAGAGGTCCCGCTCGGGGATCGTGGTCTGCGCGGTTGCGAAGTCCTCGACGTGATCGATCGCGTCCGCGGTGCCGGTGCAGCCCGTGCCGTTGATCGTGCAGCCGGCCTTGACGCTGTCCATGGCGGACTGGACGTTCGCGAACCAGCCCAGGCTGCCTCGCTGGCCGCCCCAGATCTTGCTGCCGTTCTTGTCCTTTTTGGGACGGTAGGCCGGCGCTTCGGCGAGCTTGCGCAGGCCGCCCCGGCGCTCACCCCTGGACTTCGTGACCAGGCCGCTCTTGGTCGCCGCCGCACGCCTTCCACGCGACGGAGTCGGATCGTCGACGCCGCTGGCGGACTCGCCGGTCGGAGCCGAGAAGCTCATCTCACCGAGCTTCTCCAGTTCGGTCTTGCGGCGCTTGGGCACCGCGAGGCCGGTCAGCGGGACCGGCGAGGACGGCACGGACTCGGACTCGCTCTCGCTGTCCTCCTTGGCCGGCGCCTCGGCCTTGCGCTTGCCCTGCTTCGCCTTGTCGATCGGGGTGGTCATCGGGTCTCCGGCCTGGTCGCTGATAGCCGCTCGATGCTACGCAGTCGGACCACGCGAACTGCGCATCCACCCGGGTCACGGCCTCGATGTCACGTCACGTTCGACCCGGCGCTGCCCGTCGACGCCGGGAGCCGGTAGGCCGCGAGCTGCCCCGGGCCGTTCCCGATCAGCTTCTCCAGGCGGGTCAGCAGCGACCCGGCCAGCGCCGGCCGCGCACCGAGCGCAGCATGCGCGGCCTGGTCCAGTTCGATCCGGAATCCCCGTGCCAGCAGCCGGACCCGCACATCGCGAGCGGCGAGGCCGGCTCCGGCCAGCTGGTCGCGCAGCGTGGCCTCGGCCCGCTCGACCAGGTTCAGCCGGGTGAGCGAGACCGGCACCCCGACGGCGATCCGCGAGGCCAGGCAGGGTGCGGCCGGCTTGTCGGCCACCGGCAGGGACCAGGCGGCGGCAAGCAGGCGGACTTCCCGCTTCCCCAGGCCCGCCTCGGCCAAGGGCTCGACGACCTCCAGCTCCCGGGCGGCCCGCAGCCCCGGCCGGTGCGCGGCCCGGTGATCGTCGGCGTGGGTGCCCGTAGCCACGTGCCGGATGCCCTGGCGCGCGGCCACCTCGGACACCGCGGTCAGGACGGTGTGCTTGCAGAAGTAGCAGCGGTCCCCGGCGTTGCTGCGGTAGCCGGGCACGTCCAGTTCGGCGGTGCGGATCTCCGCCAGCCCGACGCCCAGCCCGGCGGCCACCGCGCGGGCGCCGGCCAGCTCGGTGCGGGCGAGACTCGGAGAATCGGCGATCACCGCGCGGACCCGGTCCGCCGGCAGCGCCCGCACCGCCGCGGCCAGCACCAGGGCCGAGTCGACCCCGCCGGAGAAGGCCACCGCGACGCCGTCGAGCCGCCGCAGCCGGGCCAGCAGCCGCTCGCCCAGCGCGTCGGCGTCCTGCGTCATCCCGATCATTGGAGGTGGCGTCCCCCGTCGACGACCAGGGTCTGGCCGGTGACACCGCCGGCCAGGGCCAGCGAGAGGACCGCGTCGGCCACCTCGGCCGGTTGCACGACCCGGCCCAGCGCCGTGCCGGCCAGCAGGGCCTGCAGGGTGCGGTCGTCGAGCGCGTCGGTCATGGCCGAGGCCACCGGGCCCGGCGCCACGCAGTTGACCCGGATCCCCCGCGGGCCGAGCGACCGGGCGGCCGAGCGGGTCAGCCCGATGACCGCGGACTTGGCCGCGGTGTAGTGCGGCCCGAACGAGCCCCCGGTGAGGGCGGCCACGCTGGAGAGGTTGACCACGCTGCCGCCCACGGCCTGCAGCGGGCCCACCAGTTCGCGCATCACGAAGAAGGGAACGTCGACGTTGAGGTGCTGGCACCGGCGCCACTCCTCGTCGGTGAGCTCGGTGAACCCCACCGGCCGGGCCCCGCCCACACAGTTGACGAGCAGGTCGATGCCCTCCCACTCCGGTGGCAGCGAGGCGGCCAGGGCGCGGGCGGCGCCGTCCTCGGACAGGTCGATGCGCACCGGGAGGAGCTCGCCCGGGCCGCCGAGACCGGCGAGGCGGTCCTTGCGGCTGCGGTACTGCGCCAGGACGGCAGCGCCGCGCTCCAGGCAGGCCGCGGTCACCGCCGCACCCAGGTCGCCGGAGGCTCCGGTGACGACGACACGCTCGAGACGGGGACGTTCAGTGTTCACGCGATGCTCTTTCCAGGACGGTTTTCGGCTCCAGCAGGAAGTCGTCCAGGCTGCCGTCGTGCGGCAGCCCCGGCGCGGTGCTCCAGGGTGGGATCGCTCCGTGCACCAGCTTCCGGATGCTGGGTTCGAGATAGGCCCGCGCCAGCGCCCCGGCATCGTCCACGTCCGCCGGGCCGGCCAGCAGGTTCAGCACGAGACTGTTGCGCACCGGCTCCAGGCCGTCCGCCGCCTGCCAGGGCGCGACGATGACGAACGGGAAGGGCAGTTCGACCTCGGGCACCGCCACCCCCGCCGGGGCCGAGAGCACGACCGGCCGGGCGATCAGCGATCCGTCCGCGACCAGGACGAACGGATCGGCCGCGTACCCGCTCTCGTCGACAAGCCCGGAATCGAGCAGGCGGCCGAGCTGGTCACGCACGGCCTCGGCGGCCGCAACCGGCAGGGCCGGCAGGACCGCCCGCGGCTCGGTGACCGGCTGGACAGGCCAGGCGGCCAGGCGAGCGGCCAGGCTCCGGGCCAGCGCCCGGGCGTCGCCGGCGGCCCGGATCACCGACAGGTTGGTGCACCGGACCCCGCCGTCCCCACCGACCGCGTCGGCCAGATGGTCGAGCAGCGCCTCCGTCGCCGGGGCGGCACCGGTGACCAGGGCCTTGCTGAAACCAGGACCGCGCACCAGCACCGACGGATGCCCGGACCACCGGCGCGCCGCCGCCGGCCCGCCGTAGACGATGGCCCGGTCGGCCGAGCGGACCAGCAGGTCCGCGGTGGCATGCGGGCTCGGCAGCACCGCCAGCCGCTCGGCCGGCAGCCCGGCCGCCACCAGCGCCGCCGACAGCCGGTTCGGGGTGAACGGGTCGGCCGAGCCGGGCCGCACCAGCACGCGATAGCCGGCCGCCAGGCCCCGCACCCAGGTGACGTGCGGTTCGGGATGGTTGCTCGGGCAGATGACGGTGAGCACCCGGCCGCGGGGCACGCGGCAGACGACGGCGTCGGCCCCGGCCGGCCCGGGCGCGGGCTCCGCGGCCGGCCGGGACACCACGCCGT
>Ga0335073_10009333_pt1 | contig 13765 bp, 13 predicted proteins | sample Lox_Sample_22_FD_207093 | JGI IMG/M metagenome (GOLD analysis project Ga0335073, IMG submission 207093) | Soil microbial communities from Loxahatchee National Wildlife Refuge, Florida, United States - Lox_Sample_2.2 | ecosystem: Environmental > Terrestrial > Soil > Wetlands | place: USA... | reverse complement strand
CACAGCCAGGGCAGGAGCCGCAGCGGCGGCCGCTGAATCGCCAGGACAGCCACGATGCGGAGGAGATGGTTGAACGCGCGGCCGAGCTGGCCAGGGACTCCCATGCCCGGACCCGGCACGCTGCCGTCCTGGTGCAGGAAGGCAGCATGCTGGCGTGGGGTACCAACGGGGTGCCGTTTCCCGGGGAAGACCACTGCCACTGCAAGTTCGGCGAGTTCGGTCATCATGACCAGTGCCGGACCCACGCGGAGCAGCGGGCGATCTCGCTGGCCCGCCTCGGCGATGGCTGGCGGCAGCTGCCGGGGTCCAAGCTGATCTATGTGCGTCTTCTGGCCGACGACTCGGTGCGGCTGCAGGAGCCCCATTACTGCGCCCGCTGCAGCCGGCTGGCGCTGTCGCTGGGCGTGGGGGAGTGGATCTTCGCCCTGTCCGACGGGCTGGTCGGATACTCCGCGGCCGACTACGACCAGATCGCTCAGCTCCGCTGGTAGCGGCAAAGCTAGGCCGACGGGCCGATGATCTCGTCGGCGACCCACCGCGCGACGCGGGCCGGGTACGGGGGCGGCAGGGTCAAGACGATGTGGGTGAAGCCTGCGCCGACCGCTCCGCGGACCGCGTCCCTGGTGGCGGCGGGCTGATCGTAGGAGACGCGCAGGACGATCGAGCGGGTGATCGAAGCGGGCTCGCGGCCGGCCTCGGCGCACAGGCGGTCGAGCAGCGCGCTGCGCTGGACGGCGTCGTCGAGGTCGCCACCTGGCATGTTCCACACGTCGGCATTCCGCGCGACCACGCGCAACGTCCCGAGCGAGCGGCCGCCGATGAAGATCGGCGGATGCGGGCGCTGGATCGGCTTGGGGTTGCACCACGCTCCGGTGAGGTCGTAATAGGTGCCGTGGAAGTCGAACGGCTTGTCCTCGGTCCACATCCGCCGGATGATCGTGCACGCCTCGGCCAGGCTGCCGACGGCGTACGCGGCGTCGTGGTAGGGCAGGCCATGCGCCTCGTACTCGCGCCGGGCGAAGGGAACGTCCGGCCGTGAGCCGGCGCCGATGCCGAACTCCAGCCGGCCGCCGGAGACCGCGTCGACGGTCGCCGCGATCTTGGCCAGCATGGCCGGCGGCCGGAACCGGTTGCTGGTCACCATCAGGCCGACCCGGAGCCGTTCGGTCTGCCCCGCGAGGGCCGACAGGAGGGTCCAGCCCTCGTAGGTCGGCCCGTCGAGGTCGCCGAAGATCGGCATGAGGTGGTCGTACAGCCAGGCGTGCCCGATCTCGGGAATCGTGTCGGCCTCGCGCCAGACCCTGTGGATGTCCCCGTAGTCGACCTGCGACGGGGCGGTCGCGATCCCGAAGCTCGGTGAAGCGGTAAGCGCCATCGGCGTGCTCCTTTGCCTGCTCGTCTGTTCCGCGGACGGACGTCCGGGCCGCACGCCCCAGGTGCGGCTTCTCCTCCGCTCTGGCATTATCGTCATCAAGCGGAGCGTTGCTCCGAACAGCATACGGAGCATTGCTCCGGTTATCAAGCTCGACCGGGAAGGAGGGGCGTCACCGTGACCGATGTCCATGGACCAGCCGGGCCGGCCCCCTCACGCAAGCGGGCCGACGCCCGGCGCAACGAGCAGGCCCTGCTCAAGGCGGCCGCCGCCGTGTTCGTCGCCTCCGGCGTTGACGCGCCGGTACGCGAGATCGCGGCCAAGGCGGGCGTCGGCATGGGTACTATCTACCGGCACTTCCCCACCCGGGCCGATCTCATCGTCGCGGTCTACCGCCACCAGGTCGAGGCCTGCGCCGAGGCTGGCCCGGCCCTGCTGGCCAGCAGTGCCTCCCCGTACCGTGCGCTGGCCGAGTGGATCGGCCTCTTCGTCGAGTTCCTCGTCACCAAGCACGGGCTCGCCACCGCGCTGCAGTCCGACGACGCGAGCTTCGAGGCACTGCACGCCTGGTTCATCGACCGCCTCGTGCCCGTGTGCACTCAGATCCTCGAGGCCGCCGTCGCCGCTGGTGAGATCCGCACCGATGTGGGCGCCTACGAACTGATGCGCGCGGTCGGCAGCCTCTGCGCCCGCGTTGGCAACGACCCGAACTACGACCCGCACCACGTGGTCGGCCTGCTCGTCGCGGGCCTCGCTCGATCGAAGGCCGACGCCGGGTAGCGGCGCCGGCGCCCAGAATGACGCCGTCCGCGCCCGCCCGTGGCGGGCCGCGTCAGGCGCTCAGGGATTCGCCCGCCTCGGCGGCCGCGCAGTACGTGACGACTTCCGCCAGCGAGATGCCGGTCGCTTCGGCCAGCGCGGCCACGGTGAAGAACGCGGGCGTGGCGATCCGGCCGGTCTCGATCTTGCGCAGGGTCTCCACCGGGACGCCCGAGGCGGCGGCGACCTCGGCCATGCTCCGCGACCCTCGCGCCTGCCGCAGCAGCATGCCGAGCCGCTCCCCGCGGGCACGTTCTTGTGGGCTCAACGGTGGCCTGACCATGCTGTGATAATAATACCGGTATAGTTATACCGGTAGCCCGGGAGGTCGCCATGGTCGAGTACAAGACGCCAGGCGAGATCGACGCCATGCACGCGGCCGGCCAGGTGGTGGCCCGGATCCTGGCCGCCGTCCGGGACCGGGCAGCACCCGGGGTCCGGCTGTCCGAGCTTGACCAGACGGCCCAGGATGTCCTGGCCGAGGCCCGGGCCAGCTCGCCGTTCCTTGGCTATCAGCCCTCATTGACGCGCACCCCGTTCCCCGCCGTGATCTGCGCGTCGGTCAACGACGCGGTCCTGCACGACATCCCGGGCCGCTACCGCCTGGCCGACGGCGACCTGCTCAGCATCGACTGCGGCGCCACCCTGGACGGCTGGGCCGCCGACGCCGCGATCTCCATCCAGGTCGGCAGCCAGCGCCCGGCCGACACCGGCCTGATCGCCACCGCCACACAGGCGCTGCACGCGGGCATCGCCGCCGCCGTCCCCGGAGGCCGCCTGGGCGACATCTCCGCCGCGATCGGCGCGGTCGGCCGGGCCGCCCGCTACGGCATCTGCACCGACTTCGGCGGCCATGGCATCGGCCACGCCATGCACGAGGACCCGTACATCCCCAACCGGGGCCACGCGGGCCGCGGGCTCCGGCTCGTCCCGGGACTGGTCATCGCCATCGAGCCCTGGTTCCTGGCCGGCGGCACGGACGCGTACCAGATCGACTCCAACGGCTGGACCGTCCGCAGCACAGACGGCAGCCGCGCCGCCCACGTCGAGCACACCGTCGCCATCACCGACCGCGGGCCGGTCGTCCTCACCGCGGCTTAGGTGCCTGGGTTTGCTGCGGTGGCTGGGCCGGGGTCGGCTCCCGAGGTGGCTGGCGGGCTCGAGCTGACTTGCGGTTGCGCGGAGTTGGGCGTCGGCAGGGGCTTGACCGGAATGATGCCAACCAGGACGACGAATGTGGGGACAGCGATGCTCGCGTACCACTGGTGATACCAGCCCGTTGTCGAGAACCAGCCACCCATGGCAAAGACGTAAACCGCAAAGGCGAGCACGCTCATGAGGAGCTGCGTCAACCGCACAATGCTGAGGACCCAGCGGTCGTAGGCGAAGGTGAGTATCCCCGCGCCGATCAGCAAACACAGGAGCCAGACAGCGTGCGCGTGGCGGGTAGTCACGTTGGTGTTGACCACGGTCTGCATGAAGAGGTAAGCGCCGAGTATCTCGATGGGGATGTATTTGAGCAGCTTCGTGATGTAGTCGTCCTCGGTCGGGACGACCACGCCGCCTGGTGCCCCGGCCTGAGGTGCGGAAGCAGGCGGCTTCGTGTCTAAGGTCTTCGGGACATCGCCCGCCGTCTCGGCCCCCGACATTTGAGCAATGTCAGCTTTAGTTATTATATTTCTATTCATAACGATGGTCATATCTGCGACCTTTCTGCTGTGCCTAAATTTGGCGGAGTAGGACATTATCAGGTTGTTCGGGCAGGGTCTATACCAATGGCCGGGTCCGCGGGTCGGTGGCAGGGGGTCGGCAAAGTCCTGCGGGGTCTGGAAGCCGGAGTGATTGGGCACAGTAGCCCGATCTGGGCGGAACGGTCTGCTGGCTGGGAACTAGTTCCTGATCATGTTCAGCAGCGTGTCGTGGGTGTCGCGGTCGGCTGCTGCGATGAGCCCGCCGGCCCCGGTGTGCACGGGCTGGCCGTGGATGCCGGTGACGATGCATCCCGCAGCCTGGCAGAGGGCGATTCCGCTGGCGAAGTGGACGCTGTCGCGCAGGTGGCCGTCGGTGACATAGGCGGCGCGCCGCCCGGCCGCGACCCAGGCAACGGCCAGGGTCGTGGAGACCACGCGCGGCCGGAACCGCCGGCTGAACGTCTCGCCGGCCAGGATGTTCACCGCGCGAAATCCCGGCGCGTTGGGAAACGGCGGATCGAGGTTGACGTCCACCAGCCGCGAGTCAGCAGACGGGGCGAGCCCGGTGTCGGTATCGCCGCTGCGCAGGCAGGCGCTGTTGCCATCGGTCCAGAACACCTCGCCGGAGAACGGGTCAGCCGACGCCGCCGCGGTGATGCCGGATCCTGCCCGCAGGGCGACGTTCACGGCGGCCAGCATCGTGCCTGCGGCGTAGTTCAGCGTGCCGCACAGGGGATCCACCAGCCACCGGCGCTTCGCGCCGTCAGGGCCGGTGCGGCCGGTCTCCTCACCCGTCACGGCGTCCGCGGGCCGGGCAGCCCGGATAACACCGACGATGGCGGTTTCCGCTTCCAGGTCAGCGGCCGTGGCGAAGTCGCCGCCGGATTTGCCGATCCTCGCCAGGGCCCTCCCGTACATGGCGCGCACCACGGCCGCTCCCGCTTGCGCTGCGGCCACGGCCAGCTCTGCGTCCGTCCTGGCGTTCGTGATCACCCGCGCAGAATAGTACCCGTGCCTCCTCAGGCTCTGCTGCCCTGGGCCAGCCCCCGCTCCTCGAGCCCACTGAAGATCACACCCCCGCCGTGCGAGATGAGGTTGTGCGGCGCCGCCACGCTCGCCGTGCCGGCCCGGCCGTTGGTGCGCTCGTTATCAAGCCGTTAGGCAGATCGTGTATCTGGGCGTGCTGACCTGGCTCTTAGGCACAGTGGCGGCCCAGAATGATCTGAGCCGCATAAAAGGGAGCCAGACGTGAAATGGTTCTTCCAGCCGCATCCTGACGGCGACGGAGCAAGGTACGACGAGGATGACTCGGCACCCGGTCTGATCAGCCTGCCGGCGCAGCTGCTGCAACGGCATGGTGCCGTGGTGCTCGACCCCGGGACAGCCGCAGCGGTGCACGGCTACCCGACTCCACGGCCGACGGTCTACCGGGTCAGGACGCTGCTGATCCCTGCCGACGAGCTGCAGGACCCACGGTTTGTCGCGGCCCTCAACCAGGTCCTGCGCGGCGTCGGGATGGCGCTGATCCCTCCCGAGCCCGATGACGAGATGGCTGGCGACGGCAACGTCATGGCGGTGCTGCGCAAACTGCCCCGCCCGGCGGTCCTGGTCCCGGCGGAAGGCGTCACCACCCCGGTAGTGGTGGACGCGTGGATAGCACTGCAGGCGCTGCGCGCGTCAGCCGCCGCCCAGAAGCATCCCGAGATCACCAAGGCCAAGGCCGACCAGATCGGGCTGGAGCATCTGATGCTCGCCTCGGCGATCACCGGCAGCCCGATCGACCACGGGGGCGGCGGCATCGCCGGGGGACCGGGCAACGGCGACGGCGCCGCCGGGCCCACCAGCACCGACTCCTACCTGTTCAGCGGCGGCGACGCGCGGACCCCCGTCGCGGTCGTCATGGAGCCGCCCGCCCGCAGGTCGGCCGGCCAGTGCACGTCCGAATACGGTCGTCGTCCCGTGCTCGCGCTCCTCGACACGGGCGCCCGCGTACACGAGTGGCTCGATGTGCGGAAGAAGCCGGGCGGTGGCTACGACACCATCATCGACGGCTTTGTCGATGTCGATCCGGGCCTGCAGCACGCCATCCGCGCCGAAGGCGAGCACGCGGCCTCGTGGGGTGACCGGCCGCGCCAGGTGATCAGGGATCCGTGGGACGGGCCGGTCTCCGATGACCCGCTGGTGGGCGAGCTTGACTCGGAGATGGGCCACCTCACGTTCGAGGCGGGAATCGTCCGGCAGGTCGTGCCCGACGCCCGGGTACTGGCGGTGCGGGTCATGCACAGCGACGGCGTCGTCTACGAGGGCGACCTCATGTGCGCGCTCCGTCACCTGGCCACGCGGATCGTGCTGGCCAGGCCGGACGACATCGCCGCGCAGGTCGACGTGGTTTCGCTGTCGCTGGGCTACTTCAGCGAGTCACCGCGCGAGGCGGCCTTCACCTCCGGGCTGCACACGGTGATCGACGTGCTGCGCGGCCTGGGCGTCGTGGTGGTCGCCGCGGCCGGCAACTACTCCACCACCCGCCGGTTCTACCCGGCGGCGTTCGCCTGGCCAGCCCCTGCGCATCAAGTGCCCCTGATCAGCGTGGGCGCGCTCAACCCGAATGGCTCCAAGGCGGTCTTCAGCAACGGTGGCCGCTGGGTAACCTGCTTTGCTCCGGGCGCCGCCATAATCAGCACGTTCCCGACCGACATCAACGCCAGCCGCAGTCCCGAGCTCAGGATGCGCGCGCACCCCGGCAACGAACTGCCGCCCGGCTTGTCGCTGCCCGGCGACCGTGAGGCGCTCGATCCAGACAACTACGTGGGGGGTTTTGCGCAATGGAGCGGTACTTCGTTCTCCGCTCCGCTGGTGGCCGCGCACGTCGTCGCGGCGCTGCTGAAGGGAGCGGCGAGCACTAATAACCTGCGGCTGAATAACACCGGGGCGGCGTCAGCGAAAAAGCGGGCGCTGGCGGCCCTGACCGACCTGGGCTGGCCGGGCTGATCGGGATGGGTGACCGAACGCCCGTCACCGTGCGGGCAAACCAGCCGGACCACAGCGAACGCATCGCGCGTTTGGTGAGCGCGGCCAGACAGGGGAGTGAGGGTGCGCTCGGCGAGATCGTGACCGAGCTCAGCCCACTGCTATGGCAGGTCGCCCGGGCAGCCGGGCTGAGCACCAGCGATGCCGAGGACGTGCTGCAGACGGTGTGGCTGCGTCTGGTCGCTCACCTGGACGGTATCCATACCTCGGCCGCTCTCACCGGCTGGCTGGTGACCACTACGAGGCGGGAAGCATGGCGGGTGAGCGCCGCGGCGCGCAGGCAGGTCCCGGCCGACAGCGAAGTGCTATCCGCGCTGCCCGATGGGGGACCAGGGTCGGAGGAGCAGGTCATCATCGATGATCAGCGCCGTGTCCTGTGGCAGGCGATCGGGCAGCTCTCCCCGAGGTGCCAGAAATTGCTGCGAATCGTCGCTTTCGTGCCTCGCCCGGATTATGCGGCGGTGGCCGCCGAACTCGGCATGCCCACCGGGAGCATCGGTCCCACCCGCGGCCGATGTCTGGCCAAGCTGCGCGTCCTGCTGGCCGGTGATCTCGAAGGGAGTCCGCAATGACGCCTTCGGACCCGGGCGGCATTGACCGTGCCGACGAGTTGCTCGATGAGGTTGATCTCGAACTGCTCGACGGCATCCGGCACATCTTCCAGGCCACCGACCCCATGCCCGCGGACCTGCCGGAACGGATCCGCTTCGCCCTCGCGCTGCGCGGCCTGGAGATCGAGGTGGCCCGGCTGGCCGCCGAGGAGCACCTGCCGTCCCTAGCGGCCCGTGGGGCCGAGCGGAGCCGCACGATCACCTTTGACAGCGACAGCCTGACCATCATGATCAAGGTCGACGCGAACCTGGATGGGACGGTACGCGTCGACGGCTGGCTGGCGCCGCCGCAGCTCCGCGAGATCGAGATGAAGACCAGCACGGATTCGCTGACCGTGACGAGCGACGAGCAGGGGCGCTTTGCCTTCGCCCGCGTCCCCCGCGGGACCGCTCAGCTCATGGTCCGGCCGGAGGATTCTGGGCACAGCGGAGCGGGAAGGTCGGTGGTGACCCCAGCCCTCATTCTCTGACCCGAGGTAGCCGCCGAATGCCCGGCACGCAGCGGCGCTCCGAGCGCTCCGACCGCTGGCTGGCCCGTGCCGAAAGCCGGGCCCGGGAGGCGCGCGTGCGTAGCCTGCGTGAGGGCAACGCCGGGCGTCCCGCCGTGGGCGCCCGCCACGCCCGCGCCGGGCTGCGGCACCTGGGCTGGGCGGAGGACGGGACACAGCCCGACACGGCTGCGCTGCACCAGGCGCACCACGCGCTGGCCGCCCGGGTGCTGGGAATCCTGGCCGAATGGGAGTCCAAGCAGGGCCGCACCGAGTATGGACTGCGCCTTCTGTACCGGGCTGAGGCGCTGGCGTCGGTGGATGACCGGGGTGTCCTGCTGCTCCAGCGGGGCCTTATGTTCATGCGGACGTGGCGGGGAGAAGATGCGCTGCGGGCGCTTGACGAAGCGGTATCCCTCCTGGAACGGAACCCGGCGGAGACCGAGAACCTGGCCGGCGCGCTGCTGAATCGCAGCTTCGCCCACCTCAACGCTGGCCATGTCCGGCGCGCGCGCGCCGATCTGGCCTGGTGCCGCGGCGTCGCGGCGGATCACGGTCACGACCTGATCGCCGCCAAAGCGGCGCATAACCTCGGCTACTGCGAGCTGCTGGCCGGCGACATCCCGGCCGCGCTGCAGCTGTTCAACGAGGCGGCCAGCGCGTACCGGCTCAGCGCGCCAGGAAACCTGCCGGTAGTGGCGATGGACAAGGCCCGTGCGCTGCTGGCGGTCGGCCTCGCGGGTGACGCGGCCAGCGAACTGGACGGCGCGATGGCCTCGTTCCGCCGGCAGCGGCTTGACTACGACCTCGCCGAAGCGGAGCTGGCCCGGTCGGAGGCCGCGCTGGCCGCCGGGCAGCCGGCCGACGCCCGGCGGTGGGCGGCCGCCGCCGGGCGCCGCTTCCGCAGGCAGGCCAACGACGCGTGCTCCTGCCTGGCGGAACTCACCCGGCTGCGGGCACGGTTCGGGTCACCAGGACGACCGGCATCCATCGCAGCCGAGGCGTTAGGGCTGGCCGAACGGCTGCGCGATTGCGGGCTGGCCGTCGACGCGGATGTGGCGGAACTGTTCGCCGCCCGGGCCCTGCTCGCGGCCGGGCGCGTGGACGAGGCGAGGCGGCGCATCGCGGCCGTGCGACGCCGCGGCGCGGCGGTGCCGCTGGCCGTGGGGCTGCTGCGCAGGCTGGCCCGGGCCGAGCTGGCGGAGTGGGAGGGGCGCACGGGAACGGCGCTGGCCGAGGCTCGTGCGGGGCTGGCGCTGGTGCAGGCCCGGCGTGGCCGGCTGGGCAGCGTCGACCTGCAGACCGGCACCGCCGCGCTCGGCGCGGATCTGGCCGCAACAGGGTTGCGGATGGCCCTGGACCGGGGGTCGGCCCCGCTGGTGTTCGCCTGGCTGGAACGCTCCCGCGCGCAGGCGTTCCGGGTCAAGCCGGTGCGCCCGCCGGCCGACCCGCGGGCCGCGGCGGTCCTGGCTGAGCTGCGTCAGCTTGGCTACCTGATCCGTGATGCCGAGCTGAGCGGCGGCCGGGATCCGGCCGTGATCGCGAGGCACGCCGAGCTGCAGCGAGAGATCAGGGAGCACGGCTGGCTGGCCAGCGGCCAGGGCGAGGCGACCGCGCAGGCCAGCGTGGGCGAGGTGGGCGCGGCTCTGGAACGCAGTGGGCAGTGCCTGGTGGGCATCCTGGCCCGGCAGGGCGTGGCACTCGCGGTCGTGGTGCGCCACGGGTCCGTGCGCCTGGTCCGGCTCGGCGATTTCGAGGTGGCGGCCGAGGCGGCCAGGCGGCTTAACGTCGATCTTGACGCGCTGGCCGGGCGGCGGCTGCCGGCGCAGCTGGAGGCCGTGATCCGGGAGTCGGTCCGGCACCAGACCGAGGTGGTCACCGCCGAGATCATCGCGCCGTTGCGATCCGCCATCGGCGATGACGGCGTGGTGGTCGTCCCGGCCGGGCCGCTGGCGAGCATCCCCTGGAGCGTGCTGCCCGACATGCACGGGCGGCCGGTCACGGTGTGCGCGTCCGCGTCGTCATGGCTGGCTGCCTGGCGTCGCGGGCTGGCCGAGGGGGCGAGGCCGCCGGCACGGCCGGCCGTCCTGGTCGCCGGGCCGGATCTGGAGCACGCGCCCGCAGAGGTCACGCAGATAGCGAAGGCCTATTCAGGCTGCCGCGTGCTGCTCGCGGACGCGGCCACCGTGAGCGAGACGCTGCGCGCCCTGGACGGCGCGCCGCTCGCCCATCTGGCCGCGCACGGGCACCATGATCGGGAAAACTTCCTGTTCTCCCGGCTCGACCTGGCCGACGGCCCGCTGATGGCCTACGACATCCAGCAGCTTGCCTCCGCTCCGCGGCACGTGGTCCTGTCGTCCTGCGACGTCGGGCGGACCGTCGTGCGCCCGGGCGAGGAGATCCTCGGCTTCACGGCCGCCCTGCTCTACGTCGGGACCACGACGGTGATCTCAAGCGTCACCCGGGTGGCCGACGCCGCCGCCCTGGGCACGATGACCGCCTATCACCGGCTGCTTGCTGCCGGGGCCAGTCCCGCCGAGGCGCTCGCCCGGGCCGCCCTGACCGAGCAGTTCAGCCCGTTCGTGTGCTTCGGGGACGGCCAGAACCCAGCCGTGTCCGGAAAACGGCTGGGTTCAGCTTCGGCGCAGGCCATCAGTACAGAACGAACGGCTCGCTCCGCTTGATCGACGCCACCTGGCCGTTCACGGTGGTCAGGGAGGCCGTGTACTGGTAGACGTGGCCGTCCCCGGAGCCGCCCGGGATGTTCACCGTCACGTTGTTCGAGTAGGTGTAGTACGAACCCTGCGCGGTCCACGCCGGAGCGCTGACCGTGGCCGGGGACGGGGCTGGCGGGAACGGGGGGACCAGCCCGGGCGCGTTCGCCGTGGCGGTCAGGTCAGTGCAGCCCACGGTGAGGGTGTAGCCCGCCGAGGCGAGAGTGCTGCCTGCCACCATCTCCAGGGTGACGTCGAAGTCGGTTCCGGGAGTTGCGCTTCCGCCGATCGGTGCGTTCGGCGCGTCGTCCTGGACCCCCGCGGACTTGGTCTGGCTCACGTAGATGTCGGTGATCTCGGCGTCGTTGATGTTAGGCATTTCTGTGCCCCCTTGTGGTGATCTTGCCTTTTCGGAGGAGTTCCGACACCGTAAAGAGCGGCCGCGATGCCGCTGGATACCGGGTGCGACACACTACGTGTGGGCCACCTTGATCCGGGCAGGGGCCATGTTGAGCTGCAGCGCGGCGGAAGGGAAGCACATCGTGGCGATCGCGACCATCAACCCAGCCACCGGCGAGACGGTGAAGACCTACGACGAGATGAACGAGGCGGACGTCGAGCGCTGCCTGGCCGCTGCCGCGGCGGCGCACGCCAGCTACCGGCTGACCAGCTTCGAGGACCGAGCCGGGTGGATGCGCCGGGCGGCCGGGATCCTCGACGACGAGCAGGACCAGGTCGCCGCGATGATGACCACCGAGATGGGCAAGACGCTGGCCGCCGCCCGGCAGGAGGTGGCCAAGTGCGCCACTGCCTGCCGGTATTACGCCGAGCACGCGGCCGGGTTCCTGGCCGACGAGCCCGCCGACGCCGGCGCGGTCGGGGCCGAGGGCGCCTACGTCAGCTATCAGCCGCTGGGGCCGGTCCTGGCCATCATGCCCTGGAACTTCCCGCTCTGGCAGGCCATGCGTTTTGCCGCCCCGGCGCTGATGGCCGGCAACGTCGGGCTGCTCAAGCACGCCTCGAACGTGCCGCAGAGCGCGCTGTACATGCAGGACCTGTTCGCCCGGGCCGGCTTTCCTGACGGGACGTTCCATACCCTGCTCGTCGGCTCGGCGCGGGTCGAGGCGATCCTGCGCGACAAGCGAGTCATGGCGGCCACGCTCACCGGCTCGGGCCCGGCCGGGCAGTCGGTGGCGGCCATCGCCGGCAGCGAGATCAAGAAGGTCGTGCTGGAACTGGGCGGCAGCGACCCGTTCATCGTGATGCCCTCCGCCGATCTGCAGGCTGCAGCGCAAGTCGCCGCGTTCGCGCGCTGCATCAACAACGGCCAGTCGTGTATCGCGGCCAAGCGCTTCATCGTCCACGACGAGGTCTATGACGAGTTCGAGCGCCTGTTCGTCGAGCAGATGTCGGCCAAGGTGGTCGGCGATCCGATGGCCGACGCCACCGACGTCGGCCCGCTGGCCTCCGAGCAGCAGCGCGACGACATCGAGAAGCTCGTCGCCGACGCGGTGGCCAAGGGCGCGAAGGCGCTGTGCGGCGGCGCCGCGCCGGACGGCCCCGGCTTCTACTACCCGCCGACGGTCCTGGCCAGCATCACCCCGGACATGCGCGTGCACGGCGAGGAGGTGTTCGGCCCGGTGGCCACCCTGTACCGGGTGGCGGACATAGATGCGGCGATCGAGCTCGCCAACGGCACCGAGTTCGGGCTCGGCGCGAACGCGTGGACCGGCGACGAGGCGGAACGGGCCAGGTTCACCAGGGACCTCGTGGCCGGGATGGTGTTCATCAACGGCAACGTGACCTCTTACCCGCAGCTACCGTTCGGTGGCGTGAAGACCTCCGGGTTCGGCCGGGAACTGTTCACCCAGGGCATCCGCGAGTTCTGCAACATCAAGTCCGTCTGGATCGGTGGCTGACTCACCGCGCACCGAAGGAGGCGGAATGGCAGCCGCAGGGCTGGGATCGAGGCCGCTGGGCTCGGCCGGCCTGGACGTCTCGGTGATGTCGCTCGGCTCGTGGCGCACGTTCGAGCGGCTGCCGGCTGACACCCGGGTGGCCATCATGCGGGCGGCCAGGGACGAGGGCATCAACTTCTTCGACGATGCCCGCTACAACGACGAGACCGGCACCGCCCCGATCCCGACCGGGTACTCTGAGGTGGTTTTCGGCGAGTTGTTCCGCGGCGCCGCAGTGCCCCGTGACCAGGCGGTGGTGGCCAACAAGCTGTGGTGGGAATTCTGGCCGGAGCAGAGCGCGGCGGCCGAGCTGGACGCGTCGCTGCAGCGGATGGGGTTCGACTACATCGACCTGATCTACGCGAACCCGCCGCCGGACGGCATGCCGGTCCCCGAGCTGGTTGCCGCTACCGTCCGGCTGGTCGGATCGGGCAAGGCCCGCGCGTGGGGCCTGGTGAACTGGCACGCCGAACTAGCCGGGCAAGCGGTCCGGGCCGCGGCTGACCTCGGTGTCGCGCCGCCGTGCGCGATCCAGCTGCCCTACAGCCTGGTCCGCCGGGACTGGGTGGAGGACCCGGCCATGACCCGGGTGCTCGACGCGTCGGGGGCTGGGCTGATCGCCTCGTTCAGCCTGGCCGGCGGGGTGCTGTCCGGCAAGTACCTGACCGGGCCGGTGGCCGGGCGGGCCGCCGGGACGCTGGACGATCCCAGGGTCGCTCCGGCCGCTGCCGCGGCCAGCGAGCTGGCCAGCCTGGCCGCCCGGCTCGGCACCACCCCGGCCGCGCTGGCGCTGGCGTTCCCGTTCACCCATCCGGCGCTGGCCAGCGTGCTGTTCGGCGCCACCAGCCCGGAGCAGCTCCGGGCCAACTGCGCCGCCGCCCGCCTGCTCGGCCGCCTCAGCCCCGATGACGTGGCGGCGCTGCTGCGCATTGGCGCCCGGTAAAGCGGGCGGGAATACGCGTATCCGGGTGGCAGTTGCCAGCGAGCGTGACAGCACAGTCGGATGAGCGCGAAGACGTACAGTTCTGGTTCGACCCGTTGTGCCCGTGGGCCTGGATCACGTCCCGCTGGATGCTGGAGGTGGA
>Ga0335073_10009332_pt1 | contig 13766 bp, 12 predicted proteins | sample Lox_Sample_22_FD_207093 | JGI IMG/M metagenome (GOLD analysis project Ga0335073, IMG submission 207093) | Soil microbial communities from Loxahatchee National Wildlife Refuge, Florida, United States - Lox_Sample_2.2 | ecosystem: Environmental > Terrestrial > Soil > Wetlands | place: USA... | reverse complement strand
GGAGAGCATCTGGGGTCTCGTCCCGAGGCTGGCCAGCATGCCGTTCAGCGCCAGGGCGGCCCGCGACGCGGATCAGGGACTGCCGGTCATGGTCACCGGCGCCGTGCCGGAACTGGCCGAGGCCTACGAGGCACTGGCGGGCGAGCTGCAGCGGCGGATCGGCGAGGCGGACGCGGCCGAGGCCTGAGCGAGCCGGGGCCGGAAGCGCCGAGGCCTGAGCGAGCCGGGGCGGCAAAGCGCAGTACGCTCGCGAGCGTGAGCGAAGAACTGAAGGACGCGGCGCCGGCCCTGGCCGACGAGGCCGGCCATCCCGAGCTGGCCGGGGTCCGGGCCAGGATCGAGAAGGGTGGCGCAGCCAGGTACCACGAGGCCGCCGCCACCCAGGGCAAGCTGTTCGCCAGGGACCGGATCGCGCTGCTCGTGGACACCGACAGCTTCACCGAGGACGGCGCCTTCGCCAACGTGCTGGCCGACGGCCTGCCCGCGGACGGGGTGATCACCGGCACGGCCACCGTTGCCGGCCGCCCGGTCGCGCTGATGGCGAACGACTCCACGGTCAAGGCGGGTTCGTGGGGCGCGCGTACCGTCGAGAAGATCATCCGGATCATCGAGAAGGCCTACGGTTCCGGCGTCCCGATGATCTACCTGGTGGACTCAGCGGGCGCGCGGATCACCGACCAGGTGGAGATGTTCCCGGGCCGCCGCGGGGCTGGCAAGATCTTCCACACCCAGGTGCGTGCCTCCGGGTCCATCCCGCAGGTGTGCGCGCTGTTCGGCCCGTCGGCCGCGGGCGGCGCCTACATCCCGGCGTTCTGCGACTACGTCGCGATGGTGAACGGGAACGCGTCGATGTACCTGGGCAGTCCCCGGATGGTCGAGATGGTGGTCAGGGAGCAGACCACGCTCGAGGAGATGGGCGGCGCGCGGATGCACTGCACCGTCTCGGGCTGCGGCAGCCACCTGGCCGAGTCGGAGCGCGACGCGATCGACGCGGTCCGCAGGTTCCTGTCCTACCTGCCGGAGAACTGGCAGGGCGCGCCGCCCGCGCAAGCCGCCCGCGAGCCGGTACCGACCGACCTGCGCGGGCTGGTCCCGGTCAGCGAGCGCCAGGCGTTCGACATGCGCCGTTACCTGCGTGGGCTGGTTGACGAGGACTCCCTGTTCGAGATCCACGCGCTGTGGGCCCGCGAGCTGGTAGTCGGCTTCGCCCGGCTGGCCGGGCGCGTCATCGGCGTCGTCGCGAACAACCCGATGTTCAAGGGCGGGGTGCTGTTCGTCGACTCGGCCGACAAGGGCACGCGCTTCATCCAGCTCTGCGACGCGTTCAATGTCCCGCTGCTGTTCCTGGCCGACGTGCCCGGCTTCATGGTGGGTACCGCGGTCGAGAAGCAGGGGATCATCCGCCACGGCGCCAAGATGATCAGCGCCGTGTCCGAGGCGACCGTGCCGAAGATCTGTGTCGTGGTCCGCAAGGCCTACGGGGCCGGCCTGTACGCGATGGCTGGTCCCGGGTTCGAGCCGGACGCGACGCTGGCGCTGCCGACCGCGAAGATCGCGGTCATGGGCGCCGAGGCGGCCGTGAACGCCGTGTACTACAACAAGCTGGCCGCGATCGCCGACCCGGCCGCCCGCGAGCAGGAGACCGAGCGGCTGCGCACCGCCTACGACACCGATATCGACGTGCTCAGGCTGGCCGGGGAGCTCGTGGTCGACGACGTCGTCGAGCCGGAGGACCTGCGCCCCCAGCTGATCCGGCGGTTCGCGGCGGCGCAGGGCAAAGACCGGTCGTTTTCCCGGCGCCGGCATGGCGTGACCCCCGTGTGATGGTGCCGGATTGTGCCCGTGGCACCGGGTTGCCAGGGCGCCACGTATTGTTATCTCGGCAGTTCCTGCGCGTGGGGCGAGGGAAATGCTCGCCGTCCGCCATACGATCAGAGCATGACCAGCGTTTTGCTTGCCGAGGATGACCCGTCTATCTCGGAGCCATTGGCGCGTGCTTTGCGCCGCGAGGGTTATGAAGTCGGCGTTTCCGCCGACGGGCCGGCCACGATCGAGGCCGCGTCCGGAGGCGGGATCGACCTGATCCTGCTCGACATCGGCCTGCCCAAGCTCGACGGGCTCGAGGTCTGCCGGCAGATCAGGTCGGCGGGCCACGCGATCCCCGTGCTCATCCTCACCGCGCGCGCGGATGAGGTGGACACGGTGATCGGTCTGGACGCCGGCGCCGACGACTACGTCACCAAGCCGTTCCGGCTGGCCGAGCTGCTGGCCAGGGTCCGGGCCCTGCTCCGGCGGGGGGCCACGGAGAGCCGGATCGTGCAGGGCGTGCGGGTCGATGCCGATGCGCGCCGGGCCTGGCTGGGCGACTCCGAGATCGACCTCACCTCCAAGGAGTTCGACCTGCTCTCGCTGCTGGTGAGCGAGGCCGGGAAGGTGGTCACCCGCGAGCAGATCATGCGGCAGGTCTGGGACAGCAAGTGGTGGGGCTCGACGAAGACCCTGGACATGCATGTTTCCTGGCTGCGCCGCAAACTCGGGGACGACGCGCACAGCCCGCGTTACATCACCACGGTCCGGGGTGTCGGGTTCAGGTTTGAGCGCGGTGACTGACCGCAGGGACGGCGGCTGACCATGAACGGGCAGGCGGCGGGCACGGGCCTGGGCTCCGGGCCGATCGCGGCGGGGATCTGCCGTTTCGATGGCGGGCCCGGAGGCTGAGCCGTGCAGCGCCGCCTGCTGATCTCTACGCTCGTGGTCGCCGTGGTGGCGGTGCTGCTGCTTGGCGTGCCGCTGGCGTTCGAGGAGAGCCGGCTGCGGGTTGGTGAGGCCAGCCAGCAGCTGCGGCGTGATGCCTCGTACGCGGCCAACGGGCTGCAGGAACGGGTGGACGCGGGGCTGCCACCGGACGCCAGCGAGGTCGGCCGGTCACTCCCCGATCGCTATGTGACGATCATCCAGCGCGGGGTGGGCCAGGTCACGACCGGCACCAGGCCGCCGGCGGGCCACACGATCACGGAGAAGGACGTCACCAAGGACTTCACCGTCACCGTGGCCGCCGACGACTCGTTCGTCAGCGGCGAGGTGACCAGCGGGCTGCTCATGATCGGCTGGCTGGCCCTGCTCGCCATCGCCGTGGCGGTGGGACTCGCCCTGCTGCAGGCGCGGCGGCTGTCCCGGCCGCTGCGGGAACTGGCCAGCGCGGCGGACCGGCTCGGCTCCGGCGACGCGCGCCCGCTCGGGCGCCGGTACGGAGTGCCGGAACTCGACCGGGTCGCTGAAGGGCTTGACGGATCCGCGAAGCGGATCAATGACCTGCTCACCGCGGAACGCGACTTCGCCGTGGACGCTTCCCATCAGCTGCGCACCCCGCTGACCGCGCTGTCGATGCGGCTGGAGGAGATGATCGCGGCCGCGAGCTACCCCGACGTCGTGCGTGAGGAAGGAGCGGCGGCCCTGGCCCAGACCGAGCGGCTCGCTGACGTGGTCGGCCAGCTGCTGGGCCGGGCCCGCCGGTCGGTGTCGGGCGCGCCCACCCTGGCCAGCGTGGACGACATCGTCGCACAGCAGATCGTCGAGTGGGACCCGGCGTTCCGGCGGGTGAGCAGGAAGCTTGAGGTGATCGGGGAGAAGGGCCTGTTTGCCTACGTCACGCCGGGCAGCGCAGCACAGGTGATCGCGACGCTGCTGGACAACGCGCTCGTGCATGGGGCCGGAACGGTCACGATCAGGACGTCGCAGACGCCCAGGTCGGTCGTGATCGAGGTCAGGGACGAGGGGAAGGGCGTACCGCCCGAGCTGGTGCCGCGGGTCTTTGAGCGCAGCGTCAGCGGGGCGCCGGGGGGAACCGGGCTCGGGCTCTCGCTGGCCCGGACGGTGGCAGCCGCCGACGGCGGCCAGGTGGTGCTGGTGCGGCCACGTCCGGCGGTGTTCGCCCTGTTCCTCCCGCACGGTGTCCCCGGCTCGGATGAGCCCGTGGTCAGCGGCCCAGCCTGACCAGCCATCCGGTCGCAGCGAGTAACCTGCTTCCGCGATGACAGATCATGAGGTTGCCCACGAGCTGGCGACTGCTGTCGCTCCGCCGGGCCCGCGCATTCCCGTGGTCGGCATGGTCGGGGCCGGGCAGCTCGCCCGCATGACGGCCCAGGCCGCGATCGCCCTCGGCATCGGGTTCCGCGTGCTCGCGAGCGGACCCGACGAGAGCGCCGCGCAGGTCTGCGCCGGGACACAGCTCGGTGACTACCGCTCGCTCGACGATCTGCTCGGCTTCAGCGGCGGCTGCGACGTCGTCACGTTCGATCACGAGCACGTGCCGGAGCCGCACCTGATCGCCCTGGAGCGGGCCGGCCTGAAGGTCCGTCCCGGCCCGGGTGCGCTCCGTTACGCCCAGGACAAACGCGCGATGCGGGAGCGCCTGGCCGGGCTGGGCATCGCGTGCCCGCGGTCGGCCACGGTGGCCAGCCTGGACGATGTGCTCGACTTCACCGACGGGTCGGGATGGCCGGTGGTGCTCAAGGCGGTCACCGGCGGGTACGACGGCAAGGGCGTGTGGGTGTGCGGCGACCCGGACGAAGCCGCCGTGGTGGTCGCTCACGGGCTCGATCTGCTGGCCGAGGAACACGTCGATTTCGAGCGCGAACTCGCCGTGCTGGTGGCCCGCTCGCCCAGCGGCCAGGGGGCGGTGTACCCGGTCGTGCAGACCTTCCAGCGGGACGGGATCTGCCGCGAGGTGCTGGCCCCGGCACCCGGGCTCACCGAGGCCAGGGCCGTCGCCGCGCAGCAGCTCGGGCTGGCCATAGCCGCCGGAATCGGGGTCACCGGCATGCTCGCGGTCGAGCTGTTCGAGACCGCGGGCGGGCTGCTGGTGAACGAGCTGGCCATGCGGCCGCACAACAGCGGTCACTGGACCATTGAGGGGGCGCGGACATCCCAGTTCGAGCAGCACCTGCGCGCCGTGCTCGACCTGCCGCTGGGAGCGCCGGTCATGGCCGCTGAGCATGCGGTCATGGTCAACGTCCTCGGCGGTGACGATCCCGACCTGCATTCGCGCCTGGTGCACGTGATGGCCGCCGACCCGGGCATCAAGGTCCATTTCTACGGCAAGGCGGTCCGGCCGGGACGGAAGGTCGGCCATGTCACCGCGGTCGGGGACGACCTCGGGGACCTTCGCGATCGGGCCCGGCGCGCGGCCAGCTACCTGAGCCGTGGCGCGGAGCACGACGGGTAAGGAGGCACGCATGGACGGCCCGCCGCTGGTGGGCGTGGTGATGGGCAGTGATTCCGACTGGCCGGTGATGGAGGCCGCGGTCACGGCGCTGACGGAGTTCGGCGTGCCCTGGGAGGCCGCTGTGGTGTCGGCGCACCGGATGCCACGCGAGATGATCAGCTACGGCTCCGAGGCGGCGGGCCGCGGGCTCCGCGTGATCATCGCGGGGGCCGGCGGCGCCGCGCACCTGCCGGGCATGCTGGCCGCCGTGACGCCGCTGCCGGTGATCGGGGTTCCGGTCCCGCTCGCCCACCTGGACGGGATGGACTCGCTGCTATCGGTGGTTCAGATGCCGGCCGGGGTCCCGGTGGCGACGGTCGCGATCGGCGGGGCCCGCAACGCGGGCCTGCTCGCGGTCCGGATCCTGGCCGCCGCCGACGAAGACCTGCGCGCCCGGATGCTGGCCTTCCAGCAGCAGCTTGGCGCCACCGCCCAGGCCAAGGGCGCCGCCCTGCGCGCCAAGCTCTCCAGCCAGTAACGTCCTCGCCGCGATCCGCGGGTGGTGGCGGCGGCTCGTGGGATGGTGGCGGCGGGGTCGTGGTGGCTGGCTACGGGCCGGTCCGGGCCAGCGTCTGGGAGATGCCGCCCCGATCCAGCAGGCGGAGCGTGTGAGCGGAGCAGGTGTACCGGGTAACCGCGCTATCCCAGGTGAGCGGGCCGCTGTTGTTGAACGAGTCGTTGTCGTAAACGGTGAAGCTGCCCCGCGCTGACGCGTGGCTGCCCAGCAGGGTTCCGTTCCGGGTGGTGTAGCGGCTTTCGGCGCTGCCGGTGTAGACGACCGTGAAGGTGTGGCCGTCGATGCGGGCGGAGAGCGTGGCCGCCGGGCCGAATTCGGCGACGGAGACGCCGTCGGACCGGAAGATCATCGTGGGCCCGTTCCCGGTGAATGTCGCGTGCAGGCTGCCCTCGCTAAACGGGTACGTCATGGCCGTTCCGGTCCAGGTCCCGAACAGGCACGAGTCCAGATCGGCCGCCGGATGGCCGTGCCCGCGGCCCGAAGTGGACAGATCGACCAGGCCATAGGCGGCCAGAGCCGCGATCACCGCCGCGGCCGCCAGGAAAGCGGCCAGCGGCGGGCCGGATAGCCAGCGACGCGGCCGGGGCGGATCACTCTCCAGCAGCGTGGGGCGCACGGTGGGCGCGGTGCCGGGATACGGCTCCCGGTACGGCGCGCCGTCCCCGTATGCCGCAGCGTCCTGGTACGGCGGGGCTTCCTGGTACGGCGCGCTGCCCATGGGCGGCCCAGCGGCCGGGGGCACCAGGACGGCCGGGCTGGATGCGGCGTCGCTGGTCAGTTCGGCCGCGATCGCCGGCGGCAGCCACGCCTGCGTGAACGCCAGGGTCCCGGCCGGAGCCTGGGCCCGGCAGTACTCGATGATCTGCGACGGCGTCGGCCGCGCCGCCGGGGTTCGGGCCAGGCAGTGCCCGGCCAGCGCCCGGACCTGATCCGGGCAGCCACGCAGATCCGGCTCCTCATGCAGCACCCGGTACAAGGCCGTGCCGCCGCCGTCTCCGAACGGCGCCCGGCCCGTGGCGGCGAAGGCGGCCAGCGCGCCCAGCGCGAACACATCCGCCGCGGGCGTCACCTCCCCGCCGCGGATCTGCTCCGGGGCCATGTACTGCGGCGAGCCGACCAGCATGCCGGCCCGGGTCAGCGCGGTCGCGTCGGCCGCCCGCGCGATGCCGAAGTCGATGACCCGCGGCCCGTCCGCGGCCAGCAGCACGTTCGAGGGCTTGAGGTCCCGGTGCACCAGGCCGGCCGCGTGGATCGCCGCGAGCGCCTCGGCCACCCCCGCGATCAGCAGCAGCACGGCCTGCGCCGGCAGCGGCCCGTGTTGGGTCACCGCCTGCGCCAGCGACGGGCCGGCCACGTAGGCCGTCGCTAACCACGGCGGCGAAGAGTCCGGATCGGCGTCGAGCAGTTGCGCGGTGAACAGCCCGTGCACCCGCCGGGCGGCCGCGATCTCCTGCCGGAACCGGGCCCGGAACTGCGGGTCATCGCCCAGTTCCGGCCGGAGCACCTTCACCGCCACCGGCCGGCCCCCCGGCGTGAAGGCCAGGTACACCCGGCCCATCCCGCCTGCGCCCAGCCGCCCCCGCAGCCAGTAGCCGGAGACCTTGGCCGGATCGTCGCCGGCCAGCGGTTGCACAGCCACCTGTGGAACCTTCTTTCCCACCAGAACGGGCCGCGGGGATGGTCTGACACCCCGGATAAAAGGGTTGAATAGCCACAATAATGCGGCGGGCGAGCGCCTCGGGTGCGGAACGGGCGGGTCGGCCGGGGGCGGGGGAGGCCGGTGCAGATCAGGCTCGGCGGGCGGTGGCTGGGCTGGGGAGGCCGGTGCGGATCAGGCTCGGCGGGCGGTGGCTGGGTGGGGATGCCTGTGCGGATCAGGCTCGGCGGGCGGTGGCTGGGTGGGGATGCCTGTGCGGATCAGGCTCGGCGGGCGGTGGCTGGGCTGGGGAGGCCGGGGTGATCAGGCTTCGGGCGTGGCGGCTGGGTCGGGGAGGTCGGTGCAGATCAGGCCCCACGGGCGGCCGCTGGCCCGGGTGATGACGATCGTGGCGCGGCCCGGCCCGCGCAGGCCCAGGCGGCGGTGGATCTGCGGTACGTCGCCGGCCAGGCCGCGGCGGCGGATGTCGGCCGCCCCGATGCCGAGCTCGCGCAGCCGGCGGGCAAAGTGCCGCTCGTGCCACGGTGCCGACTCCAGAACCCGGAGCGTGCGCGCGAACGGGGTGTGATGCTCACGGTCGTCAGACAGGAACGCGATCGCCGGGTCGATCTTCCAGGCGCCGAGCCGCCGGGCCAAGTCCTCCACCAGCCCGGCCCGGGTGACCGCCGGGCTGGGATCGAACAGGAACGCGCCGGGCTCGGCCACGGGCACGTCGGCGGCGGGCGGGCCGCCGGCCGCACCCGGCGGATCCTCGCTGGCGAAGCCCGCCGCCGCGGCGAGCGTGTCGCCGGACGGCAGCACCGTGGCCCGGCGCCCGGCGGTGGCCAGGGCCGGGGACCACAGCACGGCCTCCTTCAGGTCGCGGCCGATCGCGACGAACTCGGCTTCCCAGCCGGGCGGGACTAGTTCGCGCGGCAGCCCGGGTGCGGCCTTGATCCCTACCGCGGCGACCTGGTCGGTCAGCTCCAGGCACCAGCCGAGCGGCGGCTGGCTGTGCCCGGCGGCCAGGCGCCGGCCGCCGGCCCGGCGGGCCGGGTCGATGAACACGGCGCGCACGCCAGCCAGCGTCAGGTCGCCCACGTCCGCGCACACGGCCGCCAGCCGGTCCGCCGCGCCGTAGACCCGGGCGTTGTGCCGCGCGAACTCCAGGTTCACCGGATCGAAGTCCACGGCCAGCACCTGGCGCCCCGCGCCCAGTGCCAGCAGGTTCCCGCCGATGCCGCAGCACAGATCGGCCACCAGCCCGTCCGCCGGGTAGCGGGCCGCGTTACGGGCGGCCGTGATCTCGGCGGATGCCTGCTCCAGGCCGGCCCGGGTGAACAGCATCTCGTGCGCCCGGCTGAACTTGGCCTGGGCCGCCACGCGCAGCGCCTGCTGCGTGAGCGCGGCCGCCACCAGGCCGGGCGGGTAGCGGCCGCGCAGGGCCTGCGCTAGCTCCAGCGCGCGGTCCGGGCCGATCTGCTCCCCAGACAGCCGGTCAAGCAGTTCGCGGCCGTCCGGGGACAGCAGCGCCATGGTCACGCGAGCTCACCTCCGGCTGGCCCGCGGCGAACCGTTCTGAATCGAAGGCAGAGGGAGCGCCTACCATCAAGGCCATGAGCCTCGATTTTCCCGCTTTCGCCCTGTCCGCCGAGCATGACGCGCTGCGGGCGTCGGTGCGAGCCCTGGCCGACGACAAGATCGCCCCGTATGCCGCCAAGGTCGACCAGTCCGCGGAGTTCCCCCAGGAGGCCCACGACGCCCTGGTCAAGGCCGACCTGCACGCCATACACATCCCCGAAGCCTATGGCGGGTCCGGTGGCGACGCGATCGCGACCGCGATCGTGATCGAGGAGGTGGCCCGGGCCTGCGCCTCGTCGTCGCTGATCCCGGCGGTCAACAAGCTAGGCACGGTGCCGCTGCTGCTCGCGGCGTCGGAGGAGGTCAAGCAGCGCTACCTGCCGCCGGTCGCCCGCGGCGAGGCCATGTTCTCGTACGCGCTGTCCGAGCCCGATGCGGGCTCCGACGCGGCGGCGATGAAGACGCGCGCGGTCCGCGACGGTGACACCTACATCCTGAACGGGGTCAAGCGCTGGATCACCAACGCGGGCGTTTCCCGCTTCTACACGGTCATGGTCGTGACCGACCCGGCCGCCGGGGCCAGGGGGATCTCGGCGTTCGTGGTGGAGTCCGGCGACGAGGGGTTCTCGTTCGGGGCGCCCGAGCACAAGCTGGGGATCAAGGGCTCGCCGACCAGGGAGCTGTACTTCGACAACTGCGTGATCCCGGCCGACCGGATGATCGGCGCGGAGGGCACCGGGTTTCGCACCGCGCTGGCCACGCTGGACCACACCAGGATCACGATCGCGGCCCAGGCTCTGGGTATCGCCCAGGGGGCACTCGACTACGCCACCGGGTATGTGCAGGAGCGTCGGCAGTTCGGCCGGGCGATCGCCGAGTTCGAGGGTGTGCAGTTCATGCTGGCCGACATGGCGATGAAGCTCGAGGCGGCCAGGCAGCTGACCTATGCGGCCGCGGCCCGGTCCGAGCGGGGCATGGCCGGCGAGGACGTCCCGGACCTGACGTTCATGTCTTCGGCCTGCAAGTGCTTCGCCTCGGACGTGGCCATGGAGGTCACCACGGACGCGGTCCAGTTGCTCGGCGGCTACGGGTACGTCAGCGACTACCCGGTGGAGCGGATGATGCGGGACGCCAAGATCACCCAGATCTACGAAGGGACCAACCAGATTCAGCGGGTTGTAATGGCCAGACAGCTTCTGGAGCGATCTTGAAAAGCACCTCTTTCGGTCAGATTTCGGTGATCATGGTCGGGTGAGGTGATCATGGTCGGGCGCGGCAGGGTGCAAGCAACAGCGGAGTGTGAGCGCCCGGGCCGGAATCAGGCGCCGGGCGGCTGCTCGCCAGGCTCGACCAGGCGCAAGTGACCGCCCGACACCTTGCGGGGCCGGTTCATGCGGGCGTCGATGATCGAGCGGGCGCGCTCGTCGCGCCCCTGCTGCATGTGACCGTAGACCCGCAGCGTGAAGGCCGGGTCGTGGTGACCCAGGTACTCAGCCAGCTCGGTGATGCTCAGCCCGTCGGCCAAATGATCGAGGCGTAGTAGTGCCGCATCTGATGCGGGCCCTCTTTGCGGGTTGTGACGTACCGGCGGCGGCTCTGGCGGCGGGATGACACCGGCAGATGCCAGCACCGGCTTCCACGTCAGCTCGGAATATAGCCGGTACCGGACGAATGAGTCGTCAGTCGGCCAGCGGAAGAGGATCTTGTGCGACTGCAGCGGGCCGTTGAGTTCTTCCCACGGTAGGGACAGTGGCCGGGGCGGGTACTTCGAGATGTAGGCCAGCACGGCGTCCTCAGCCCAGCTCGCCAGCGGGACATCGCGCTCGTGATCGTTCTTCGGCGGCGCCCAGACGTGCTCGGCGCCGAGCTTCTTCAGCTGGCGCCGGACATGCAGGACGTGGTGTCCGAAGTCGAACTCGTCGGTGCTGACTGCCAGCGCCTCGGCAATCCGCAGGCCTGCACCGGCCATGAGCACGGCGATCAGCCGCTGGTCCTCGGGGTGCGCGTCGATAACGGCCTCGACGCGGTCATCGCTCCATGCCGTCACTTTGGCCCCGATCCCGGCCCGGGGCTTGGTAACCGTGTCGGCCCTCGCCGGCGATTTCTTGATCAGCTCGTCTGACACGGCCAAGGCAAGGATGCCCTGCAGCACGAGGTAAGCGCCGGCCGCCGTCGACTGGCCGTACTCGCGCTTCAACCGGGCGAGGAAGGCCTGGATCTGGCTGGGGCGGATGCTCCCGACGCCGCGGCGACCGAACTCGGGCTCGACATGCAGTCGCCACAGCGACTCGTAGCGGATCATGGTCGCGGGGTCGACGTCGCGCGATTCAAGCCAGGTCTGTCCAACGATGCGGACCAGTGTCTTGCCTGCGGTAGCTCATTTCTGACAGAAGAGATTGGTCATGGCTCAGCCACTCACGGAGGCGCTCTGGGCTGTGAGCGGCTACCCCACCGAGGAAGAGGCTGCCGGGTACATCCGCACGCCAGTCGAGACGCTGCGCAAATGGCGCCGCGCGGGCATCGGCCCGGTAGCTGTCAAGCAGCCGAACGGCCGGGTCTACTACCCGCAGCACCTGCTCGACGCCTGGAAGCAGCAGGTCATCGACGAGGCGATCGCCGAAGCCAAGGAGCGGCGCCCCGGACCCGGCCGCGGACGTTAGCCGGGGTGGTGGCGTCCGAGTCCATCCGCTGCTAGCCTCCCCGTGCTGCGCAAGCGTGGATGATCAGCACTCTATGAGACCACTCGATTTCAGCAACGGTTCAGCACGCATCACGGGCAGGCCGAAGATGATCGCGTCGGCGTCAGCACGTAGCTGGCGCCGTCTGCTCCGAACTCGCCGAACGGCGCTGTCTGCCCGCCGTCGATGGCGCGGATGGTCGGCCGCCCGATGTGCGCGAACACTAGGCGGCGGACGTGCTGGGCCCGCGCCTCCTCGGCGACGGTGAGCGCCGCCGCGTGGCCGCCGGCTCGGTGAGCGAACCGAATCGGACGCGCCCAGCCTGCCGCGTCGGCGAACATGACGTCGGCACGTGCCGCCCAGCTCGGGAACTCGAGGAACTCCGGTGCCCACACGACCCGCCTTCCGGCGGCCTGAATGACATACCCGAACGTGCGGTGCGAGGTGTGCACGACCGGTACACCTGGGCCGTGGCCATCGGACGTTCCTCCCGTTCGTGGCGGGCGTTACGGCCGCGATGTCATGAGGCCTGCTCGGCCAGCCGGAACCGCAGGCGTGCGGTGATGCCGCCGGGCGGGTCGAGGACGGTTTCTACCTGTCCGCCGTCGCCGAGGGTGCTGACGGCGAGCTCTTCGATGAGGTCGGGCACGGCGAGCGTTGCTCCCGGGCCGTGCGGGCAGCCGCCCGGAGCGCTGGTGAGCGCGCCGCAGCGCTGGCAGGCGTACCCGGGGACGAGCCCGCCCGCGGGCACCATCACGAACTCGATGGCGTGCTGGGCGGCCGCGGCCAGGCAGGCGGCCAGGCCGGTGGCGGTCAGCCCGCCCGGCGGCTGCTGGAGGATCTGGGTGAGCAGGTGCTGGTCGCGCGCGCTCACCCAGTCGTCGATGACGCGCCCGGCGAGGTCGCGGACCTTGGCCGGGGTCAGGGTGTGCGGATCGGCGACGAAGCTGCCGGCGAAGTGGTCACGAAGCCCAGCTGGCAAGACGGCGAGGAACTGCGCGATCGTGTCCTGGTGGCCGCCGATCACCAGCGGCTGCGGGTCGGCGGTTCGTGCGGCGTGCGCCAGCAGGGTGGCGGTGTCGTGGTAATGGTGCCGGGCGAGTTCGATGACGCGCTGGTTCACCCGGTATGCCTCCAGCCCGTACCAGCCGCTGAAGCCGTGGCTGCGGACCCCCTCGGCAGGCGGCAGGGCAGTGGTGGCGATGTGCTCGCCGGTGACGGCGAACAGCCAGGCGTGGCGCCGGTCGGCTACGGCGACACGGTAGGCGGGGCAGCGCTGGATGGCTGCCAGCAGCGGCCGCACGTGTGGCCGGGTGGCGAGCACGGCCCGCTCCTGCAGCCGGCACGGCAGCGGGAACGCTTCGGCCAGGCCCAGGTCAGCGCAAGCGAAGATCGCCACGGTGTGGCCCATCCAGTCGCGGGCGTGGGAGGCGAGCATCGCGCGGACGATATGCCGGTCCGCGCCGCCCACCCGGATCATGCCGGCGGTGCCGGGACCGTCGCGGGCGGCCAAGGCGAACAGCTCACCGGCGCGGGCCGGCCAGCCGCGCAGTCCGGCCGGGTCCAGTGGCACCCAGAGGTACAGCGATAGCACCGACGGCCCCTCGGCGCGCACGCTCAGCAGCTTGTCCACTTCCGCACGGCTAATCATCACGCCTCCCCCGCGCAAAGCTCAAAAAACACTCTCCTGCCTCCATTACCCGTGCATGCCAGCTGGTCGGACAGGGCCAAAGGTCCCGGTGACCGTCGAAGGCCTGGGCGGGCGCTCGATTCGCCCCTCACCTGTTGGTACGTGCCGGACTTGTCCGGCGTGGCGGCAGTCGGGAGCCGCGTGACGACCCGGGTGCCATGCCGCCCGGTCGCAGACGGCGTCGCGGAGCTTCTGTTCCTGGGAATCTCTTGGGCATTGGCGATCAGTCACCGGGGATGACAGCGACCGGACCGTGCGCGTGGCCCAGCACCGTGTGCGTGACCGAGCCGACGGCCGACCTGGCACTGTGCCGACCGAGCACGATCAGGTCGGCCCCCGGCCAGCACGCGCGCCGGGTGCGCGTGCATCACCTCCCAGCCCGTCTGCACGCCCGGGTACTT
>Ga0335073_10009331_pt1 | contig 13767 bp, 14 predicted proteins | sample Lox_Sample_22_FD_207093 | JGI IMG/M metagenome (GOLD analysis project Ga0335073, IMG submission 207093) | Soil microbial communities from Loxahatchee National Wildlife Refuge, Florida, United States - Lox_Sample_2.2 | ecosystem: Environmental > Terrestrial > Soil > Wetlands | place: USA... | reverse complement strand
GTGGTGAGCCGCAGGGACAGCCTGTCGGGGAACCTGGCCAGGTCCGCCGTGGACGTCATCTACCTCGACGCCCCGCGGGCCGTCGCCGCATAGCCCAGCCCCAGCCCCTCAAGACGCCGAAAGGGCGGGAGGCGGGTTTTCCGCCTCGCGCCCTTTCAGGGCCTAGCAGGTTAGCCGGTGATGATCCCGGCGAACTTCGGCGAGCCGATGCCGGTCGCCTCGTCGAAGCCCGGTGTGGTCGGGAACAGGCCGTTGTTGGTGGCGGCCCGCTGCAGCGCACCCTGCCCGGTGATGTCGGTGAAGTACTCCGACGGGTTGGTGCGCAGCCAGTGGTACACGAGCGGGTTGATGTTCCCGGTCCGGTACCCCGTGTAGCTGTCCCGGTCGGCGGTCAGCGCGCCCCACAGCGGCGAGGACAGGCTCGTGCCGCCGATCCCGAACCAGCCGCCGCCGGTGCCGATCGTGGCGCACACGCTGTTGACCGTGGCCGCGCTGCCGGTGCAGTACTCGGCGTACCCGGTGTACGGGTCCGCGTCGGCTGAGATGTCAGGCACCTGGCGGCACGGGGTCCCGGTTGCGGCGAGGGAGCAGTGCGTCGTGCCGTTGCCGTACGTCTCGTACGAGTTGGTCACGCCCGGGCCCGACTGGTAGAACGGCTGGCCCCAGTACTGGCTGGATCCGCCGCCGCTGGCGCCCGTGGCGCCGCACCAGAAGAAACCGCCCTGCTTGTCGTTGCTCGGCGCGGCCTTCGCGTCGCTGCACAGGTTGTGGACGTTCCAGACCGTCTCGGTGCCCGCGGGCGGCGGGCCGGGGTTCGGGTTGGTGCCCGGGTTGTAGCTTTCGAACGAGGTGCCGCCGACGCTGGTCACCCACGGCTGGGACGGCGGGTCGTCCACGTTCACGATCGTCGTGCCGTCGCTGCGGATGCAGTCGAACGCTCCGGTGTCGCCCGAGGAGCTGAACATGCTCTGGCCCTGGAACGCCATCTGCTCGAAGATGGTGTTCTCCGCCCGGACGTAGCCCGCCGAGACGTCGTTCTCGCACACGCCCCAGCTGGAGCTGACCGTGTCAGCCTTGTCCTGGTTGGCGATCGCCGTGTATTCGTCGAGCTCGGTCTGGCCGGTCTCGTCGTTCGGCGCGTTGTACACGATCACGTGGGAGTCCGGGGCGATGGCCAGCGTCTCCTCGATGTCGGCCGCCACCTCGATGTCGCCCGCGTAACTCTCGTACGCCGCCGGGCAACTGTCGCCGGCCGGGCAGACCGGGGCCAGCGGGCCGCCGTCGACGTTGACGTTGCTCAGCCGCGGCTTGTAGCTCGCGCCGTAGAACGTGCTCGCCCAGGTAGCGATGTCCGAGGCCTGGTAAGCGGACAGCTCGAACACCGCGGCGTCGACGCCAGAGCCCTGGGTCGACCGGCTGGCGGCCGGCGCGTCGTACATGGAGTTGGTCTGCGACGGGGTGAGCCCGACGCAGTCGGGGCCGCCGCCGTAACCGACAGGGAAGCTGTTCCCGGTGTTGACGTAGTTGAAGAACTGAGCCTTGCTCGGGTAGGGGGTTTCGCAGCTGGCTGACGCGCTGGAGGCGCTGGCCTTGCCCTTCGCGGTGAGCGGCTTGACGACCGACGAGTGCTCGCGCACCGTGTTGGTCAGGCCGACCACGCCCTGGATAGCGCTCGCGATCGACGTCGGCACCTGCAGCGCCCGCGAGTTCTGGAAGTAGCGGGTGCCGTGCGGGTCGACGTAGTTGCTGAGGGTCGTGTGGAAGGCGGCCGTGATCTTGGCGCTCGACCCGGTGACGCTGAGCAGGAACGGCGAGTTGGTGGCGCTGACCGATAGTCCCTCGTTGGCCAGGTACGCGGAGACGCCGGCAGTCTGGGCCGCGGTCGGCGCGTACTGCGCGTCGAACTGTCCCGCCGACAGGAAGTGGTGGTACTGGCTGCTGCCCTCGGTGTAGATGGCCTGCAGTGTGCTGTTCAGGCCCGTCTGGTTCCGCGGCGCCAGCGCGACCTCGACCGTCATGCTGGGCGCGGTGTAGCTCCCAGTCTGTGGGTCAGTGGTCTTCGGCAAGCTGTTGCTCAGGGTGCTGAGCGAGGACGAAGCAGGTGGCGAGGTCGCCGCGTTGGCGCTGGTGAGCGTGCCGGTGAGGGCGATCGTCGCGATCCCGAGCAGGGCCGCGCCGCCCAGCCGGAGCGGACGAGGGGGCATTCGCATGCAGAACCTTCCTTAGGCGTCAGTCAAGGTCAGCTATGCCGGTTATAGAACCATGTCGAGGCTGATGCCACAATGGCGACAAATATTAACTAATCCGCAACCTTTTCAAAGGCCCGCCGGATAGTCGCGCACGAGGCGCCTGCCGATGATCATTTTCTGGATCTCGGCGGTGCCCTCGCCGATGAGCAGCATCGGCGCGTCCCGGTACAGCCGCTCGATCTCGTGTTCGGTCGAGTAGCCGTAGCCGCCGTGGATCCGCAGGCTGTCCTCCACCACCTCCTTGCAGTACTCCGCGGCGAGGTACTTCGCCATGCCCGCCTCGACGTCGGCCTGGCCGCCCGCCGCCTTGCGCCGCGCCGCCATCACCATCAGCTGGTGCGCGGCGGTCACTTTGGTCGCCATTTCGGCAAGCTTGAAGCTGATCGCCTGGTGCTCTCCGATTATCTTTCCGAACGTCCGGCGACTTCGCGCGTACGTCACCGCCAGCTCGAAGGCGCGCAGACCCACCCCGCAGCCACGCGCCGCCACGTTTACCCGGCCCACCTCGATGCCGTCCATAAACTGGTAGAAGCCCTGGCCAGGCGCCTCGCCGAGGACCCGGTCCGCGGGCACCCGGCAGTCGTCGAGGATCAGTTCTGTGGTGTCCACGCCCTTGTAGCCCAGCTTGTGGATCTTGCCGGGCACGGTGAGCCCTGGCCGCGTCTCGCCGAACCCTGGCGGCTTCTCGAGCAGGAAACCCGTGAGGTTGCGATGCGGCTGGCCGGAGTCCCCCTCGGTGCGGGCGAGCAGCGCGATCAGGCTGGACGTGGCGCCGTTGGTGAGCCACATCTTCTGGCCGCTGATCAGGTAATCGTCGCCGTCGCGCCGGGCGGCGGTGCGGATCGCCGCGACGTCAGAGCCGAGGTCCGGTTCTGACATGGACAGCGCGCTGCGGATCTCTCCGGTCGCCATCTTGGGCAGGAAGAAGTCCCGCTGCTCTTGCGTGCCGTGCGTGGCGATCAGGTACGCGACGATGAAATGCGTGTTGATGATCCCGGACAGGGACATCCAGCCCCTGGCGAGTTCCTCCACCACGAGGGCGTACGTGAGCAGGGACTCACCGAGGCCGCCGTACCGCTCGTCGATCGTCAGGCCGAACACGCCGAGTTCCTTCAGGCGCGTCACGATCCCGTCCGGGTAGGCGTCCGCGTGGTCGAGTTCTGAGGCGACAGGGAGGACCTCGGCGTCCACGAAGTCGCGGACGGTGCTCAGCATGTCGCGCTGGGATTCGGTGAGCCCGTCGGTGTCGGTGAGCCGTCGCATGCGGTCATTCTCCCCGCAGTTCGCGGAGCACGGCAGCGGTGTCCGCGCCGAGTTCGGGCGCGGGCGCGATGCCGCCGGTGCCCGGCTGGGCGAGCGGAAGGCCCGTCGCGGGCACCTCGCCGATCCCCGGCTGGCTGACCAGCCGGACGACGCGACTGGCCAGCAGGTCGGGGTCGGCGGCCAGCTCGGCGAACGTGCGGTATCGCTCCCACAGCACCGACGTTCCGGCGAACGCCCCGGCGATCTCGGCCACCGTGTGCCTGGCGAACCAGGGCGCGAGCAGCGCGGCGATCACCTCCCGGTGCTGGTACCTGCCGGCGTCGTCGGCGAAGTCCGCGCCGAGCAGCTTTTCCAGCCCGCCGAACGTCTCGGTGAGCCCGGTGACCCGGGCCAGGTCCGTGAAGTGACGCCTGGTGAGGGTCACGATCATGATGGAGTCGCCACCGTACGTTCTGAAATCCCTTGCGAAACCGCCGTACAGATGGTTCCCGATGCGGGGACGGCTGTCGCCGGTGAGCCACGCTTCGGCGAGGAAGCCAAGGTGTCCGGTGACGGCGAGCGCTACGTCCGCCAGCGGCAGCGTGATCGCCCGGCCCTGCCCGGTGCGGCGGCGGTGCCGCTCGGCGGCGAGCAGGCCGACCGCGGCGTACAGGCCGCAGGCCACGTCCCAGGCGGGCAGCACGTGGTTCACTGGGTCGGCCAGCTCGGCAGGACCGGTCGCGAGCGGGAAGCCGATCGCCGCGTTCACCGTGTAATCCACCGCGGCAGTGCCGTCGGCCCGGCCGGTGATCTGCAGGTGGATCAGGTCGGGCCGGTTCTTGCTGAGCTCCGCGTAGGACAGCCAGGGGAAGGCCGCATTGGTGAGCACGATCCCGCCGTCGGGCCCGGAGCCGGCCACTAGTTCGCTGAGGATCTCGCGACCCTGCTGGTCGCGGAAGTCCAGCGTGACCGAGCGCTTGCCCTTGTTCAGTCCGGCCCAGTACAGGGACCTGCCGTTCGGGGCCAGCGGCCACCTGGTGACGTCCGCGGCGCCCCCGATTGGGTCGATCCTGATCACCTCGGCGCCGAGCTGGGCGAGCGTCATGCCGCCGAGCGGCGCCGCCACGAACGAGGAGATCTCCAGGACGCGCAGGCCGGCCAGCGGCGCGGCTTCTTCAGCAGGCATGACACCAGCCTAGGCAGCCGCACCGCGGGCGGCGCGGCGCTTAGAACTCGTCGGCCGAGTGGGTTGCCTCAGCGACGATGACCTGCGGCGGGCTGCTCGTGTCGCCGCCGACAGCCGCGACGAAGGCTTGCAGCTCTGGAGCGGAGAAGAACTGCTGGAACTGTTCCACGGTCTCCCATTCGTCGACGATGACTACGGTGCCGTCGCCGATCCCGAACTGGTGGTGGATCGCACCCTTGGTGCGGGCGTCGGCGCCGATCTTCTCGTACTCACCCGCCCGCTCGGTCAGCGACTGGCGGAACTTCGCGGCGTCTCCTTTGACCGTGGTGATGATGAGAACGCTCATGCGTCAGGCCCCTCTCGTGACTAGCGCGCCCCCCCGGACGCTTCTGCGATGTGTACGCCGCAGGACCCGGGAACAGATCACCCGGCGGGAGAGAATTCTGGTCAGTCGAGCGCCAGCGTCGCGGCGGCCGCCAGCACTCCGGCCGCCTGGCCGTGATCGCCGGTGATGTACGGATCTAGTTCCGCTGGCGTGATCCGGTCGGCGACGAGGCGGCAGAAGCCGACGGCGTCGGCGACGATGCTCACCTCGCCCGCCTCGGCTGGATCGGTCATGTCGAGGTCCCAGGTGCCGCCGCCCGCTCCGGTCAGCACTAGATGCAGCCGCTTAGGCCCTGGCGCCCCGGCGCTGGCCGCGGCGACCGGCAGCAACGGGGCGGCCAGCCTGGTCATCAAGCGGAGCACGGCCGGATCGGGAACCGCGAGCGGCAAGCCCGCCGCCAGCCGGATGTCGTTCTCGTGGGTCCACAGCTCGAATGCCCGGACGACGAGCAGCACGTGCAGCGGCAGGCGCATGCCGTGCAGCCCGACGCAGGCTTCGGGATCGTCGTCGTCACGGGCCGCGACAAGCGACACCGTGCGGCTGACCGCGTCCCGCCATTCGCCGAGCGTCTGCGCGGGATCGCGGCCCGCCTGGCGGGTCGCGGCCGCCTGGGTTGATTCGACGTGGTCTGCCAGCTTGACCGCCGGATCGCCCGCCAGGCACCGCTGGACGTCGTCTTCGACTCCGGTCAGGTGGCCCACCAGACCCTGCACGTCCAGGTCACGGATGGTGTGGCGCGACCAGTCCGCGCTGTCCAGCGCGCTGAGCGTGCGGTACAGGGCGTCCGCGGCCCGGCTGAACGCCTCGGCAGGCGAGATCGCCTGCACCGCGGGGACGGACTCGCCGGCCGCGCGGGCGTGCTGTGACGCCTCGAGCACCCGTGCCCGCAGGCCCGTGGGCACGTCGGGCTGGGTCGCTGTCACGGTGCCTCCAGAAGCTGCCGGTCAAGGACGGTTTCCAGCTTGGCGAGCGCCAGCCGGAGCCGCGACTTCACGGTCCCTTCGGGGATGCCGACCGCGCTGGCCACTTCCCGGCAGGTCATTCCCTCAAAATAGGCGAGTTCAATCACTTGGCGCTGGGCGGCGGGCAGCCGATGGATGGCCGTCCGCACCTCGCTGGCCATGTGCGCGGAGAGTACCTGCTCGCCTGGTGACGGCGGGCTCTCGTCGATGGTCAGCCGGTAATGCCGCTCTTGCCTGGCGATCCGGCGCAGTTCGCTGCGCATGGTGTCCACGGCCCGGTGCCGCGCGAGCAGCATCAGGTAGCCGCGCAGCGACCCGGCGTCCGGATCGTACCGGTCCGGGTGGGACCACAGTTCCACGAACACGTCCTGCACCACGTCCTGCGCACCGCCGCCGGCTCCGACGACGCAGGCGGCAGCGCCATACACCGCGGGCCCGAAGCGGTCGAACACTTCGGCCAGCGCGTAATCGTCCCCTGCCGCCAGCCGCGCTGCCAGCAGGGCATCAGTCCCCCCCACAACTGGGAAAATAACGCAGCGGCAGACGGCCGACAATCCTTTGGGAATAGTAAAGCGCGATGAGTCGAGGGGCCAGGGGACGTCTCAATGAATATGAGCACGACGACACTGCTAACCGGGCGGGGACTGGTCGAGTCACCGCGCTGGCACGACGGACGGCTGTACTTCTCCGACTGGTCCGCCGGTGAGGTCCTCGCCGTCGGGCTTGACGGCCGCAGCGAGGTGATCGCGGCCGTCAAATCGCTGCCGCTGTGCACCGACTGGCTGCCCGACGGCCGGCTCGTGATCGTCTCTTCCGCTGACGGCAAGCTGCTGCGCCTCGAGCCTGACGGGTCCCTGGTCACGCACGCCGATCTCGGCCGCCCCGGCTGGAACGACATCGTGATCGACGGCCGCGGCAACGCCTACGTCAACCGGGCGGGCTTCGACCCGACGGCGGGCGAGGCGCCGAAGCCGGGTTTTGTGTCGCTGGTCACGCCGGACGGCCAGGTACGCGACGTGGCCGGGGACATCGCCTTCCCGAACGGGATGGCGGTGACCGCCGACAACTCGACGCTGATCGTCGCGGACTCCTATGGGCACTGCCTGACCGGCTTCGACATCGCGGCCGACGGCACGCTGTCCGGCCAGCGGGTATGGGCCGGCCTCGGCAAGGGCACGCCTGACGGCATCGCCGTCGACGCGGAGAACGCCGTCTGGTACGCGGACGTGCCCAACAAGTGGTGCGCGCGCGTCGCCGAGGGCGGCGCCGTCCGTCAGGTGGTCGAGCTGGATCGCGGCGGCTTCGCCTGCGCCCTCGGTGGCCCGGGCCGGACGACGCTGTTCGTCACCGCCGCCGAATGGCGCGGCATGAGCAGGGACGAGATGGTGGGGCCGGGCAGCGGCCAGGTCGTCATGACCCCGGTCGACGTCCCCGGCGCCGGCTGGCCGTAAAGCAGTCGTCGCTGGTCCCCGGCGGGCGCTAGCATGGCCGCGTGCACCGGCTATTCCCGATCACTCCGCCACCGCGCTCCTGAGCGGGGCGTTTTAGCCGTCTTCTGTTTTTAGGGCTGCCTAGCGCGCCCCGCTTCCGCGACCTCTTTTCTTCTCTCGTCGCAGGAGCGATCTGTCATGTCTGCTTCGCTGCTTTACCTTGTCATGTCCGGGCTGCTGTGGGGCACCGGCGGCCTTACCGGAACCGAATTCGGCCACGTCACCGGGCTGTCGGCGCTCGCGGTCGCCGCCTATCGCCTGCTGGCTGGCGGCGGGCTCATCGTCGCGTTCAAGATCGCGACCGCTTGGCGCTCCGGCGGCTGGTGGCCGGCCGGGCGCGCCGCCTGGACCAGGATCGCGGTGACCGGTCTGCTCGCCGCCGCGTTCCAGGGCTGCTACTTCACAGCCGTGTCGCTGACCTCGGTCAGCCTGGCCACGCTCGTCACCATCGGCGGCTCGCCCGTCATCGTCCAGGTCGCCGAGCGTGTCAGCGGCCGGGGCCGGGGACGCGGCCGCACCACGGTCCTGGCGCTCTGCGGGCTCGGCTTGCTGGTGGGGCTGCCGTCCGGCGGCACAGGGTACGCCGCCGTGCTCGCCGCCGCGGGCTTCGCGCTGCTCGCCGCCGCGGGCTTCGCGACCCTTACCCTGATCGGCGCCTCTCCCGTGCCGGGGCTCGACGACCTCACGGTGACCGGCTTCGGGTTCACCGTCGGCGGCCTCGTGCTGCTGCCGTTCGCCGCCATTTCCGGGCTGGCCTTCCGGCCTGAGCCGGCCGCGATCGGGCTGCTGATCGCGCTCGGGGCCGGCCCGACCGCCACGGCGTACACGCTGTACTTCCGCGGCCTGCGCGGCGCCCCGGCAGGCACGGCGGCGCTGCTGGCGCTGCTCGAGCCGCTCACCGCCACGCTGCTCGCCGCGCTGCTGCTCGGCGACAGGCTGAGCCTGCCTGGCATGGCGGGCGCAGCGCTGCTGCTCGCGGCGGTGGTGCAGACCGCGCTCCGCGGATCTCCGGTTACGGCCGTACCGCGCCGTCGAAGTTGGCAGCGTACCAGTCCTCGTCCTGCGGGATCTTCTCCACGTCCTCTCCGGTCTGCGGCGCGTCGATGATGTAGCCGCCGCCGACGTAGATGGCGACGTGGCTCTCGCCTGCGTAGTAGAGCAGGTCCCCTGGCTCGAGGGAGGACGACGAGATGTGCGGCAGCGCGGCCCACTGCTCGTAGGTGGTCCGCGGGATGGACACGCCGGCCGCCGCCCAGGCGGCCTGCACCAGCCCGGAGCAGTCGTAGGAGTCTGGGCCAGTGGCGCCCCACACGTACGGCTTGCCGAGCTGGGCGTAGGCGAAGGAGACCGCCTGGCCGGCCTGCGTGTTGGTCGGGCCGCTGTAGCTCGCCTGGGTGGTGCCGGCGCCGGTGCCGGCGGCGCCGACGGTGGTCGCGGTCACCTGCGCCTGCTGCGCCGCGGTGAGGCTGCTCAGCGTGGACTGCTTGCTGGCGAGCAGCTGCGCGATCGACTTCTTCTGGGCGGCGAGCTGGGACTGGACGGCCGCCATGCCCTCTTCGGTCCGCTGCCGCTGGCTGACGACGGAGGTCAATTGCTGGGCGTAGCCGAGGAACTGGGCCGCCTGCTCGTTGTGCATGCCGGCCACCTGCTCGACGAGCGACGCCTGGTCGAGCACCGCGCCTGGGTTGCCGGAGGTGAGCAGGCCGAGTACCGACGTCTGGTCGGAGTCCATGTAGTTCGCGACCGCGACCTGCACGAGCTGGGCGCGGGCCGTGTTGAAGTGCCGCTGGGCCTGCGTGGCTTCCTTATTCACCTGGGCCAGCCTGGCCTTCGCCGCGGACAGCTGCTCGCTCGCCTGGTCGTACTGCTCACCGACGCTGTCCACCTTGGCCTGCAGGCTGTTCACCTGCGCCTGGACCTGACTGATGGTCGGCTGCGGGGCCGCGCCGGCTGTTCCGCTGTAGACGGCGACCCCGCTGGCGACCGCGACCAGCGCCGTGAGGATGCCAGCGCGGCGCAGCCGGGTTCTCGTGGCGGCTGTCTTAGCGGCGTGTATGCCCACGTTTGCGTCACTCCGTTCTTGGGCCAGCAAAGCTGCACCAACCGTAGTGACAGTTGTGGATGCGTCTCAACCGGTTCTCGGAAACCTAACGAATACATTACGAATGCGCCTGACCTGCGGCCGGGCGCCGTTCTGTGGCCGGCTCATCCGGCGTGGTTCAGTGGCGTGCCCTAGGCGGCGCTGGCCTCTCCGACCTTGGCGGGGCCGCGCAGCACGTCCGCGATGACCGCGCCGGCCACCGGTCCGATCAGGTAGACCCACCAGGTGGACAGGTTCCCGATGGCGACGTCGGGTCCGAAGCTGCGCGCCGGGTTCATCGAGGCGCCGTCGTAGGGTCCGCCACAGGGCCGAGACCAGCGACAGCACCAGCACGATCTGCCAGGGCTGCAGCCCGCGGCTGGCCCGCGGGCCGAGTGCGTCGAGCGTGTCCGCGACGATCTCGCCGAGGTCCGCGGGCCTGGGGACATCGCCAGCGCCCCGGCCACCAGCCGGCTCGCGTCCAGCAGGCCGGCCGCGAGATGAGCGAGCTGGTCCAGGGATTCCTCGGCAGTGGCCAGCAGTTCTGAGCGGCGCGCGCAGGTCATGGCTCACGGCGGCGAGCAGCGCCGTCCGTCCCTGGTCGGCGGCGGCTGCCTGCTCGGCTTGCCTGACAAGGCCGCCAAGCACCATCAGCCACCAGGGAAGGCAGGTGTTCTCTTGCAGGGCACCGGGCGCAGGGTTGTTCACGCACATGAGAGGACCGCCTCTGTATCCCGCTTACGCACTCATGCCCACCCGGATCGGGCCGCCGCGTCCACCGGGAGCCCCCGTGGCATGATCCCTGGCTTTTGCGGACAGGGATCCTACGGGGGCGACAGCGCGGGCTAGGCGAGAGGATGGCTATGGCGGTGTCAGGCCGCCGTGCCGAGCCGGGAGGTTCACCGATGACGCGTACTCACCAGCCAGACCAGGACGTGTTCCGCGCGGTCCGCCCCGAGGACATCGACTGGCAGCCATTCCCAGCGTTCCCGCCGCCGGCCCGGCTCGCCGTCGTCGTCGGCCGGCCCACGGAACCCGGTCCGTACGTGATCCGGGTCAAGGTGCCCTCCGGCGTCAAGCTGATGCCGCACCGGCACCCGGAGGATCGCGTCTACACGGTCATCTCCGGTGTTTTCTACATCGGGGTGGGCGAGCAATTCGACGACGCCGAGCTCGAGGCGCACCCGCCCGGCGCCGTCGTGGTCCTGCCCGGCGACACCCCGCACTTCCACTGGGCCAAGTCCGGTGAGTACATCACCCAGGTGACGGCGATCGGCCCACTGGGCCTCGAATACCTGAACCCGGCAGACGACCCCCGAAACACTTGAGCCGGCACCCCGGGCCGCCATCGTTGGCAACCACCGCAGGTCACACCAGCCTCTCCTGCTGACTTTGTATGGGAAATGACCACTTCCAGGTTGAGTGACCGGTCACAAGTGGTCATATCGCGTACAAAGTGGTCCTAAGTATCCAGGCCGGCGTGAGCCATGGGAGCTGCGGGGCGGTGGGACACGGCAGACGTCGGCTACTTGGTGACGATGGTGCCGGCCGTGCGGTCGAGCAGGGCGCCGGCCGCGTCGAGGCGGCCGATCGCGGCCATTCCGCCGGTCGCCTCGACGAAACGGCAGGCGGCCTCGACCTTGGGGCCAATCGAGCCGGCCGGAAACGAGCGGGCTCGCAGCTCGCTTGGGGTGGCATGACGGATAGGGCGAGCGTCCGGAGTGCCGAAGCCGTCGATCACGGCGTCGACGTCGGTCAGCAGCAGCAAGGCGCCGGCGCCGACGGCAGTGGCCAGCAGCGCCGCGGTCAGGTCCTTATCCACGACGGCTTCTACGCCGTGCAGCTCCCCGGCGGCGTCCGCCACGACGGGGATGCCGCCGCCGCCCGCGCATACCACGAGCGCGCCGCTGTCGAGCAGCACCTTGATCAGCGGCAGTTCGACCAGTTCACGGGGCTCGGGTGAGGGCACGACCCGGCGCCAGGCGGCGCCGTCGGGGCGTACCGTCCAGCCCCGCTCGGCGGCCAGGTCCAGCGCCTCCTTCTCCTGGTAGACGGGGCCGACGAACTTCGTGGGACGGCCGAAGGCGGGATCGTCGGCGTCGACCCGCGTCTGGCAGACCAGGCATCCGGCTTGCTTACCGGGCACGGCGCCGTGCAGCGCCCGGACCAGCCAGTACCCGATCATCCCCTGGGTCTGCGCACCGAGCGTGTCCAGCGAGTACGGGCGGCTCAGCGCGGGGTCACGCCCGCTCTCCAGGGCAAGCAGGCCGACCTGCGGCCCGTTGCCGTGGGTCACGACCAGGTCGTGCGCCCCGGTCAGCGGTGCGAGCGCCGTTGCCGCCTGCTGGACGTGGTGTTCCTGGATATCGGCGTCCGGCTTCTCACCGCGCTCCAGCACGGCGTTGCCGCCCAGCGCCGCGACGACCCTCACGACCCCCCGCCGAGCGTGGAGATCAGGAGAGCCTTGATCGTGTGCATCCGGTTCTCCGCCTGGTCGAACACGACCGAAGCGGACGACTCGAATACCTCGTCGGTGACTTCCAGTGCGTCCAGGCCGCGCTTGGCGTAGATGCGCTTGCCGATTTCGGTGTCGCGATTGTGCAAGGCGGGCAGGCAGTGCATGAACTTGACCGCTGGGTTGCCGGTGGCCTTCAGCACGTCGGCGTTGACCTGGTATGGCAGCAGCTGGTCAATTCGGCTATCCCACTGGGAGTCAGGTTCGCCGAGGGACAGCCACACGTCGGTGTAGACGAAGTCCGCGCCGGCGACGCCCGCGTTGACGTCCTCGGTCACCAGTAGCCTGGCGCCTGATCCGGTGGCAAGGTCCGTCGCGATGCCGCGTATCTCCGCCGACGGCTGCAGCGCCGCCGGCGCGCAGATGCGCGTGTCCATGCCGAGCTGGGCTCCGGTCACCAGCAGCGAGTTCGCCGTGTTGTTCCGGCCGTCTCCCAGGTAGCAGAACGACACCTGCTCCAGCGGCTTGGTCGAATGACCGGTCATGGTCAGGATGTCGGCCAGCATCTGGGTCGGATGCCAGGTGTCGGTCAGCCCGTTCCAGACCGGCACCCCGGCGAACTCGCCGAGGATCTCGACGGATTCCTGGGTGAAGCCGCGGTACTCGATGCCGTCGAACATGCGGCCGAGCACGCGGGCGGTGTCCTTCACCGACTCCTTGTAGCCCAGCTGGGACTCCCCAGGGCCCAGGTAGGTGACGTGCCCGCCCTCGTCGTGGGCGGCGACCTCGAAGGCGGACCGGGTCCGCGTGGAGGTCTTCTCGAAGATCAGCGCGATGTTGCGGCCCGCGAGCCGGTGCCCGGTCACTCCGTGCCGCTTCTCTTGCCGCAGCCGTTCGGCCAGGTAGACGAGGTACAGGAACTCTTTGGCGGTGAGGTCGGTTTCCTTCAGTAGGCTGCGCCCGTGCAGATCCATCGGATGCTCCTTATCCGGCTTAATAAACGCTATCTAAGCGGGTTCGCGCTCGGCCGGGCCGTTCCGCAAATCTACGGTCGCGCCGCGGGCGGCTGTCTCGCCCCCGGGGAGAACCCTGGTCGCTACCCGGGCTCTGCGCCGGTCGGCTGGCATCCGTCATGATGCCTTCTCGCCCTGACCTACGGTCGGCGGCTGGCCGTCCGCGCCCGGCGCGGCGCTATGCCGGACCGGCCGTCCGTAGCGGCGGCGGAAGAGCAGGTAGGCCGGCGGCCCTGCGGTCAGCAGGGCGGCTTGCCACCATTTCTTGTCCAGCACGGCCCTGATCGCGTCCCGCTGGTCAAGCAGCTTCTTGTCCAGGCCGGTCACCGGCGGCCGACGGCCTCGGGTCAGCCAATTCCGCACCCGTTGCGCCACCCGCCCGGCCGTGGCCAGCGGCCAGTCGGTGCGCAGCACGATCTCCCCGAAGGCGGGCGAACACCACGAACCCCGCGATGCCGAGCAGGGCGGTGTGGAAGAGCCCGGGACTGACCGGCGCGCCGGCCAGGATGGTGGGCAGGGCGAACAGGGGCAGCGCCAGCAGCCCGCCGATCCCGAGCAGCGAAAACGCCGTGAGTCCGCCGACGGCGGTGGCGGTGTCAAAGCCGGCGGTTGTCAGCATGCTGAACTGGACGGCGGCGCCCGCGCGTCGCCGCCTGGCAGGCTGTTCGTGACCGCGTTCCCCGACAGGCCGGCGGTGACGACGGG
>Ga0335073_10009330_pt1 | contig 13768 bp, 10 predicted proteins | sample Lox_Sample_22_FD_207093 | JGI IMG/M metagenome (GOLD analysis project Ga0335073, IMG submission 207093) | Soil microbial communities from Loxahatchee National Wildlife Refuge, Florida, United States - Lox_Sample_2.2 | ecosystem: Environmental > Terrestrial > Soil > Wetlands | place: USA... | reverse complement strand
CCCGCGCTGCTGCAGGACCGCTTGCGCGCCGAATGGGGCTCGCAGATCGGCCAATATATCGAACGCGGCGCCCTTGTGGTTCCGCCCGATCGTTATTTCGTGATGGGCGATAATCGCGACGACAGTTCCGACAGCCGCTACTGGGGTTTCGTCGATCGCGACGCGATCATGGGCCGCCCGATTCTCATCTACTGGTCCGTCCGCGCCACGCCCGACGACTACACCGATCGCAGCCTCTCCGGCACTTTTTTGGGCATCGAGGATACGCTCGTGCATCTCCCGACCCGCACGCGCTGGCACCGCATGCTCCGCGAAGTCCACTAAGCTCGCGAGGGCCCGCTCACGTGGTATCTTCGTTCTGTCCACGTGTCCGGTGTTTTCACACAAACGGTCGAGGCCCCCGAGCCCCTCGAATCGGCTCCGCGGTCGAGGAGCGCCTGGACCCGCTGGGCCAAGTGGCTCGCCATTCTCGTCGCGCTGCTGTGGCTCGCCTCTCTCGGCGTCACACTCCTTATTCGGCACAGCCCGCTCCAACGAAAATTCACAGAGCACCTCGAAGCTGCCTTCGGCCGTCCGGTCGCAGTCGGAAGCTACGATTTCAGCCTGTGGGATGGTCCTTCGCTCGAAGCGAACTCCGTGACCGTCGCCGAAGACGCCCGCTTCGGCCACGAGTATTTCCTCTACGCCGAGTCGATGACCGTCCGGCTGCGCTGGGAGAGCCTGCTTCGCGGACACATCGAGCTCGGCACGCTCTCGCTTTCGCATCCAAGCCTGAATCTCGTCCGCGATTCCACGGGCGAATTGAATCTCGCCGAATGGCTGCCGCGTCCCGGTGAACCTGCCGCGGCTCGGGTGCCCGTCGGGCCCACGCTTCCGTCGTCGGCGCTTCGCTTTCGCCGCATTGAGATCGACGGCGGCCGCGTCAATTTCAAGCGCGGAGACGAAAAGCTGCCCTTCGCCTTCGTCGACGTCAGCGGCAATGTCGAAAGCGACGCGCCCGGTCGCTGGCGCATCGACCTTGATGCGGCCCCGTGGCGCGCCGCCGTTCCGCTGCAGCAGGCCGGCACGATCCACGTCGCGGGCCAAGTCGGCGGCACCTCTTCGCGCCTCCGCCCGGCGATGCTCCAGCTTTCCTGGTCCGACGCGTCGATCTCCGACGTGCTTCGCCTCGTCCGCAGCGACGACTACGGCATCCGCGGCACGTTCGCCGCCGCGCTCAACGCCAGCACCGAGGATCCCGACGGCACCTGGACGCTCCAGGGACGCGCCCGGCTTGGCGCGCTTCACCGCTGGGATTTGCCCGCGCGCTCGGACAACCCGTCGGTCAATCTGATCGGGCAGGCTCGCTGGCGCCCCGGCGACTCCTCCATCGAATTCACGGACGCGACCCTCGAAGCCCCGCGCTCGAACCTTCACGCCAACGGCCGCGTTTCCTGGTCTGCACCGCGCACGCCGAAGGAACCCACGGAAGCGAACGAAATCGTCGTCACGCCGTCGCAGGTCGGCGTCGCGGACCTGCTCGATTGGCTGCGCGCCTTCCGCGGCAACATTGCTGATGCCGTCAGCGCGCAGGGGTCTCTCGTCCTGAGCGGCGAAGCCTCCGGCTGGCCGCTGCAGGTCGTCAGCGCAACCGTCTCCACATCTGGTGTTGACCTGGCCGGCTCGAGCCTCCAGACGCCCGCGCATCTCGGCCGCGCGCAGTTTCGGTACGATCGCGGGGCGATTTCGCTCCCGTTGGCGACGCTTTCGTTCGCCCCCGCCGGTCGCGCCGCTGGCGCGCGCGCCTCCGCCGCCGTCGCCGGGCCCCTCGATGGCTTGTTTCTGGTCAGCATTACGACGAAGCCGCCGCGAGGCTCTTTGCCGGCTTGGCACGTCGCGGGGAATACGCTCGACATGCGCGACCTAGTCTCGGCCGCGGGTGCTTTGGGCTGGAATATTTCGCGCGGATGGGACCTCGCCGGCCCCGTCTCGTGCGACGTGTTGTGGGATCGCACGGATGCTCCTTGGAGCGTCGCTCCTACGGGCTTGATCGAATTCGGCGGCGTAAGCGCGCCCGGCACGTCGACGACAACCGCCGGAGCAGCCCTTCACGCGCCTTTCCTGAACCAGCCGATCGATCAGATTCGCGCTCGCGCCGACCTCAAGCCCGGAAAACAGCACATCGCGCTCACCTCTGCGCGCGCATTTGGAAGCGAATGGAGCGGCACGTTCGATCGCACAGACATCGAGCCTGAGTGGCAGTTCGCCCTCTCCGCCGGCACTCTTTCCGCCGCGGATCTCGACCGCTGGCTCAATCCGCTCTGGCGCGAGAGCTTCCTCGACCGCATGCTCCCGTTTCTTAATCCGCGCCTTCCCGCGGTTGCCGTGCCGGAAGGTCTGCGCGCCAGCGGGCGTCTCAACCTCGACGAATTCACATTGCCGCCGCTGGCAGTTCACCACCTGCAGGCAGAGATGAAAGTCGGCGGCCGTCACGTCGAGCTCGCCAACGCCACGGGCCAGCTTTACGGCGGCACGCTCGCAGGTTCACTCGTCGCCGATCTGCAAGCCCCACCCTCATACAAAGTGAATGCCGCCTTTTCGCGCGTCGATCTCTCCGGGCTCACCGCCGCGTCTCCCGGGCTCGCCAATCTTTTCGATGGCTCGGCCACCGGCGAAATCTCGTTCACGGCCACCGGCGCCACGCGCGCGGACCTGCTCGCCTCGCTCGGGTGCCAGGGCCAAGCCGAGTTCGGGAGCCCCGCGATCCACGGCATCGACCTGGTGTCTTCTCTGCGTGCCTCCGCTGTTGTTCGAGGTGTTAGCCGCTTCTCGATGGCTTCGGCGTCCTTCGCATGCTCGCCGCGAACGATCCAAGTCCAGAATTTGTCGCTCGCCGCTCCCGGCCCCGACATCGCCGGCTCCGGCGCGATCACCTTTAGCCGCGATCTCGACCTGCGCCTCCACTTCGTCTCGTCCGCGCCAAAATCCGCCGAGCCGGCGTACCGCATCACCGGCTCGCTCGCCTCCCCCAAGATCGCCCGCATCGCCACACCCACGCGCCGATCGCGCTAGAAGGTGTCTCGACTTTGGCCCTTTATGCTTTCTGTGACAAAAGGCACCTACTATGAACGAAGTGAATGTTCGGCCCAAGAGCGAGGGGAGCGGGGCCAAGGCTAAGCGTCGTCTTCAGCTTGCCTGGATTGTTGCGTCGATAGGCTGCCTGCTCCGATTGTTAGGGGGATTAACGGCTTCCTCGGGCGAAAGGGTCGCAGGCAATCTGATTGCGCTATTTGGTTTTGCGGCTGTCTTGCTGTTGTATTTGGTACCGAAAATCGGCGACTACAGACCCCCGCACCCCTCCGAGTAAGGGCCGCCATCCGTTCGACTCGCACCGGCTGCGTTTGCCTCGCCTTGAGCCGTGTGCTAGCGTTCGTTCGATGGCTTCGGTTTTGCCTTTTTCACAATTTCGGACGCGGCGCCCGCGGGCATTTGCCGTTCTTCTCCTGATCGTCCTAGCCACGGCTGCATCTGCCAATCAAAAGGAGCGCCTCGCCGCGAAATTCATTCCCGGCGAAATTCTGCGCTACCAGATCGAATCGCACACCGCGACCACCGTGAAAGTCACCACGCCCATCGCCGACCCCGAGGGCGGCTCGCGTTCGTCGCAAACTCTCGACCTGCTCGTTCGCCTGGAAGTCCTCGCCCCCGCGCCGCCTGCGGCGCCGGGCGCCACGCGTTTTCGCGTCACCTACGAAAAATGCCACGCCGAATCCGATAGCGACGCATTCGATCCCACCGGCCCATCCTTCGAGGACCAATACACCCACATCGAAGGCCGGTCTTTCGAATTCACGCTCGATGCTGGCGGCCGCATCACGGATCTCACCGGCCTCGACGCCATCTTTCCCAATCGTGCTGCCGCTGCGGCGGGTTTCTCCTGGCTCGACTCGCTTTTTCCGGCGCTCCTCTTCCCACGCGATGGCGTCTCCATCGGTCAGAAATGGAAGAGCGAGCATCCGGTCACCGGCATGCCCCTCGCCGATCTCGTTTGGCTGAGCGATTCCACCTACCTCCGCGACGAATCCTGCGCCGCATCGGCCGGCTCCGCATCCGACGCCACGGCCGAGCCTTCCGCAAGCTCGCCATCTGCCGCGGAGCCATCCACGTGCGCCACGATTCTCACTCGCTATCGCATGTCGCGCCGCGGCTCGCCCCATTCCGAGGCCACTCCGCCCGACTACCGCGAAAACGGCCTGCGCACCTCCGGCGATTGGGGCGGCTCAGGCGACAACCTCGACTCCGTCTCGCTCTCGACCGGCCTCCTCCTCAGTTCGACGCAAAACAGCACGCAGGACATCGACTACACGATCGCAAGCGCGGCCACCGGCGCCAGCATCCGTCGCAAAGGCCGCGTCCAGAACCAGCTCATCGTCACGCTCATCCCGGACTCACACTGATCTGTTCTTGGGGTTTCGGTAGTGTCCTAATTTCGAATTGAGACAATTCCGTTTTTGCAGGCTACATGAGTGGATTTAGCGCGGCCCTCGGGTGCCATGGCTTGTCGGGGAACGCGGGCATGCGGTGGCACAGACAATCCCGTCCATGCGATCAGCCGGGTTCGCAAACAGAGACTCGATGTCCAAAACGCCGCAAATTCTCCGTGCCCTCTGCGCTTCTCCGCGTCCTCTGCGTTGAGTGAGGCGCCGAAACTGGCTGGCGCCGAGCAAAGGGCGCACACCGCAGCTCAAGCAGCGATTTGCCTCGATGCGCTATAATAAAGTTTTTCGCGCGCGACAGATTTTGCCGCTGAGGCATACTGAGGCGCAGTCACCATGAAATTCAAGCTAGCCAGCGACTACGAGCCCCGCGGCGACCAGCCCGAAGCCATCGCGCAGCTCGTCCGCGGCTTGAATGACGGCGATCGCGACCAGGTCCTCCTTGGCGTCACCGGGTCGGGCAAAACCTTCACGGTAGCGAAGGTGATCGAGCAGCTCGACCGCCCCGCGATCGTCCTCGCACACAACAAGACGCTCGCCGCCCAGCTCTTCCACGAATTCAAATCGTTCTTCCCGCAGAATGCGGTCGAGTACTTCGTCAGCTACTACGACTACTATCAGCCGGAGGCCTACGTCCCCGCGAGCGACACCTTCATCGAAAAAGAAGCCACGATCAACGACGAGCTCGACAAGCTCCGCATGAGCGCCACGCGCTCGCTCTTCGAGCGCCGCGACGTGATCGTCGTCGCTTCCGTCTCCTGCATCTACGGCATTGGCTCGCCCGAAGCCTACTACGGCATGATGCTGATGCTCGAAAAGGGCCAGTCCATCGCGCGCGAATCCATCCTGCGCAAACTCGTCGAAATCCAATACGACCGCGCCGAGGATCTGCGCCGCGGCACCTTCCGCGTGCGCGGCGATACGATCGAAATCTATCCGCCCTACGACGATTTCGCCGTCCGCGTGGAGCTCTGGGGCACGCAGATCGAAAACATCCGCAAGATCGATCCGCTCACCGGACAAGTCCGCTCGCGCGACGCCGAAGTGACTCGCATCCCGATCTATCCGAAGACGCACTACGTCCTCCCGGCCGCGCAGCGCGAGCGCGCCATCCAGACCATCTACGAGGAGCTCGAGTGGTGGAAGGTCGAGCTCGAGCGGCAGGGAAAGATCGTCGAGGCGCAGCGCGTCGTGCAGCGCACGCTCTTCGATATCGAGATGATGCGCACGATCGGCTATTGCCACGGCATCGAGAACTACTCGCGCCACATGTCCGGCCGCCTGCCCGGCGAAGCGCCGCCCACGCTGCTCGATTACGTCCCGTCGGATTACCTGCTGTTCATCGACGAATCGCACCAGACGGTCCCGCAGATTCGCGGGATGTACCACGGCGACCGCTCGCGCAAGCAGACGCTCGTCGATTACGGCTTCCGCATGCCTTCGGCGCTCGACAATCGCCCGCTCACCTTCGAGGAGTTCGAGCATCGCACCAATCAGGTTGTCTACGTTTCGGCCACGCCCGGGCCCTACGAGCTGACGAAAGCCGGCGGCGTCGTGATCGAGCAAGTGATTCGCCCGACGGGACTTGTCGATCCCGAAGTCGAAGTGCGTCCGGTGAAAGGCCAGGTCGACGATCTGCTCGAAGAAATTCGCGTCCGCGCCGCGCGCAACGAGCGCGTCCTCGTCACCACGCTCACCAAGCGCATGTCCGAGGATCTCGCCGAATATTTCGCCGAGGTGGGCGTGCGCTGCCGCTACTTGCACTCCGAGATCGAGACGCTCGAGCGCGTGCGCATCCTGCGCGACCTGCGCCGCGGCGAATTCGACGTCCTCATCGGCATCAACCTCCTCCGCGAGGGCCTCGACCTTCCCGAAGTCTCTCTCGTCGCCATTCTCGACGCCGATAAGGAAGGTTACCTTCGCAGCGCCACGTCGCTGATCCAGACGATGGGCCGCTGTGCCCGCCACCTCGAAGGTCGCGCTATCCTTTACGCCGACCGCATGACCGACTCGATGCGCCAGGCCATCGGCGAAACCAGCCGACGCCGCGCCAAGCAGCAGGCCTACAACGTCGCCAACGACATCACGCCGCAGTCCATCGTGAAGTCGGTGGATATGCAGCTTGCGCGGATCGTCGAGGCGGACTACATTACGGTCCCGGCCGGCGATCCCGTGATCGGCGAGATCACCACCGAAGAGCAGCTTCAGCAGGCCATCGCCCAGCTCGACACCCAGATGCGCGAAGCCGCCAAGAATTTCGATTTCGAGCGCGCCGCCCAGCTGCGCGACCGCATCCGCGCTCTCAAGCAGCGCGATCTCGGCGTCATCGCCGCCACCGAACTTCCGCCTGCGACCCGCGCCGCCCGGTAAGCATCACATCGCCGCCGGCAGGCTCGGGGTAGACAGGCGCTTGGCCAGCGATCTTCCGCAGTAAACCTGAAGCATTGAGGTCCCGTGAAACTCGACCGCTGGCGCTCTCCGCTGATCCTGTCTCTGCCCCTGTCGTTCGTTTGCTCGCTCGCACTGGCCGCCGCTCCCGCAGCCTGCGCTCAGGCGCGCCAACCGAACAACGAATTCGGCTTTTGGGGCGCCTATTCCTTCAACTCGCCCGATCTCTATGGCAGTCAAACCCACCAGCAGTTCGGCGTCGCCGCGTTCCGCTACGGCCGGTTGATCCATGATTCGCCGATGATCGCAATCGAATACACGATCGACGTCGAGCCCGTCGAAATCGCACGCCAATTCAAGTATATCCCCTGCGTGGTCGAATCCGGTGGCACGGAAGTCGTCTCCGACTGTCCGAACGGCGACGAATGGGTCTATGGTGGGGGGCTGAGCCCCATCGGCTGGAAATTCAATTTCTTGCCGCGCCGCCGTTGGCAGCCATTTTTCGGAACGACCGGCGGGTTCATCGGATCGGTTCGTCCGATTCCGAAAGACGTGCCCAAGGAAACGCAGTTTAATTTCACGTTCGACTTCGCGTTCGGCGTCGAGCACTTCAACCGCGCCCGCACGCGCGCCTTCACGATCGCCTACAAATTTCAGCACATCTCCAACGCCAGCCGCAGCTCCGTGAATCCCGGCGTCGACCTCAGCATGGTCACCCTCGGCTACTCCTTCTTCAAGTAGCCGCCGGCTCGGCCACAGAGACGCGGAGACACAGAGGCAAAATCGGGCGCGCATATCCGGTCGTAAGGGCGGGTTTCAAAACCCGCCCTCTTTACCGTCGGTTGCGGGAACTACGGATTCGACTGCGCAGTCTTGGTTTTTCACCGCTATCCATTCCCAGCCTGGGTGTAACATCTCGACGGATTTTCGGGGTGGCTTGGAGCGAGCGTCGATGCCCGAAAAATACAAGCTTACGCGCGAAGAACGTGGGGCACTCCTTCGTGACTTGAGAATTATTTTCGAGTGCGGCGACGAGCGCGAGTTTATGAGGATTTTGCGGCAGCGTGGGATAAACGACGAGGACCCGCGCTTTTCCGAGATCGTGAGGTTTTTCCGCGACCTGCGGGGCGGGAAGCGCTGAGAGCCAGCCGGTGAATTTCTTTGCGCATGGCTTTTGCTTCGGCACGAGTCAAACTGCCGAAGTGCTCCGTCAGTATTTCGGCGGTCCGCTCGACCGCTGTATCCAACTTCGTTCGCTTCCGTGCCATTTGAAATGCAGGATATCAACAACCGGGGCGCACTGCAAACCTCGGTTGCCTGCGTGCTCTTGCCTTTGCACCTCCGACCTGCCACCTACGACCTACTTCACACCACCCCTTTCCTCAACTCCTCCAACGGATAGAACGTCCCGCGCCACACGATCCCGCCCTGCCACAGCGTGACGATCGTCGACCGCGCCAGCATCCACACGAAAATCAGCCCGCCGACCGGATACGTCACCGCAAGAAACACGGGCGCGCGCAGTTGCCGCGCCACCCCGCCGGCCACGATCAGCGGCACGAGCACCGCAATCGCATCGAACGCCCGCGGCCAGCTGTGCAGGAACGCCAGCGCCGCCGCCGGAAACACGCACATCGCCAGCACGCCGAAAATCTGCGCGCACGTCACCCCGAGCTTGAATCCCGACGTCGCGAAGAAGTTTTTCGTCGTGCCGCGAATCATGTTGCGAAGCCCGGCGTGCCAGCGCACCCGCACCGAGTCTCCCGCCGTCGCCGCCCCCGACCGGAATCCGCCTTCCTTCACCAGCTTCCCGATCTTCATGTCGTCGACCACTTCCATCGCCAGGCGCTTGTGCGTGCCGATCGCCTCGTATGTGCTGCGCCGGATCAGCTGAAACGCGCCCACGCCGTTGTATCCGCTCGATTCCGAATCGCTTGCGCTCCATGGACGCGTGCCGATCGCGAAAGCCATGCCGAAGAAGATCATCGCCATGCGCTCGCCGGCGCCGAACACCTCGACCACGCCGAGCAGCGTCAAGTGCACCCATTCGCGCGCAAGCGCCAGCCCCAGCGCCCTCCGCAAAAGATCGCGCGAGAAGTGGACGTCCGCGTCGGTGAAGACCAGCCATTCGCCGCTCGATCGCTCGTACGCTTGCTCGAGGGCGTGCGGCTTGCCGAGCCATCCTGCCGGCAATGTGTCGATCCGCACGCGCTTCAGCCGCCGATCGAGGTTCGCGGCCGCTTCGAGGATCGCGCCTGTGCCGTCCTCCGAGCGGTCGTCGACGGCGATCACTTCGTAGCGGGGATAGTCGAGTGCGAGAAACGTCGCCAGCGCGCCGGGCAGCTTTTCGGCCTCATCGCGCGCCGCAAACAGGATCGAAACCGCCGGGCACCGCGCGTCCGGCAGGGGATCGGCGTTCGCCAGCGACGCCATCGACGGCACGCCGCGCACGAGCGCGATCGATTCGAAGATCCAGAGGAGGGCGATCGCGCCGAACAACGCGGTCCAGAAGATGTGCAACGCGCAATTTCCTCCAGCACGATCGGATCGGACACGCTATGCTATCACGCTGCATGGCACGCACTATTTCCATCGTGGGCGCAGGACGCGTAGGAATATCGCTCGGCAAGCGCCTCCGCGAACTCGGCTGGCGCATCGGCGCCGTCGTCACCCGCTCGAAATCGACCGCTCGCGCCGCTGTGCGAAGGATTGGGGCGGGGAAGCCTTCCGATCGCCTGGCGAGCGAGGTGTTTGCGGCCGACGTGATTCTTTTCGGCACGCCGGACGACCGGCTGCCGGAAATCGCACGCAATCTGGCTCGAATCAGCGGTGCCCAACGCAAAGGCAAAATAGTACTGCACACCAGCGCCACGCTCGACCGCTCCGCCCTCGCGCCGCTCGCGCGCCTCGGCGCCTCGACCGGCTCGCTTCATCCGATGCAGGCCTTCGGCGGTAAAGTCGTGCCGAATTTGAAAGGAGTCATCTTCGGCATCGAAGGCGATCCCGCGGCGCGCCGCATGGCGCAATCCATCGCAAGATCACTGGCCGGCGTTCCCGTCGTAATCGAGACGGCCGACAAGTCGGCCTACCATGCCGCCGCGGTGATGGCCGGCGGCAGCATCTATCCGGTACTCGAAGCCGGCTTGCGGCTCCTCATGAGCATCGGCTTCACGCGCGAGCGAGCCTCGCAAACACTCTTACCTTTGGTGCGCCAAATCCTCGATAATATAGAGAGGATCGGGCCGCGGGCGGCCTGGACGGGTCCGCTCTCGCGAGGCGACTACGCCGTCGTCGCAAAGCACATGTGCGCGCTTCGCCGCTATCCGCCCGAATTCCGGAAATCGTACGCCGCGCTCGCGCTGCTCGCCGCGCGCGTGCTGTCCAAGCATCCGGCAGCCACGCGCAAGCCGCTTGCTCGCGCGCTTGGAAAAGGTTTTAAGGATTAAATGTAGTGCCGCCTTGCCCTGACGGAGAAGGGGGTCTTCAGCGCGGCATCTTCGATCAAGGGCAGCGGGCATCACTTATCTCGGAGGAAAATTCTTGAATTCATCGCCCAGCAAATCGGCACGCACGACGGCATCGCCGAAATCGGCATCGCATCTGCACATTCCGGTCGAACACACCACGCTCGCCAATGGCCTGCGCGTCGTCGTCTCGCCCGACCATTCCGCGCCCGTCGTCACCGTGGGCGTCTATTACCAGATCGGCTTTCGTCTCGAGCCCCGCGGACGCAGCGGCTTCGCGCATCTCTTCGAGCACATGATGTTCCAGGGCTCGGAAAACGCCGGCAAGATGGAGCACATCAAGCTGATCAATTCCTCGGGCGGCCTGCTCAACGGCACCACGAACTACGACGTCACCAACTATTTCGAATCGGTGCCTTCAAATGCTCTGGAACGCGTCCTCTGGCTCGAGGCCGATCGCATGCGCGCGCTCAAAGTCGACGACGAGAATCTCCGCAACCAGCGCGATGTGGTCAAAGAAGAAGTTCGCGTCAACGTGCTGAATCAGCCCTACGGCGGCTTCGCCTGGCTCGACCTGCCGCCGGTCGCCTTTCGCAATTGGCCCAACGCCCACAATTTCTACGGCGATTTCGCCGATCTCGACGCCGCCACGCTCGCCGACGTGCAGCAATTCTTCCGCACCTACTACGCGCCCAACAACGCCGTGCTGCTGATGCTCGGCGATCTCGATCCCGCCGAGGCCTTCGCGCTCGCCAAGCGCTATTTCGAGGACATTCCGCCCGGCGCGCCTCCGCCGCGCGCGGACGTCACCGAGCTGCCGCAGACCGAGGAGCGCCACGGCGAAGTGCAGGAGCGCCTCGGCCCGCTGCCCGCAATCGCCATCGGCTACACGATGCCGCCCCGCGAAAGCGAAGACTGGTTCGCCGCCGGGCTCATCGACCGCATCCTTCACGGCGGACGCGCGGGCCGCGTCTATCGCAAGCTGGTGCTCGAAGAGCAGATCGCCGTCGATATCGACGGCGGTGCAGACCTCATCGAATCGAACGGCCCCACGCAAATGGTCACGCGCATCTACCACAAGCCGGAGTTCACTTCCGAAGGCACCGTCGCAGTGTTCGATGAAATCATCGAGGACCTGCAGCGCAATCCGGTGACGCTCGAAGAGCTCGATCCGGTGAAAGTGAAATTCCGCTCCGATTTTTACTCGATGCTCGAAACCGGCATGGGCTCGCACATGCCGCGCTTCGGCCTGATGCACTTCCTCGCGTGCTTCACTCTTTTCGACGGCGATCCACATCGCATCAACACGATCCTCGACGGCTTTCTTGCCGTCACGCCCGCGCACGTGCAGGCCGCCGCGCGGAGATATCTCGTCCCGCAAAATCGCGCCGTGCTCTTCCGCAAGCCGGTGAATCTGCCGGCTCCCGCGAATTCGCTCGTCGGGAAGGGAGGCGCGCGATGAGCTCCCCGATAGCCTCCGCAGTTTCGCGCCGCAGCGAGCCGCCGGCCCTCGCGCCCGAACGGCCGGTCGAATGGCCGAAGCGCACCACGCGCGTGCTCGGCAATGGCCTGCACGTCGTGCTCGCCGAAGCGCGCACGTTCCCGCGCATCTCCGCGAATCTCTATTTCCGCAGCGGCAACGCGATCGTCGCGCACCGCGCTCCGGGACTCGCCGATATGACGGCCACCGTCGTCCGCACCGGCACCGCATCGCGCCCCAGCCGTCGCATCGAAGAGGACCTGCGCCGCATGGGCGCAAGCCTCGGCACGCATGCCGGCGCCGATTCGAGCTCGATCGCCGCGGTCGGGCTTGCCGAATCGTCCTCCGGCATCCTCGAATTGATCGCCGATCTCGCGCGCAACGCCTCCTTCCCCGACGAGGAATTCGAGCGCGAACGCCGCCAGCGTTTCGAGGAGCTTCGCATCGAGCGCACCACTCCCGGCTTTCTCGCCGGCGAGCGCCTGCGCCGCGTGCTCTTCGGCAAGCATCCCTACGCCGTCGTCGCGCCCACCGAAGACCAGGTCGCCGCGTACACGCGCGACGAACTCGCCGAGTTCTACCGCCATCACTACATCCCCGGCGATTCGCTGCTGATCGTCGTCGGCGATTTCGCGGCGGACGCCATGCTCGACCAAGTCGAAAAAACCTTCGGCGATTGGAAGGCGCCGCAGCCCGAGCCGCCGATGTCGCCCGAGCCGCCGAAGCCGTCGGGCCGCCGCGTCCATCTGGTGCGGATGCCGGGCAACGTGCAGACGCAGGTGCTCGTCGGCAATCTGGCGATCACGCGCCGCGATCCCGATTGGTACCGCATCGTGCTCGCAAATTCGATCTACGGCGGCGCGTTCAATTCGCGCCTCGTGATGAACATCCGCGAGCAGAAGGGCTACACCTACAGCCCGCGCAGCGGCGTCACCCCGTTGCGCCAGCACGGCTACTTCTCCGTCAGCGCGGCCGTGCGCAACGAAGTCGTCGCCGCCACCCTCACCGAAATGTTCTATGAGATGGATCGCATGCGCTCGGTTCCCGTGCCTGCCGACGAGCTCGAAAGCGCCCGCAACTATCTCACCGGTGTTTTCTCGCTCGGCGTCGCCACCCAGGACGGCCTGATCGGCCAGCTCTCGACCGTCTACCTCGATCAGCTGCCCGAGGGCTACCTCGAATCCTATCGCGAGCATGTCCGTGCGCTCAGCGCCGAGGACGTCCTCGAAGTCGCGCGCCGCCATTTCGACTCGGCCAACGCGCAGATCGTCGTGGTCGGCGACCGCGAGCAGATCATCGACCAGGCCGCGCTCTTCGGCCCCGTCACCGAATACGACGCCAGCGGCAATATCGTCCCGCCGCGCCCACTCGACGTGATGGAAGCCTGAAGCGAGCGTTGCTCTCCCCGGCCTGTTGAGCGTTTCGACGCGCGGGAATGCGGCCCGCACAATAGAGCCCATAGGCGATGCGATAATTTGCGCATATGCTCACGTTCTCGTCGGGCGCCCGTTTCGATCCCCGGAGATTTAGACCGCGCTCCTGGACCCAGAAATATCATGTCCAGATCGGCCTTGCGCTCTTCCTCATTGGTCTAGCGGTCGTGTGGGCTGCCCTCTTCTTTAGAATAGGCGGTGGGCTTGGGTTCGCCATTCGAGCATTTGGCGCCCTGGCGCTGCTTTTTTCAGGCGCGTTTCAGTTGAATCATGCGCCCGTTTTCCCGCCGTCCCCGGTCACGAGTGCGAACCGCTGGAAATACCTGGCGCTGCTTGCGATTCTCTGCCTTATTATTCTGCCGATTGCCTGGTGGGTTGCTGCCCGCGCACTCGGAAAATGAAATTCAGATCTTCCTTCGCGACCGTCGCTTGCCTTGCACTGGGCGTTTGCTTGAGCGCTGTCGTCGTGATCGCCAAGAAAACGCCACCCGCACATCCGATCGACATCAACACCGCCACGGTAAAGCA
>Ga0335073_10009329_pt1 | contig 13769 bp, 11 predicted proteins | sample Lox_Sample_22_FD_207093 | JGI IMG/M metagenome (GOLD analysis project Ga0335073, IMG submission 207093) | Soil microbial communities from Loxahatchee National Wildlife Refuge, Florida, United States - Lox_Sample_2.2 | ecosystem: Environmental > Terrestrial > Soil > Wetlands | place: USA... | reverse complement strand
GAGATGGCCGGCAAGCTCGCCGGCAAGAGCCTCGCGGTGCTCGCGCTCGGCAAGCGCGCCTTCGCCACCGCGGAAGATCTGCCGCTGCCTGCGGCGCTCGAGCACCTCGCCTCGCAGCTCTCGCTCAACGTGCTGGCCGAGGACGCATCCGAAGGCGTGACGGCCTTTCTCGAGAAGCGCGAACCCCACTGGAAGGACCGCTAGGAGGCAAGCATGCCGCTCGTCGAAGACAAGGTCGTCGTCACCTGCGCCGTCACCGGCGTGCTCGCGAACCGGGAGCAGTGCCCGTACCTGCCCTACACCCCGGTCGAGATCGCGGAGGAGTGCAAGCGGGCCCACGACGCCGGGGCGGCCGTCGTGCACATCCACGGCCGCGAGGACGACGGCTCGCAGACCTGGTCGACCCAGCGCTACCAGGCCATCAAGGACGAGGTGCGCAAGCGCTGCCCCATCATCATCAACTTCTCGACCGGCGGCTTCGGCATGGGCTGCAGCAGCGACGCCGAGAAGCGCGAGAAGATCGAGTACGTCTGGAAGGTGAAGCCCGAGATGGCGGCCCTCAACATGGGCTCGATGAACTACGCCAAGTACAGCGAGAAGCGGAAGGGCTTCGTGTTCGACTTCATCTTCGCGAATCCGTTCTCGGAGATCGTCATGGCCTGCGAGGCCATGCGCGAGGGCGGGGTGAAGCCGGAGCTCGAGTGCTTCGACGTGGGTCACATCCACAACGCCGAGCCGCTGCTCGCGATGGGCGCGCTCAAGGGGCCCTTGCAGTACAGCTTCGTGATGAACGTGCTCGGCGGCGTCGCGCCCACGGTCACCAACATGGAGGCGATGTCCCGTGGCATCCGCAAGGACGACACCTGGGAAGTCATCGGTATCTCCAAGGTGCAGTGGAGGCTCGTCGCCTCCGCGCTGATCCTCGGGGGCAACATCCGGGTGGGCCTCGAGGACAACTTCTACCTCGATCCCGCCGGCACCCGGATGGCGAAGAGCAACGGCGAACTGGTGGAGAAGGCCGTGCGCATGGCGCGCGACGTGGGCCGCGAGCCGATGACCCCCGACGAGGCGCGCAAGGCGCTCGGCATCCCGCAGCAGTGGTGAGCGAAGCGCGCTCCAATCGCTCCGGCCGCTCGAATGGCTCACCGTTCCCGCGGCGCTCCTGATCTGCCACCTCGGTGAGTACCACTTCCACCGCGGCCCGATGCATCACCGCCGGTTCCTCGCGCGGATTCTCCACGACCGGCGTGCCACGCACCACGCGTTCTTTCGCGCAGACGCCATGGGCGCGGACCAGCCGCGGGGTCTCCACATCGTTCTGTTCCCGCCCTGGGCGGGCGCCGTCGTCTTCTTCCTCTATGTGGTGCCCCTCGCGCTACTCGGCTGATGGGCACCTGGAGGCGGTGACGAACGCGGCCGGGTTACGCACAGAGGAACTGGTTCTTGGACTTCGTGCAGCTGTCGCCGGCGCAGTGGGCCTCGCATGTCGCAAAGCCGGCATCGCAGCTCCCGGCGGGAGGAATCCACGGGAGCGTGACGAACAGGCTGTTGTTCACTCAACTGGCGTTCTGCTGTGCCCGGCCGTCGAGCTTCTCGCAGGACCTTCGCTGGAGCAGTCGCACGCCGCCAGCGCGAGGACGGCGAGCTATGTAAGCGGGTTCGGGAGGTCGCGGAGTCGCGTCACCGATCGCGGAACCTCATGCTAGCGCAGCCCGTTCCTCTTCTTCATCACTCACCGTCCACGACCCGCCATGCGTCGCCCTGCGAGCTCAGTAGCGGAGCTGAACCGTCGTGAGCCTCGGTACGGGGGATACGACCGCGATCACCGTGCCCTGGTCCGCCGCTACGGTGACGTTCTGCCCCTGTACCTGCACGGTGGCGAGTCGGTCGGCGGTGTCGATGTCGCCACAGGGGAGCGCGCCCCCGTCGCACGAGGGGATGGAGGGGGGAAACGTACCCTGCGGGTTCCCGGCCCAAGCGCTCAGGGTGGTCACCGCGACCCCAGGGCTGCTCGTGAGCGTGAGCTGAGTCCCGTCGTAGGAAGTGAAGCTGCCGTTCGCGCCTAGGAAGGCGCGCACGGTAAGCTCGCCGCTCGCCTGAGCGAGGGTTTTCACGGCCGGGTCAGTGGCATCGGCGAGGGTCTGCACGTCGGCGCCCAGCAGTGGGATCACGGTGCCAGCGATCGCATAGACCGGACACGCGTCGATGGGAGCGGGAACGGTCACGTCCGTCGGGCCCTGGTAGGCGTCCGTCGTCTCCCAGCCGAGCCACTGGCCCAGGGGAAGGTGCACGGCGCGCGCGGTGGCTCCCTGCACGAGCACGGGCGCCACGAGTAACGATGGGCCGAGCGTGTACTCGTCGAGGCGGGTCAGCGCGCCCGGGTCATCCGGGAAGGTGAACCAAACCGGCAGCATCACCCCAACACCGGTCGCGGCTGTCTGTCCCGCCAGCGTATAGAGGTACGGGAAGAGCGCCAGGTGCTCGCGCGCGAACTTGCCGAAGATCTGCAGCGTCTGGAGGTCGCTGTCGAAGCGCCAGTCCTGGTCCTGCGCGTAGCCATGGTGCGTGCGCATCACCGGCGAGTAGGCGCCCACCTCGGTCCAGCGCAGGTAGAGCTCCTTCGTGGTGGGCGGCGACAGGTACACGGTGTAGCCTCCGATGTCGGAGCCCCAGGCGGCGATCCCCTGCAACCCCACGTTCATCCCCATGGGGATCACGCTCGGAAGGCCGTCGTAGTCGGCGCCGCCGTCCGGTTCGTCGAAGCCCCAGCCGGTGTTTTGATCGCCCGCCCACATGGCAGGAATCTGCGAGGCCTGGCCGGTCCAGCCGGAGCGCGTGAAATAGACCACGCCGCCGTCCGGGAAGGCCGCGCTCACGCCTTGGTTGAGCTGCGACCAGAGGAGCGGGAAACGGTTATGCGCCACCGCACCGACGGTCCCATCGGCCATCACTGCGTCGTCGGGGAGCCACTCGCCGAAGTCGGCCATCCAGCCGTCGAGCCCCGCCTGTGCCGCCGCCTGCATCGCTCCGCCCATCCAGGCGCGGGCCCCCGGGTTCGTGAGGTCCACGAGCGAGGTGGGCTCGAGGGACGAGCCTGTGAAGACGTAAGGGCCGCCGTCGGGCGACTGGATCAGCCAGCTTCCTCCGGCGTCGAGCGCCTCGTTCCATTCGGGCGTTCCCTGGATGACGAAGCTGTTGAAGTAGCCCATCCACTTGTACCCTTCCTGGTGGAGCGAGGTAGCAAGCTGGGAGAAGCCGGGGTAGAGCGTCTCGTCGGGAGTCCAGTCGAAGCAGTTGAAGGAGATGCCGCAGTGCTCGCCGTCCCAGTCCTCGGTCCAGATGGCCGAGGCAGGAACGCCGGCGTCGCGCAGCTCCGCGGCCACCGTCTGCACGCGCGCCTCGCCCTCGACCGCGTCTACCCACACGCCATAGGTCCAGGGCGGCGCTAGCGGCTCCCTGCCGGTAAGCGCCGTGAGGCGCGTGACGAGTTGGGCGGGCGTGGCGCCGATCACGACGTGGACGGTGAGCGTGCCGTCCCAGGCAGCGAGGCTGAAGGCGTCGGAGCGTGTGGAGCACAAGTCGACCTCCACGTAGCGGCTGTCGTCGACGACGAGGCCGAAGCCGCGCGGGTCGATGAACGACGGCATGGGGAAGTAGCTGTCGTTGGTGTCGCCCGTGGGATCGTAGGCCGTGCCGATGTGGTCGGCGCCGGCGCGCTTGCCGATGCCGTCCTCCATCGCCCAGAGGCCGAAGGCCTGGCCGCGCTGGTCGAGGGCATTGGTCTGCTCGCCGAAGCCGAGGAAGTGGTCGTCGGGGTTGCAGGTGAATGCCAGGGCGGTCTGGTCGGCCTGCGCGGAGGCGGGTGGGGTGAGCACGAGCTGCAGAGTCGCGTCGTCGACGGCGGTGAGCGCGAGCGTGCCGCCGCCGAGCGACAGCGTCGCCGTGCCGCCCACGCCAACGGGCGTGCCCGGCAGGCCGCCGTCGATCGCGGCGGCCACCCAGGGCGCGAGGCCGTTCAGGAAGCCGAACTGCCCGAGCTGCGCGTCGACCTGTTCGGTGCGCTTGGCCCACAGCGCCGGCGCGAAGCCCTGCGAGGGCGAGGCCACGCTGTCGAGCACGGAGCCGCCATCTGGAAGCAGCAGGTGCAGGCCCCCGGCGGAATCCACCGTCATCGAGTAGCCCCTGGTGCGGACGACCGTGACCGCGCCGCCGGACGAGCAGGCGGCGAGGCCGAGGGCGACGATCGGGGCAAGGCGCACGCCGCGATTGTAGCAGAGCCACGTTGACACACTTGCGCGCGCGAGGCTTATTGTCCTGCGCCGGACGGGAGGGGAGAGGGGTCTTCGCATGCGTGGCTGGCTGCTTCCGCTGCTCCTCCTGTGGTCCAGCGCCGGCCTGGCGCAGGAGATGGATTTCTTCGGCTTCAACCCGCGCGCGGTTGGCATGGCGGGCGTTCAGGCCGCCTCCGACGGCGACTTCACCGCGATCTACTACAACCCGGCGCTCCTGCACGGGGCGACGTTCGGTCTGGGCTACGTCTACGAGCAGCCGTTCTTCCACGCCACAACGCTGGGCACGCCGGCCTTTGGATCGTCGAGCGTGCACGGCCTGGCCGACGCCGAGGGGTACACCTTCGGCTTCTCGGTGCCGCTCGGCGGCGTTCTCCGGAACTGGGTCACGCTGGGGTTCGGTGGCTACATCCCGAGCACCGGCCTCTATGAGTCACGGCTCATCGACGACGGCTCGGCGGTCTACTATCGCTACGCGAACGCTCCCAACCAGTTCCAGCTGATCGCCGGGGCCTCCGTCCGGCCGTTGCCCTGGCTCTCCCTAGGCGTGGGCGCGCAGGTGTTTGGGGACGTGGGCGGCTCGAACAACTTCATCGCACAGCTCGGACCGCTCAGCCCGCCCGCGGATGGACAGATCGCGAGCAGCGCGCTCGTCTCCAACACGTCGGGGGCTGCCGCGCCCAGCGTCGGCCTTTCGCTGGGGCCGCTGTGGGGCTTCCACCTGAACGGTGTCTGGCGTGGCAAGGCGGCGGCGAGTTACACCGAGCCGATCAACGTGGTCCTACAGCCCGATCTCGGCAACCTCACCGTGGCGGTTGAGGGGACCTACCACTTCACGCCGGACGAGGTGGACGTAGGGCTTTCGTGGGAGGGCCTCCACAAGCGTCTGCTGCTCGCGCTCGACGTCGCCTACGAGGCCTGGTCAGAGGCGCCGCCGCCGCTCGCCATCATCGGTATTGGCCTCCCTCCGGCTCTGGGGATCGCATACGACGCCAACATCGATCAGCAGAACCTTTGCCTCGTGGCCAGCCAGGCGATCTGCGGCTCGGGCAAAGTAGGCTTCTCAGACATCGTCTACCCACGGGTGGGGGCCGAGTGGCGGCCCACCGACCGGCTCTCGGTGCGCGGCGGTTACTTCTTCCAGCCCACCTTCGTCCCCAGCCAGCTCGGCGGGGTGGGCGCCAACGCCATCGTGCTGGACTCGGACACGCACGTCTTCTCGGCCGGCATCGGCTACGCCCTCGACGACCCGCTGAAGCTGGCCCGCCGCCTGGTGGTCGAGGCGTCCGCGCAGCTCGCGGTAGCGACGCCCCGCACCTACGAGCAGGACAATCAGATTGGAAAGCTCACGTACCAGACGAGCGGTGTGGTCATCGACGTGCCGGTAGCCGTCCGCTACGACTTCTAGCGCAGATCGGCCGCGAGCGCGGGGACCAGCTGGCGCTCTGGGACGGCGCGATGAACTGGCGGCAGCGACTTCAGGAAGGCGACGATCGCATCCAGGTCGCCGTCGGTCATGCCGGAATAATGAGGGATGAGCTGCGACATGGGCGGGGCCATCTTCTTGCCGTCGAGCCGCACGCCGCTCTGAATCGCGGCTTTGACCTGGGCGGGGCTGTAGCGCCCCAGTCCCGTCTCCAGGTCCGGCGTCAGGTTGCGCGCCCACACCTTGCCGATGGCTGGATCCTCGAAGGGGACCTCGCCTCCCGCCATGTAAAGCGGATCGCCGGGGAGGCGCGGTCCACGCTTGCCGGCGGAGTGGCAGTAGGTGCAGGTGGCGATCTGCGCGAGGTAGCGACCGCGCGAGACTGGATCGCTCGCGGGCGGCGGCACGTCGCGGGCCGGCCGGTGCAACTGTACGCCGAAGGTCTCGAAGAGCAGGTGGTAGAGGAGCCCGAGCTTCAGCGGCTGCCGCGGCGCCTTCTGGTGGTAGGGCGGCGCGGAGCGCACGTAGGCGACGATGGCGCGCGCGTCCTCGTCGGAGAGGTGCTGGAAGTTGTCGTAGGGCATCAGGGGGAACAGGAAGCGCCCGTCGGGCCGGACGCCGTCGCGTAGCGCGCGTAGAACTTCGTCGTCGCTCCAGAGGCCGAGGCCGGTCTTGGCATCGTGGGTCAGGTTGGGGATCCAGATCGCGAGGCCGCTGGCCTCGTCGTGGTATACGTTGCCGCCGCCCAGGAAAGCATCGGCTCGTTCCGTCTCGGTTAGAATGTCGCCCTGCTCGCGGCTGCTGTGGCAGAAGCCGCAGGAGCACACCTGGTTGACGAGGTACCCCCCGCGCTCGAGCCGTGCCGGCGTCGCCTCGATGGGCGCAGCCCCCGTCGGCCGCACGTACTTGCCCGTGCACCCGAGCACCGCGACCACCGAAAGGAGCCAGAGCCGCCGCACGCCGCCTTGCTAGCCCTCGCGATGCCCGATCGTCAACGCCCTTGACGCGCTGGCCATGCCCGCGAGATATCGGACGCCATGATCGAAGTGTCCCCGCAGGGAAGACGTCGAACAGGGGTCAGCTGCAAGACGCGAGCGAGCGAGGACCGGAAGCCCACGCGGCCGTACGCTGAGGACCGCAGCGACCGACCCACGCCGCAGGATCCTTGACGCCCCGCCCGCCGGCGCGAGATATCCGACGAACATGACAATGATGCAGGGAGGCTGGCGAGGAGGATGCGGATGCAAGGTGCGACCGAACGCAGAACGGAACCGTACGCGTTGGTACGGTGAGGACCGCCGCGACCGAGCAAGGCAGCGGACGTTTCCTCATCGTCAGTCGACCGGCCCCCTGGCGAAACTGGTAGACGCATCAGACTCAAAATCTGACGGCCGCAAGGCCATCCCGGTTCGATTCCGGGGGGGGCCACTCGCCATCCTGCTCGCGGCATCCTTGCTCGGCGCCTGCAAGTCCGAGGGCGCCGCGACGCCCAGCCCGCCGACAGCCGCTGCACCGCCGGCCAAACACGTGCCGGATTGCCGCCCGGGCCACATGCAGATCCTCGCCGACGTGATGACGTGCCGGATGGTGCCCTTCTCGAAGGGCCAGCTCAGCGAGGAGGAGTTCCGCGACACGCTCGCGAGGCTCAAGGAAGTCGTGCCGAATCCGGCGTGGGAGAACGGCGCCAACGGCTGGCCGGCGATCATCGACCAGATGCTGCAGACCCACACCTACGGGGCCGGCTGCAAACAATGCCACCGCTCCTACATCGAGCAGTACCGCAAGAGCTACCACAACCGGCCCATCGGCCCCTTCTAGGGCTGGCCGAGGGGCCACAGATCGTGGAGACGCTCGCGGTAGACGCCGTCGGCGTCGGCCAGCACCGAGCGCAAGTCGCGGCCACCGAAGAGGTCGGGGAGCTGCGAGGCGTAGGCCGAGACGGCCGGCAGGACTCCCTCGATCTCGGCCTTGTCCGGCTCGATGACGTCGCCACGGCTCGTCCAGGCGGGTGGAGCTTCGGGGAGCTCGGCGATCTCGCGCAGGAGAGCTGCGCCGTCCTCGCCGGCCGGCAGATAGGCCGAGGCGAACGGCGCCCGGAGAGCCGAGGCCACGAGCTCCGACGTCGGAGGTCGATGGACCGAGACGACGCCCAGTCGGCGGAGCCGAGCCGCCGTTGAGTGCCGCACGTTTGCATAGGGCCGGTCCTCGTAGAACGCGAGCGAAGGCGCGAGCGAAAGCCCGGCCGCATGGACGACCCGGTGATCGACGTGCTCGCCGACCCCGAGCGGCAGCCAAATCTCCGTGGGCTTCACCGCGTGCACGAGCGCCTGGAGTAGCCCGGCTACGTTCGGGACGTCGGGCTCAGTCGTCGCCCGCAGCAAGGCGCGCGCGCTACGGGGAAGCCCTCGCCGCTCGGGTGCATCGGGGAGGCCGAGGTGCATTGGCTCGACACCCAGCCGCCGGGCCGCCGCATGGTCCTCCCGGCGCCGCCGGGCGCCGTCGGCGCCCTCGCTGAAGACGGTCGCCAGGATCACGCGGTCGCCCGTGCTGGCTCGACGACGCAGCCGCACCGGCACAGAGAGGACGGCGTCGTCGAGGTGCGGTGAGACGACCAGCAGGGTCACGGGTGTCCCCGCAGCAGCGCGGCCCCGACGCCCCAGCCGACGGTCAGCACGAGCGCAGGAGCCGTCGACGCGAACACGGCGCGGGCGCCGAGCGCTGCGAGTTCCGCGTCATTCAGGATCACGACGTCCGCGAGGCCAGCCTTCTGAGCTATTTCCGGGACCAGGGTTCGATCTCCTCGGCTCCAGGGGTAGCTGCACTCGCCGAGCGTGCCGTTCGCCGAGACCTCGCAGGGCAGCGCGAGCACCAGCGTGTCGGGTACCGAGCCGGCGCACAGCTCGCTGAGTGACTCGGCGACGAATGACGTCAGGCGCTCGCGCGCCTGCGGGCCCGTCGGGAGCGGGATCCGCGGCACGTCGATGGCTCGCTTCTGCCACCAGCCCTTGAGGCGGCTCTGGCCGAGGTCGACGACTGCGCCCTCGCGGCTCAGCTGCGAGAGGATGGCTCGACCTCCCGCCTCTGCGCAGCCGGGTAGCCGCCGCGCCGGCAGTGGACCGGGCCAGGGTTCGGCCGGAACGGCGCCGCCGGTGAGCACCACCGTCTCGAAGGCCGGGCGCCCTGCCAGGGGCCGTGCGCCTCCCTCTCGCTTGGCAGCGCCGCGCCGCACGAGGTTGGCGACGCGCGCGAGCCGCGAAAGGAAATCCCGGTTCCGCGGATGCCGGTAGAGAGGATGGCCGTCGACGACGACGTCGAAGAGTTCGAGCGGCAGGACCTCGGTGGACTGAAAGCGCCGGATCATTGCTTTGTCTCCGCGATGGCCGGCCAGGCGTTTCTGCGGAGGCGCAGGCGCCGCTGCACGAATCGATCGACCCGGTAGCCCACCCGGCAGAGGAGTAGCCAGCCCTGGAACTCCGCGTAGGCGAGCCGCTCACCGGGTGACGCCGATGCGAGGAGATCGGCACGCCGGCGACCGAGGCGCCGGTGGGCGGGCTCTAGCTCGGGGAACAGGAGGCTCTCGCGCTCCAGCTCCCGTCGCAATCGCCGGTAGTAGCGATACATGCCTCGCAGGGTCTCGGGCGCGCGGTAGTGCACCCGCCCGACCGCCGTCTCGGCAAAGGCTGACGCGCCGTGGCTCGCCGCGAGCTGTCGCGACAGGTGCACGTCGTCGACGCGCAGGCCCTCGTCGAAGCGGTAGAAGGCGTCGTGCGGCAGGCGGGCGACGCGGGGCGCGAGCTCAGCCGGAGTCGGTATCGCCCAGCGTCGGAGCGCGAAGCACCTGCCATTGAACCAGGTGCGCTGTGACGAGAAGCCACGGTTGCAGTTGTACACATGAACGGCGTGGGCGAGACGGCCGCGACGCCGGGGAGGCAGCGGGACCAGGGGCGGCGAGACGACCTGCACCTCCGGGCGCGCAAGGAGGAGATTCAGCATGGCGGCGAGCGTCTCGCGCTCCAGCACGATGTCCGCGTCCGTGAAGATGGCGGCGTCACCGGGGCGCAGGCCACGCCGCTGCGCCTCCACCTTGCCTCCCGTGGAGGAGACACACGGCACGCCACGTGCGCGCACGGCACGCTCCGTGCCGTCGGTACAGTCGTCGAGCACGACCAGCGGCTCGATGGTGACGGGCAGCCGCGCCTGCGCCCAGGCGATGGCTGCGAGGACCGAATCGAGGCAGGCGCCGATGGAGCGCTCCTCGTCGCGTGCGGCGATGGTCAGCGGCGCGATCACCGGGCGGCCAGCACCACATCCGCGGCGAGCGCCGCGCCTCCGGCCTTGCGGTACGAGGCGCCGATCCGCCGTGCCGCCCGCCGCTCCAGGCCGTTCGCGAGCAGGCGTTCCAAGCAATCACGGACCTCTCGCGGACGCGCGCGGTCGAGATCGAGCACGACTCCCGCGCCCGCGCGCTGGACGAAGCGCGCGTTGTGGAACTGGTCGTTGCAGATCGGGCTCACGAGGAGCGGGACGCCGAAGGCCAGGCCCTCCATGAGCGAGTTGGCGCCGCCGTGCGTCACGAAGACGGCGGCCTCCCGAAGGACGTCGAGCTGGGCAGCGTACGGCACCGAGCGCACCCGCGCCGGCAGCGGGAAGGCGCCGTCAAGATCTCCCAGGGCCAGGAGACCGCGAACCGGGAGCTCGGCCAGGGCTCCGAGCACCACCTCGAACATGCGCGGCTGATGGTAGATCTGGCTGCCCAGGGACATGTACACGAGCGGCAGCTCCCCCGCCTCGGCGCCTTGCCCGCGATCGCCGCGCGGCCCGCGCGGCAGGGAAGCCCCGGCGAGCACGATGCCGGGGGGAGGCGCGCCGACCAGCTCGGGTGTCGAGTAAACTACCGTGCCCCGCTCGGCCAGGCAGTCCGCGACGCGAAAGCGCGCGGCGACGCCCTCGCGCGCCAGGACGTCCTCGCGGCGCAGCGCCCGCAGGGTCTCTGCCAGCTCGCTGTCCCAGTCCTCGGGCACCACGGGATTGAGGGACGTCGAAAGGCCGATCCACGGGACGCCCGCTCGCGCCGACACGATGGGCACCGCATAGGCCATCGGGTCGGCAGCGATGACGTCTGGCCTCCACCTGGCGATCGAGGCCCCGAGCCGGTCGACCTCCGCGGGGATCGTGTCCAGGAGCAGCTCGCGGATCCAGCGGCGCAACCGCGGCGGATCGCGGACAAGAGCGGCGAAGGCGGGCCCTCGGTTGCGATCGGGGGGCGGCGCCGCGGCCGCGTCGCCGAGGAAGCGCGTGAGGCCGGCCCGGCCCAGGGGCGAGGTCACATCGCAGGGGGCATAAAAGGCGACCTCGTGCCCGCGCGCCTGGAGCTCCTGCGCGGGACCGATGAACGGGTGCAGGTGACCTTTCTCCGCGAGGACCGAGAAGAGGATCCGCGCCATCGGTCAGGCGAGCCCGTGGTGGCGACAGAAGTGAGTGAGGCAGATGACTCGGAAGATCGCGGCGCGTTCGCGCTCGTGGAGCGCGGCCGGCGAGCGCAAGCGCTCCCGCACCCGTCGCAGATCCACGAGCTCGTCGACCACCGCCGGCGGCTCCGTGAAGAGGCGGGCCGCCTCGGCCCGGTACACTGGCTCTGCGCCCTGGTCCTTGGGCAAGGCCGACTTGCGGCGTCCGCGGATGGTCTCCGGAATCACGCCGCGCAGCGCCTCACGGAGGTGGGCCTTCTCGCGGCCGCCCGCTAGCGCCGTGGCGGCCGGGATCGCCTGGGCGAGCCGCAGCAGGTCGAGATCGGCGAAAGGAACGCGTGCCTCGAGGGACCAGCGCATCGCGTGAATGTCACCGTTGTGCAGCAGCCGCGGCAGCCAGCGATCGACGATGAGCCCGATCGTGCCGGCCAGGCGCGCCGCCCGGTCGCCGTCCGGGTTCGTCCAGGTCGAGTACTTGCGCGCGAAGTGTCCGATCGGATCGTCGAGCACGTCGGACCGGATGGGAACCGAGCCGAAGCGCTCGAGGATGGCCCGCGGCGACGCGGTGGCCGCTTCGTCCAGCAGGAAGTGGTAGCCGCAATGGGTCTCGTCGGCGGCGTCTCCCACGAGGACGCCCTTGACCTCGCAGGCGGCGGCCTGCGCCAGGTGGTCCTGGGCGATCTCCTGCTCCCACGCAGGCAGGGCGTCGTTCGTCCGGGAGACGCGTTCCAGGTCGGCCGCCAGGGCGCTCCGGGGTACCTCGACCTGCCGCAGCGGGAGCCCGAGGTCGCGCGCGGCGCTCTCGGCGAGCGGCCGATCGTCGGAGGCGACGATGAGGCTGCGGTCATAGTCGTAGTCAGCCATCCCCTCGAACGCGACGGTGAAGGCGGGCAGGGTGGCGCGGTGCCGCGAGAAAGCGGCGATGGCCGTCGAATCGAGTCCCCCGCTCAGGTAGAGCCCCAGCGGCGCGTCGGCCGTGAGGCAACGATCCACGGCGCGGCCCAGCGCGTCTCGCAATTCCGCCGGCGCAGGAACAGGCGCCGGCGTCGACTCGACACGGTAGTGGAAGTAGCGCCGGGTCACCGGACCTGCTTCCGAGACCTCGAGGCAGTGCCCGGGCGGCAGGTACTCGATCTCCTCGAACATGGGCGCCTCGACGCCGCTGAACGCGGGGGCCACCAACTGCTCGAGCATCGCCCAGTGCCGTGGCCGGGCACGGACTCCTTCGAGGAGCGCCTGGGCCTCGGAGGCGAAGGCCAGCTCGCCCTCGTGCCAGCGATAAGCGAACGGTTTCACGCCCAGCGGGTCACGACCGGCGAAGCCACGGCGCAGCCGGGCATCCCACACGAAGAACGCAAACATGCCGTTCAGGTGCGTGATGCAGTCGGCGCCCCAGGTTGCGTAGGCCGCGAGCAGCGTCTCCGCGTCACAGCGGGTGCGAAAGGGGTAGGGGAGCCTGCGGCGGAGCGCCTCGTGATCGTACAGCTCGCCGTTGTAGACCAGGCTGAAGCGGCCGTCGGGGCTCTGCATCGGCTGTGCGCCTTGACCTGGATCGACGAGCGCGAGGCGGCGATGCTCCAGCACCGCCCAGGGGGAAAGGACTTCCCCGCTACCGTCGGGGCCGCGGTGGCGAAGCCGCGCACTCATCCGCCTTGCCCGATCGACGCGGTCGAGCGCGCCCCCGGCGAAGTGGACGATGCCTGCTATGCCGCACATGCGAGGTCCCGGGCGAAGAGGGCAAGCGTCGTCCAGCCGACCACTTCCCGGTCGGAGGCGCTCGAGGGCTGCCGCCCGAGCTGTCGGCCGAGGCGCTCGATCAGCGGGTCGTCCCAGAACCTCCGTGGGTCCATCGGCGGTGCGAGCATGGGCCGCTTGGGACCGTCGGTCACCTGCGGTGGCAAACCCAGGGAGCGGCCCAGCGCGCGCAGCTCCCGCTTCGCGGGATCGCGCCCGGCAAGCGGTTCCAATGCGACCGAGAGGAAAGGCGCGCAGAGGTAGAGGCCGGCCTCCCTCGTGAGCGCTCCGACGATGGGCAGATGGTCCCATCCGTCGCCGCCTCGCAGCAGGTCATCGGCGCCGTCGCCGGTGATGACGCGGTCGAACCCGTCGGCGGCGATCCGGCGCGCCAGCAGGAGCCGCGAGACGGGATGCAGGTTCCACAGCGGACACTCGGCGCCTCGCACGGCGTCGGGCAGGGCATCCAGGAAGTCATCGCGCTCGACCCGCACGACGCGCAGCGGCACGCCGAGCGCCTCGGCAGTGGTCCGGGCTCGCCCCGACTCGTCATAGCCCTCGAGCGCGGGGGCCAGCGTGTATGCGATGGCGCGGTCGCGGAGGAGCGCCAGTAGCACGGCGGAGTCGAGGCCGCCGCTGAGCGCGACCGGCATCGGGCCGGGCGGCAGCTCGGCGCAGGCGCTGCGCAGGGCAGGCTCGAGGGCGACGTCGCAGCGCGCCAGCGGCCACCGGGGCGGAGGCACCACGGCGATGCCCGCGAGACAGGAGGCGGTCGTCGGCGAGTCCTCGCCCAGGGCTGCGCGGACTCCATCGCGATCGAGCTCGGGAGCCGGGCCGGCGAGTGCGCGCAAG
>Ga0335073_10009328_pt1 | contig 13769 bp, 9 predicted proteins | sample Lox_Sample_22_FD_207093 | JGI IMG/M metagenome (GOLD analysis project Ga0335073, IMG submission 207093) | Soil microbial communities from Loxahatchee National Wildlife Refuge, Florida, United States - Lox_Sample_2.2 | ecosystem: Environmental > Terrestrial > Soil > Wetlands | place: USA: Florida... | reverse complement strand
GTGAGCAATCGGGCCAACCGGCTTATGGCGTGCGCACGTCGTGGTCAAGCTCTGCATCGGACCATCCACTCAGTTTTGGGGTAGCGGGCTACTATGGCCGGCAGAACTGGTCGTGGGATCGCTATGTGGACGCCTGGGCCGGCATGGCCGACTGGCAGATTCCAATCGTGCATCGCCTGAATCTTTCCGGCGAGTTCTACCGCGGACGCGGCGTCGGCGGGCTGGGCGCTGGAATCGGACGGTCCGTGATCTTTGGCGGCAACCCCGCCGGCGCTTACACCCCAGTCCGCGGACTGAATTCAGAAGGGGGATGGAGCCAGTTGCAGTTGCAGATTACTCCCAAGATTGAGATCAATGCCGTCTATGGTGAGGACAATCCTTTCGCCGGCGACATTCGTGGATTTGCTACGGACGCCAACAACTACAGCACCATCCTGGGACGCAATCGCAGCGTGCTGGGCAATCTGGTTTATCGCCCAAAGTCGGACCTGGTGCTGGCGGCGGAACTCAGACGTTTGCGCAGCTTTCCCGTCTATAGCAGCAGCAGCGCAACCAGCCAGGTGAATCTCTCGATGGGGATTTTGTTCTGATGATGAAATGTTCCATGAAACGGCGAATCGTCGTCTGCGGATTGCTCTTGTCCGGCGCGCTCGCGGCCGCACAGCAGGCTGAGATCAGAGGCAAGGTGCAATTGATGAAGAACGGGCACCGCTTTCGCGACGCAGGCAAGGCCGTGGTGTGGCTGACTCCTTTGGGAAATACACCGGTCGAACCGTCGCCCCCGCAGAAACCATCCGAGATTCCCAAGCTGATACAGAAAGACAAGAGCTTTCACCCGTCGCTGGTGGTCGTGCCGGTCGGGGGCAAAGTGGAGTTTCCCAACCACGACCCGTTCTTCCATAACGTGTTTTCGCTGTACGACGGCAAGCGCTTCGACCTGGGATTGTACGAGAGCGGCTCGACGCAATTTGTGCGCTTTGACAAGCCGGGCATTTCCTATATCTTCTGCAACATTCATGCCCAGATGAGCGCGGTGGTCATCGCTCTGAACACCCCCTACTATGCGCTTTCCGACGCGCACGGTGCGATCGATATTCGCGATATTGTTCCGGGGCGTTATCAAATGCACATCTTCCATGCCTCCGTGCCGCAGGACACCTTGCGCACGCAAGAGCGCGAGATCACCGTCGCTGCCGGGCAAACCACCCTCGGGACGATCACACTGGAGGAATCGAATCTCGAAGTGGCGCACAAGAACAAGTACGGACGGGATTACGACCCTCCCGAACCGGATAATCCGGCTTACGTGAGGCCGTGAAATCGGCGTGATGGTTAGCCAATGCTAGCGCAAATGAAGCGGGCGCGCCTTGTGGCACGCCCGTTTCCCTCTGACTTCACTTCGGTTGTTTTAACTCACCGCTCGTTTCAACCTACCGGTGACCACCACCGGAATGTCCACCTCCGCCTCCACCCGAATGTCCACCACCACCTCCGCCTGAGGGATGTCCGCCGCCACTGTAGCCGCCGTGGCTGCCGCCTCCGTAACTGGGATGCCCTCCGCCGCCGTATTCGCCGCGGTTGCCGTAACTTGGCGCCGGCGATGGACGATAGCCGCCGTAGCTTCCCCGGTTGCCGCCGTAATTTGGCGCCCCACGATAGCCGCCGTAGTTGCCGGAAGAGCGGGGCTGCACGATTGGCTGGCGCATATCGAGTTGCGGCCGCGAATAACCGCCGCTGCGTCCATAGCCGGGTGAACCGTAGCCGCGCGTGTAGGTTGAACTTGGTGCGGTCCGGTTCCAATAACTGCCGCTCTCACCCCGGCTGGAGAACTCCGCACCGCCGCCGCGCTCTGCCGATTGCGCATTGTGCGTTGGCGGTGTGAATGGCTTCCACGCGCTGCGATTGGGCTCGCCACGAGTTGCGGGCGAGGTCTGCAAACGATTGCTGGAATTCGCCGGCCCTGCCGAGCGCTCCGGCTCTCTGGTTTCGGAGCGCGCGTTTCCATTGTTCGGTGCGCTGAACGACCGGAAGGCGCCATGGTTTCCGTTCTCATGTCCGCCGTTTTGATCGCCAACGGTGCGGTGCGCCAGATTGCTATCTTCACGGCCTGCCGCCGGTGTGCCTGCACTGGGCTTGCCGGTTCCCGCGAAGGTTCCGCGCGACTCGGCGTTACGTCCCACCGCCCGCCCGCCCGCGTCGATTGGAGCGAAGTGGTTCCGCTCCAACGACTGCTGCAGGTGAGCGCTCTGCTGCTCGAAGGAGGCCGTGCGCGCCGTTGTGTGCGTACCGAAAAAGTGCTGCGGCCCGCCACGCATGGTCGAAGGTGCGGCGGCCCGGCCGCTGGCCGACAGACTGTTGCGCGTCGGCACCACCGGCAGGTTGCCGGTCATCATCCGGGCGCCTCGCAGCTGCTCACCGGTTGCGGCGACCGCACGGATTCGTCCATTGCCGAAGCGGCCTGCGCCCACCGTCGATAATCCGTGGCCGATGTGCGGATCGTTGAAGTGCGCCAGATTCGAGAAGCGCGTGCCGCCGTGCAGCGGAGCAAATCCTCCAAAGCGGCCCCCAAAGCGGTTAAATCCGACTACTCCGAAGCGGCCACGCCATCCACCCCACCACGGATGGAACCAGTCGCAGGGTCCAATTGGCAACCACCCGAAACCACCCCAACCTCCAAAACCAATCCCGAAGCCCCAGCCTGATCCCCATCCGAAGAACGACACGTAAGCGGGCGCCCAGAAGGGTTGATACCCGCCCCATACCGGTCCTGGCCACCAAGCCCATGAATTGCCATACCAGAACCAGCGTCCGTAGTGATAAGGCGCCCAGCCCCAAGGCTCGTAACCGACCCACGTCCAGCCGTAGTAAGGCTCCCAGACCCAATTGCCATCGCGATAAGGAGCCCAATCATCCGGCTCATTCGGAACCCACACATTGCCGTAGTCCGGCACGTTTTCCCAATTGCCGTACTGGTCAAGATCCTCCGATCCAACGTAATAGCGGTTCGTGTCGCGCCAGGAGTTGGCGCTGTGAATCATGTGGTCACGTTCCGCGTTCCACTGATCCCATTCATCTTGGGGAGGCGCGGGATCGATTTTGTATTCGGCGCTATCGGCGGTGCCGCGGATGGTCGCCATGTCTCCCGTCTTGATGTCGGCGATTCCTTTCGGGGTCGAAATCTGCGCTTCGCCCTTGCGCACGATGATTACGGTGTCGCCATCCGGCCGCACTTCAATGCGGAAGACGCCATCCTGATGCGCGGGATGGAGGGCGACGTTGGGTGTGTCGATTTCCGGCTCAGCCTGGCTCTCGCCGAAGACCGTGTAATCGGCCAGACCCTGTCCCACCTGAATCTGGATGAACTTGTTGGTGAAGTTTGCAATCGTGGCCTGTGAGTTCGGTCCCAGGCGGAGAATGTTGGCGTAGTCGAGCTGCACCTCAGCGCGCGCTCCATCTCCGGTGGAAACTTTGTCGCCCTCAAGCACAGGCTGATTCAACACTGCCGCAGACCAAGTACCCGAATCGCCGCGCTGCGTGGAGACGTTGCCGTGCATGAGGCTAATGTGGCCCACGCCGTGCTGATTCTCCTGCTGCTGCGCCTGCTCCTGAGTTTCGCCCTGATCTTGCCCCGGGGGGCCGGCCTGATCCTGCTGGTCTTGCATATCAGGCGGTGGACCTGCCTGGCCGGGCGGTGGCGGTTGCTGCTGGCCGACCTCCATGGGAGCGCTGGGCTGTTCCGACGGCCCAGGGCCCTCCTCGGTGGTCTGGGCATTCACGCTGAGACATAAGCCGCCCACGATCACCAAAGCCAGCATTGCCAAGCCCGCAATGAGTTTGTTTTTCATGGCCTGCCTCTTTCTCCGAAAGCCACGTTCTTCGTCCCCTCAAGCTCTTGCGATTTCATCGGTGTAGAGAAGAGCAACCGCCGGGCCAAACGGGGTTGGTGACGGGGCTGCCAACTCGTTTCTTTTCAGAGGGAAACGAGAAGATACAAAATTTTACCTGAGGCAGGAGACAGCGCTACTGGCCAGCTTCAACCGAGGTGGTGGTTTTCAGCCACCGGTCGCTCAGGAGCAGGAGATGCTCACGCGGGTTACGTCTCTTTCTCTCCATCGTCCGCGATCCCAATCTTCGACAGCCGGTAGCGCAAGGCATTGCGCGACAGGCCCAGCAAACGTGCCGCCTGGCTTTTGTTTCCGTGGGCGCGGCGAAGCGCTTCCTGAATCATCTCATCTTCCCACTTCTCCAAGGTCATGCCTGCGGGGAGAAAGTTGTCAGCGCCGTCGGCGGGCTTGGCGGGGCGCGGGTCGAGATGAATATCGGCGGCCTCGATGGTCTTGCCTTTCGCCAGCGCGCACGCCCGCTCGATGATGTTCTGCAATTCGCGCACGTTTCCCGGCCAGTGATAATTCGTCAGAATCTGCATGGCCTCACGCGAGACCCCCTCGACCGCCTTGCCGGAGTCGTTGCGGAAACGGGAGACGAAAAGCGTGACCAAATCGGGGATGTCTTCTTTACGCTCGCGCAGAGGAGCAATGTCGATGGGGACGACATTGAGGCGATAGTAAAGGTCCTCGCGAAATGTTCCCTGCTCCAGGGCCTCGCGCAAGTCGCGATTAGTCGCGGCAACCAATCGCACATCGACTTTCACGGTGCGAGTTCCGCCCAGACGCTCGAATTCGCGCTCCTGCAGGACACGCAGCAGTTTTACCTGCGTCGCGGGAGGCACATCGCCGATCTCATCGAGAAACAAGGTCCCCTTGTCCGCCAGCTCAAACTTTCCCGGCTTGCTGGCCACCGCACCGGTAAAGGCCCCTTTTTCGAAGCCAAACAATTCGCTCTCCAGCAGATTTTCCGGAATCGCGGTGCTGTTGATCTTGATGAATGGCCCGGAGGAGCGGCGCGACTTCTCGTGGATGGCGCGAGCGATCAAATCCTTGCCCACGCCACTCTCGCCGCCGAGCAAAACGGTAGTGTTGGTCGGCGCCACGCGCTCCACGGTGGAAAGAACCTCCTGCATCTTCACGCTGCGGGCGACCACGTTGGGGTGGGTATAGCGTTTGCCCAGCGCCTCGCGCAGCGACCGGTTTTCTTCGCGCAGCTTGCGGACGTCCAGCTCTTTATGGATCACCATCCGCATTTCGGCGAGTGAGAAGGGCTTGAGCACGTAATCGGCGGCGCCGGCCTTCATGGCGTCGACCGCGGTCTCGACCGACCCGAACGCGGTCATCACAACCACCGGCAAGGCCGCGTTCTGGCGCTTGACGGCCTGCAGAAATTCCAGGCCGTCCATACCCGGAAGCTTGAGATCGGTGACGATCAGATCGATGGAATTTTCCCGCAGCAGTTTCAATCCGGTTTCGGCGTCGCTGGCGGAGAGGGTCGCGAAGCCCTCCTCGCCGAGATTCAATTCGAGAAGGCGGCGCATCTTCGCCTCATCCTCTACGATCAGAATCTTCGCCGTTGCGTTGGCCATTTCCTGTTCCCTTTGTCTAAGAGACTACCAAGCCGGAGGACACCGCGGGTCTGCCTTGCGTGGCCGCGGGAAAGAAGATCACGAAACAAGCGCCACTGCGGGATGGCGGGCCGCCTCCGTTATCCACCCGGATCGACCCGTGATGACCATCCACGATTTTCGAGACGATGGAAAGGCCAAGGCCCATGCCGGTTTTCTTGGTGGTGACGAAGGGATTGAAAATCTGTTCGCGCAGTTCCGCAGGAATGCCGGGTCCTGTGTCCGCGATGCGAACTTCGACGCCATCCTGATCGGCCCTGACCGCTTTTGACGCGCTGAGGCGCAGCGTCCCTCCGCCGCTGCTCATGGCATCGTAGGCATTCTGAACCAGGTTGGCAAATGCCTGCTCGCACAGGCTTTCATCCAGAGGCACCAGGGGCAGATCTCTTTGATACTGCCGCTCCACATGGATGGCTTCGTCCTTGCGAACGGCGGCCACGGAATTCAAGGCGCGATCCAGGACGGTGGTGATTTCGTGGGGTTCCAGTTCGGCTTGCAGAGGACGGGCGAAGTCCAGAAAACGCGTGACCAAAACGCTCAGGCGGTTGGTTTCGCTCAACACGTAGCTGGCCAACTCGCTGGCCAGCGGATCGGCCTGTTTGAGTTTCTGGGTCAACATCTCCGCCGATCCGCGAATCACGGCAAGGGGATTGCGTATCTCGTGCGCCAAGCCGGCGGAAAGCTGCCCCAGAGCGGCCAGCCTTTCCGAACGCCGCGCTTCAGCCTGAGCCTGTTCCAGCCGCCGATTGGTTTCGGCGAGCGTCTCCGCCAGTTCCTGGTAGCGCTTCATCTGCCCGCGATTCTCGATGACAAAGCGGTTGACCACCATGGCGGCGAGGAAGAAAAACAGAATGCGCAGCGCCAGCCGCTCATAGCCCTCCGCCGAAATCTCGTAAACCTGGAGCGCCGGGTAAAGATAAGAACAGTAAGCGGCCGAGGCGAGGGCGGTCCACAGCATGGTGGCGAGCGGTGGGAAGTACTCGGCGGCGGTGACGACGGGAAGGTAATAAATCGGATAGTAATTGCTGTTGATGCTCAACTCGCCGGTGTGATCAATGAGCAGAGTCGCCAGCGCAATCTTGAGCAGGACGATGTAGGCGGCCCCGCGGCGCGGCGCGCGAGCCATGATCCATCCCTCGCTGAGTTGCAGAACACCGATGGCCAGCAGCGTGAGCTGTTTGTGAATTTCACCCACCGGAGGCAGTACGGCGAGGCCGGCCAGAAACAGCAGCCAGAGAATATCCATCCAGTTGATGGCGGGGCGCTTACTTTCGCTCATAACGGAAGCTCAAATGACAACGCCGGGAGCGGAGTTCTTCCGTTTCCCGGCGTTCCAGATGCTTGCCTGATCCAGTTCGCTTACGTGCTCCATGCGAACCTATCAGACCGCAAGACGCGAGTTGCCGTCAACGTCCCTTGGGCTTCGACGACGGCTTCTCCTCATGCTGCGCAGGCCGCGAAGTCTGCGGCTTCGGGGCAGGTGGGGACGCGGGCCTATGCTGCTCCCAGTTGCGGAACTTCTGCTCCTGCTCCTGTTGTTGTTGCTGATTGCGCTGCTGCACCGGCGGCGTCGGCCTTACATAGGGCTGCGGCCGCTCACCAGACGGGGAAGGACGGGAGCCGCCGGGCTGGGCATTGCGGTTGCCGGGCACGTTTCGATTTTCCGGCTGCGCATTCCCGTTCTCCGGCTCCGGAGTTCCCTGCTCCTCCCAGACCACCCGCGGCTGAGGTTTTGGCTGGTTGCTCGGTGTGCTTGGTTGCCCGAAGGAACGGAATCCGCCCTGCGACTGCGGCTGGCGCGCGCCCTGATTCACCGGAGCCGGGCGACCGGCAGGCTCGGGCCGGACCAGCGATTGTGGAGTCATATGTCCACCAGATTGAGACATCTGCTGGTTGAACGAGCGCGGCATGGGAGCCGGCGCCCGGCGTGCCACCACGGTCCGGCTGATCACGTTTGCGGGCGGCCGCACCGACACCGGCCGGCCCGCTCCGATCACGCTGGCACGGATGGGCTCCGCCTGCGCCAGATGCGAAACCGGCGCACTGGCAATTTCCCTCTGTGGCACCATAACGACGTTGCGCGCCACCGGCCGCGCGTTGATGAAGGTATCGCGCGAGACCACCGTCACGCCCCCACTCACCCGCTGGTTCGCGTAACTGATGTTGCTGATGGTGCTGCTGCGGTTCACGATGACCGTGTTGTAAACGTTGGTGACCCGCGTGACGTTGACCGTCGTGTTGGTAATGTTAACCCGGTTCATGTAAGTGCGGCTTACGCGGTAGCCGGGAACAAAAACTTCGCCCGGCGCCAGCGGGAACCAGCCCACGCCAACTCCCACCGAGAAATGGAATCCCGGAGTGCCGCCCACCCACGCGACCAGGGCGGGAGCGTACACCGGCCGTACCACGGCCGGCCCGGGCACCCAATACCAGCCTCCACTCACAAAAGCCCAGCGTCCGTAGTGAAACGGAGCAAAGCCCCACGGCTCATCCTCGACCCAGGTCCAGCCCCAGGGCGAAACCCAGACCCAATGCCCGAAACGGTAGGGCGCCCAGCCTGCCGCAAGGGCCGTCGGCCGCCAGCATGGGCCATAGCCCGCCTGGTAACTCCAGGTGCCGTATTCATCGAGGTCTTCGTAGCCGGTCATCTCCCGCGAAACATAGTTGGAGGAATCAGAATGATCCTCCTGGCCGTCGCGCTCGAAGGCCCAGTTGTCGAAATCATCGGCCTGAGGAACCTGCTCGAGGTCGTAGTCGAGATGGTCCGTGCCGGTAAACGTCGCAGTCTGGTCGCCCACCACGGTATAGGAGAAGCCGCCGCCGGTCACTTCGCCGCGTCCGTGCCAGACCGTAATGTCGGTGCGATTGCCGTCCGCACTTACATCGAGGCGGTACTCGCCGGGTTGCTGCACGTTGAAGGCTACGTTGGGCGTATCGATTTCGTAAGTGTCGTTGTCGTCGACATGACGCACGCGCACGATCAGCGATCCCTGCGCCAGGCGGATCTGAGCCGTCTGGTCGCTGATCTCGAGAAAGGTGATGCCGGTCTTCGGTCCAAGGCGAATGGCGGTTGAGCCTAGATGCACTTCGGCCCGCGAATTTTCATCTGCCCAGAGATTGTCGCCGGTTACCAGCGGACGATTGGGAACCGCATCGACCCAGTCATCTTCGCCAGCGGGCTGGAAGGAAATCGATCCCTGCGAGTAGTTGAGACGGCCCACGCGGTCGGAAGGATCCTGATCATCCTGATCGGGTTGGCTCTGTTGATCCTGCGCAGGCTGCGCCTGGTCCTGTTGATCTTCATTCTGCGCCCCATTCTGCGCGGCGATTCTTGCCGGCGCCTGCAGCAGAAAGGCGAGACCGGCAACCAGCGTTGCCCACTTCCACCACTGCGTTCGTGTTTTCATAACTACGCCCCTGTCGATGAGAGAAACGATCTTTGCTTCCTATCTTACTCACATCCGTGTGAACCCTGGAGTGCGGCTTTAGTTTCCGGATGCAAATGGTGCTTTTCGACCAGGGATGGCTGAAGGTGGCCAGTTGACGGAGGTGTTTAGCGGTTTTGAGAAAGCGAGGAAACAGCGGCCTGCGGCCCGAGATGGTCGAGAGCAAGATTGAGTTCGAGGACGTTCACGCGCGCTTCGCCGAGGAATCCGAACTGGCGAGACTCTGTGTGCTCACGCACGAGTGCGCGAACCTGGTCTTCGCTGAGGCCGCGAGCTTTGGCAACGCGGGGAATCTGGAATTCCGCCGCTGCGGGAGTGACGTCGGGATCGAGGCCGGAGGCCGAGGTGGTCACCATGTCGATGGGAACCGGCAGGTCCGGATTTTCTGCATGTAGCGCGGCTGTGTCATTTTTTACGCGATCAACGAGCACATGGTTCGTCGGCCCGAGTTGCGAGCCGTTGGAGTTCGTTGCGTCGTAGTTGACGAATGAAGGGCGCGGATGAAAGTAGCGAGCGCCGGAGAAACCCTGTCCCAGAATGCGCGAACCGATTAACCTTCCGTTCACCTCAACCAGCTGGCCGTTGGCTTTCCTGGGGAATATCAGCTGGGCCAGCGCGGTCACTACCAGCGGGTAAATGATTCCCAGCAGAAGAGTCGTGGCCAGCGTCATGAGGAATGCGGTAAGAAGATTTTTTTTCATACGCCCAACTTCTCCTAGGCCAGGCCGGCCCTGGTGATCAACATATCGATCAGCTTGATCCCAAGAAACGGGATGATGATTCCGCCCACGCCGTAAATCCAGAGATTGTTGCGCAGCAGAGCGGCCGCGCCCATGGCTTTGTATTTCACGCCGCGCAGCGCCAGCGGGATCAGCGCAATGATGATCACCGCGTTGAAGATGACCGCGGAAAGCACAGCGGACTCGGGCGTCTTCAGATGCATGATGTTGAGCGCATTCAGCACCGGAAAGGTGCCGGCGAACATCGCGGGAATGATGGCGAAATACTTGGCCACATCGTTGGCGATCGAGAAAGTGGTGAGGGAGCCGCGGGTCATCAGCAGCTGCTTGCCGATTTCCACGATTTCGATCAGCTTGGTGGGATTGGAATCGAGATCGACCATATTGCCGGCTTCTTTGGCGGCCTGGGTTCCAGTATTCATGGCTACGCCAACGTCCGCCTGAGCCAGCGCAGGCGCATCGTTGGTGCCGTCTCCGGTCATGGCGACGAGTTTGCCCTCGTGTTGCTCGCGCTTGATCAGGTCCATTTTGTCGCGCGGAGTCGCCTGCGCCAGAAAGTCATCGACGCCGGCCTCCCGGGCGATGGCGGCGGCGGTGAGCGGATTGTCGCCGGTAATCATCACCGTCTTGATGCCCATGGCGCGAAGCTGATCGAAGCGCTGCTTCATGCCGCCTTTCACGATGTCCTTGAGTTGAATAACGCCCAGCGCGCGGCCATTTTCGGCAACGACCAGCGGCGTTCCACCCGAGCGGGAAATGGCATCGACGCTTTGGCGTACCTCCGCGGGCAGGGAGCTTCCCTGATCTTCGAGATATTTTGCGATGGCGTCGGCGGCGCCTTTGCGGATGGCGCGGCCATCCATGTTCACACCCGACATGCGCGTCAGGGCGCTGAAGGGAATGAACTCGGCGTCGTGCGAACCAACTTCACGGCCGCGGAGCCCGTATCGTTGTTTTGCCAGCACCACGATGGACCGGCCTTCGGGAGTTTCATCGGCCAGCGAAGAAAGTTGTGCGGCATCGGCGAGCATGGCCTCGCTGACACCGGGTGCGGTGAGAAATTCGGTGGCTTGCCGGTTGCCCAGCGTGATGGTGCCGGTCTTGTCGAGCAGCAGCGTGTTTACGTCACCCGCAGCTTCCACGGCCCGGCCGGACATCGCCAGAACGTTATGCTGCACCAGCCGATCCATGCCGGCAATGCCAATGGCCGAAAGCAGACCGCCGATCGTGGTCGGAATCAAACAGACCAGCAGCGAGACCAGCACAAACACCGTTTGCGGAGAGCCGGAATAAATCGCGAACGGCTGCAGGGTGACCACAGCCAGCAGAAAGATAATCGTCAGGCCCGCCAGCAGAATGTTCAGAGCGATTTCGTTGGGTGTCTTCTGGCGCTCGGCTCCCTCCACCAGCGCAATCATGCGATCGAGAAAAGTTTCGCCGGGATTGGAAGTGATCCTGACCTTGATCCAGTCGGAGAGAACGCGCGTGCCGCCGGTAACGGCCGAGCGGTCGCCGCCGCACTCGCGGATCACCGGTGCCGATTCACCGGTGATGGCCGATTCATCGACAGAAGCAACGCCTTCGGTGATTTCGCCATCTCCGGGGACGAATTCCCCCGCCTCGACCAGCACCATGTCACCGCAGCGCAACTTGGAGCCGGGTACGGTTTCCGTTTTTCCGTCAGGCAACAGACGGTTCGCCATGGTCTCAGCTTTGGCGCGGCGCAGCGCGTCGGCCTGCGCCTTGCCCCGGCCCTCGGCCATGGCCTCGGCAAAATTGGCGAACAGAACGGTGAACCACAGCCAGAGCGTGATCTGCAGGTTGAACTTGAAAGCAGTTGTGTGGCGGAACAACAGCACGGTTGTGATCACGCTGCCGATCTCGACGACGAACATGACGGGGTTGCCCATCATCTTCCGCGGGTTGAGCTTGAGCACCGCATCCCAGACTGCGCGGCGAACGATTTTCCATTCCCAGATGGCCTTCTTTCTGGGCTTCATGGGTGAGTGACCAAGGCGGACGCTGGGTATATGCGCCATAGCCGGAGTTTCAGTCGTCATTGCCATCGTGAAATCCTTCAGAAAGTTTTGCCCGCGACCATGAGCAAATGCTCAAGGATCGGGCCCAGGCTCAACACCGGGAAAAATGTCAGCGCACCCACGATCAGAATCACGCCGATCAGCAGCACCGTGAACAGCGGCGTGGTCACAGGGAAGGTTCCGAGCGAAGGCGGAACGTACTTCTTGTGCGCTAGGTTGCCGGCAATCGCCAGCATAGGAATGATCATGAGGAACCGGCCGGCAAGCATGGTCAGGCCCATGGTGGTGTCGTACCAGAGCGTATTAGCCGTCAGACCGGCGAAAGCAGAGCCGTTGTTGCCGGCGCCAGAGGTAAAGGCATAGAGAATCTGCGTAAGGCCGTGCGGGCCGGGATTGGTGATGCTGACGGTGCCAAATCCGTAGACGCTGGAGACCGCCGTAAAGGCGAGAATCACCAGGGGAAAGACGAGTACGACGAGCATGGCCATCTTCACGTCATAAGCTTCAATCTTCTTGCCCAGATACTCTGGCGTGCGGCCGACCATCAGGCCGGCGATGAAAACGGCCAGCACCACATAAATCAGAATGCCGTACATGCCGGCCCCGACTCCACCGAAGATGACTTCGCTCAGCATGATGTTGACCAACGGCACCATCCCGCCGAGCGGGGTAAACGAGTCGTGCCAGCCGTTGATTGCGCCGCAGCTGGCGTCCGTGGTCACAGTCGCCCATAGCGCCGTGTTGGCGATGCCAAAGCGGACTTCCTTGCCTTCCATGTTTCCGCCGGGCTGCTCTGCAGTTACGCGCTGATTGGCGCCGGCAAGCAGAGGATTGCCGCGAGCCTCGGCCCAATAGGCGACAGTCACCCCGGCGAGAAACAGAATGGCCATCGCCGACCATACGGCCCAGCCATGGGCGGGGGAACCGGTCATGCGGCCCAGCGTGTAAGTCAGTCCGGCTCCGATAGTGAAAATGCAGAAGAGCTCGATCAGATTGGACAACGGAGTGGGATTCTCGAAGGGATGCGCGCTGTTGGCGTTGAAGAAGCCCCCACCGTTCGTGCCGAACTCCTTGATGATTTCCTGCGAAGCGACCGGACCCTGAGCAATCGTTTGCTGGGTCACTGTGTCCATCACCGGCTTGCCGTCCGGGCCCAGCACCGGCTTGCCATCAGGACCGACTCTCTGAATCTGCATGGGCTCGACCAGCGTGGCCTTGTCGTATGGCCGCAGGTTCTGCACGACGCCTTGCGAAACCAGCAGCAAGGCTCCGACAATGCAGAAGGGCATGAGCACCCACAGGCAGCCGCGCACCATATCGACCCAGAAGTTGCCGATGGTTTCCATCTGGCGTCGCGCGATGCCGCGAATGAATGCGATGGCGAGCGCGATGCCCACGGCGGCCGAGACAAAATTGTGGTAGGCCAGACCGGCCATCTGGGTGAAGTAGCTCATGGTCGACTCACCCGAGTAAACCTGCCAGTTGGTATTCGTGGTGAAGGACGCCGCAGTGTTGAAAGCCACATGCGCCGGACTCACTGCTCCAAATCTCTGCGGATTGAAGGGCAGGAAACCCTGGAGGCGCTCCATGAGATAGAGCACGATCATGGAAACCACGCTGAACAGCAGCATGGAAATCGCATACTCGGTCCAGCGCATCTCGTGGTTCTCGTCCACCCCGGTCACGCGATAGAGCAAGCGCTCCACGGGCCGAAGCACGGGATCAAGAAAAGTGCGCTCGCGATTGAATACCCTGGCCATGAAGATGCCCATGGGCTTGGTCACGGCCAGAATCAGCGCCAGAAACAGAAAAATTTGCAACCATCCGTTCAGGGTCATATCAGAACCTCTCCGGACACAGCAGGGCATAGATCAGGTACACCATGGTCAGCGCGCTGACCAACAGCATGATGACGGATTCCCAGCTCATCGGTAGCTCCTCACTTCACCCGGTCGCAGAAGTAGACATAGCCGATCGACAGCGCGAAGAACGCGATCGTAACCATGACCCAAAGAATGTCTTGCATGTT
>Ga0335073_10009327_pt1 | contig 13770 bp, 9 predicted proteins | sample Lox_Sample_22_FD_207093 | JGI IMG/M metagenome (GOLD analysis project Ga0335073, IMG submission 207093) | Soil microbial communities from Loxahatchee National Wildlife Refuge, Florida, United States - Lox_Sample_2.2 | ecosystem: Environmental > Terrestrial > Soil > Wetlands | place: USA: Florida... | reverse complement strand
AAGAGGAGCGAGCCGAGCAGCGTCAGAAAGCCTTCGATGACGCCGAGGATGCCGAGGATCGCCAGAATGGTGGCGAAAACCCCCAGGATGATCACCACGACCGGCTGCAGCATGCGATGCGGCCTCTCGCCGGCGACATTGATGACCGCAAGCAGGCTGGTGGCGGCGGGATAGAGATTCATCGCGTTGCAATGAGCAATGGCGAGGATCACCCCGATGGCCGCTATCTCTCCCCACACGGGCAGACTCCTGGCGAGCATGGCGACGTTCCAATCGCCGGTCATCTGCAGCGTGATCAGGCCGAGCGCCCCCATGATCAGAACGGCCGCCATGACACCCACGCTCGGATTCAGGAGATAAAGCGCACGGTCGCGCGACTTCTCATCGGCGTGCGGCGGCGGACAGAAGCGGCTGACCGTCGGAAAGATGTAGGCCCACGCCAACAGGCTGAAGCTCAGGATGAGATCGATGTCCTTGCCCCAGGCGACCGGTCCCTGCTGCGCCGGCATCGCGAAGGGATAGCGGGTGAAGAGGAAGTACGCGAGGACGGCATAGCAGAGGAGAAACACCAGCGCGGTGTAGTTGTAGAATTTCTCGAGAACCTCCATGCCGAAAAACACCAACGCAATCTGCACGACGCCCAGGATCGCGTACCACATCAGGCCGTATCCGGGGAATATCGTGCCGAGGATTTCCCCGCCGACGTCGGTATTGAGTCCAAACCATCCGGCGCCTACGATCGTATAGAGCACCGCGAGCAGCGTCGCCCCGGCCACGCCGTAGGTCCGGCGAGCCATCACCATGGAGATGACCGGCACCTGACGGCCCATGTGGGAGAGGAGCATGGAGGGCAGCAGCCCGACCAGCAGGGCGAGCACATTGAGCCAGGCGAAGTTCCACAAGCCCGTGCCTTTCAACACCAGGCCGATCACCGGTGTCGTTGCCGACGCCGACGCCAGGCCCCAGATGACGAAGAGCGAGCCCGGTCGCATGGTGCGCTCCGCGTCCGGGACGGGCGCCACCCCGAGCGTCTCGAAACCGTGCGTTTCCGGAGCCGCCGCCTCGTGCCCCGACCGATTTCGAGTTTGCATGATGCGGCTCAGCCCCTGTCGAGCCGCGATGCGGCAAAGCCGTTGGGCAACAGCTCCGACACGGTCCAGCAGTGCGACTTGCCGGGCGCGTCGCAATAAACCGGGACGTCGGGCGCCGCGAATTCCGCCAGCACCTGCCGGCAGGCGCCGCAGGGTGACAGCAGATCCGCATCACTGCCGGTGACGGCCAGCGCGGTGATCCGGCGGGCCCCGGCCGCGACGGCGGAAAATATCGCCACGCGCTCCGCGCACACGCTCAATCCGTAAGAGATGTTCTCCACGTTGACGCCGGTGAACACCCGCCCCTGATCGTCGGCGACGGCTGCCGCGACGCGGAAACGGGAGTAAGGCGCATAAGCCCGCTCGAGGCACTCCCGGGCACGCGCGATGAGAGCATTCGGATCGGTTGCCATGCAGCCTACTCGGCCGCGGTCAGCCGCCCGTACAGCTCGGGCCGGCGGTCGCGGAAGAACTGCCACCGGTCGCGCACCTCGTGCACCATTCCCATGTCCATGTCGTGCACCAGCAACTCATCCTGGTCGCGGCTCGCCATCGCCTCGATCTGCCCTCGCGGGTTGACGAAATAGCTCTGGCCGTAGAACTCGCCGATGTCCCACGGCTGCTCCCGGCCGACGCGGTTGATGGCGCCGATCCAGCAGCCGTTGGCGGCGGCGGCGGCCGGCTGCTCCAGCTTCCACAGATATTCCGACAATCCGGCGACCGTCGCCGACGGATTGACGATGTACTCGGCGCCGTTCAGCGCGAGCGCGCGCCAGCCTTCCGGGAAGTGCCGGTCGTAGCAGATGTAGACACCGAGCTTGCAATAGCGCGTCGCGAACACCGGCCACTGCGAAGCGCCGGGCTTGAAGAAGAACTTCTCCCAGAATCCCGCCACCTGCGGAATGTGGGACTTGCGGTACTTTCCGAGGTAACTCCCGTCGGCGTCGATGACGGCCGCCGTGTTGTAATAGATGCCGGCCACCGGGTCAGCCTCGCAGACCGGCGCCACGATCACCATCCGGTGCTTGCGCGCATGGCCCTGCATCTCCTCGGTCGTCGGGCCGGGAATGGGCTCGGCCGCGGCGTGCCACTTGGTGTCCTGACTGGGACAGAAGTATGGCTGGGTGAAGACCTCCTGGAAGCACAGCACCTGCACGCCGCGCGCACCAGCCTGCTCGATCAACGGGCGATGCGCCTCGAGCATCGCCTGGCGGATCTTCTCCGGCGATTGATCGGTGGGCGCCTTGAGGGCCATTTGTATCAGACCGCCACGCAACGTTGCCATCGTTCTTCTCCCGTCAACGCATCACGGCCGTGGGTTTCGTCAGCCGGGCCCTGCGCCCCAGCGCCGCGAATACCGGCGCGAAGGCCGGACGCTTCACATACCGGCCGGCGCCGCGCTCTGCCCGTAGATCTCCGCGCGCGTACACCAGCTTGCCTTGACTCACCGTGTGAGTCGGGACACCCGTTACCGTTCGGCCTTCGAAAACGTTGTAGTCGACGCGCGATCGCTGCGTCTTCGCCGAGAGCGTGCGTGTGGCCTCGGGATCCCACAGGACGAGATCGGCATCGGAGCCGGGTGCGATCACGCCCTTGCGCGGATAGATGTTGAAGATCTTGGCCGCATTCGCCGAGGTCACTGCAACGAATTCGCTGCTCGTCAGCCGTCCGGTGTTTACGCCCGCATCCCACACTACCATCATGCGCTCCTCGATGCCGCCGCAACCGTTGGGAATCTTACGGAAATCATCGCGACCGGCCGCCTTCTGCGGCGCGCAGAACGTGCAGTGATCGGTTGCCGTCGTCTGCAGGCTGCCCGCCTGCAGACTGCGCCAGAGCGCCTCCTGGTGCCGCTTCTCCCTGAACGGTGGGCTCATCACGTGCGCCGCGGCTGCCGCGAACTGCAGGTTGCGGTACACGCTCTCGTCGATCGTCAGGTGGCCGGCCAGCACCTCGCCGAAGACCCTCTGGCCGCGTGCGCGTGCGCGTGCAATGGCTTCCGCCGACTCTGCGCACGAGACGTGCACCACGTAGAGCGGCACCTGCAGCACATCGGCGATGGCGATCGCCCGCTGTGCGGCCTCCGCTTCCACCGCCGGCGGACGCGACAGCGGATGGCCTTCCGGACCGCTGATGCCCTGCTCCATGATCTGCTTCTGGAGCTGAAAGACCAACTCACCGTTCTCGGCGTGCACCGTTGGCATCGCTCCGAGCTCGAGTGCGCGCCGGAAGCTGTTCACCAGAGTCTCGTCATCCGCCATGATGGCGTTCTTGTACGCCATGAAGTGCTTGAAGCTGTTGACGCCTTCCTCCTGAACGAGGGTACCCATGTCCGCTCGCACCTGCTCCGACCACCACGTGACGGCCACATGGAACCCATAGTCGGCCGCAGCCTTCTGCGCCCAGTCGCGCCACTTCCGATAGGCCGCGAGCAGCGGCTCCTTCGGATCGGGAATGACGAAATCGATGATGCAGGTGGTGCCCCCGGCAAGACCGGCGGCCGTGCCGCTGTAGAAATCATCGACCGCCACGGTGCCCATGAAGGGGAGCTGCATGTGCGTGTGCGGATCGATGCCTCCCGGCAGGACCAGCTGGCCGCCCGCTTCCAACACTTGAACGCCCGGCGGTGCCTCGAGGTTTTCTCCGACTTTGACGATTACACCTTGCGCGCACAAGACGTCAGCGCGCCGAGCGCAGTCGGCATTGACGACCGTACCGCCCCGAATCAGTAATCCGTCCATTGCAGTCACCTCGTCATGTAAGGCCGCACCCGCGCAGAATGAGCGACACGACGTGCTGCGTGGCTCTCGCCTGCGCTTCCGCGTCGAGAGAGGCGCGGCCCAGCACTGCGCGGATCTGCACCTCGAAATCAGCATAAGTCTGCGTGGCGGCCCAGATGGTGAAGAACAAATGCATGCTGTCGAGCGGCGCCATGCGCCCCTCGGCAATCCACTGGTCGATCACCGCGGCCTTGCGCCGCATCAGCGGACGCAGCGTTCGCACCAGCGTGCCGTGCAACTCGGGCGCGCCGTGCAACAGCTCGTTGGCCCATACACGCGACGCGAATGGCCGCGCGAAGGAGAGGCGCATCTTTTCGCGGATGTAGCGCTCGAGCGCCGCTCGCGGCTCGGCAGCCGCGACGATGCTGTCCGCCGGCTCGAGCCATTCGCGCAGCGTCTGCTCGAGGACGGCCCGGTAGAGAGCCTGCTTGCTGCCGAAATAGTAGTGCAGGTTGGGCTTCGGCAGGCCGGCCGCCATGGCGATGGCCGCCATGGTGGCCCCCCCGAAGCCGGCGCCCGCGAAGACACGCTCGGCCGCCGCAATGATGGCAGCCTCCTGGGCGGGCCGGTTGCGGCCCTTTTTACCCGTCATCTTGTCGTCGGCGCGCGCACGCACGGCACGGCGGCGTACGCCCACGGTCACCTCTGCCTGGCGAGCGCTCGCTCTCCTGAGGGACCGACGGGGGCCGATGCCCTGCGGTTTGGCAGGCATCAGACGGTCGTTCGCAGTGGGTTGTTGGGATGCGCCGTCCATTCGAGCCGCTCGGCGCTCACCACGCGGCCGGTGCGCCGGTCGATCTCCCCCGGCGCAAGGTCCCGCAGCGTGATGCACCCCGGCACCGGGCAGACGTTGACACACAGGTTGCAGCCCACGCATTCCTCCTCTTTGACCTCGAAGTGACGGCGACCGTCGCGCTGGGATGTGATCGCCTGGTGCTCGGTGTCCTCGCACGCGATGTAACAGCGGCCGCATTGAATGCACTGGTCCTGAGCGATCACCGCCTTCGAGACGCGATTCAGATCCAGCAGGCTCCAATCGGTCACGCTGGGCAGAGCACGGCCGCGCAGCTCCGCCACGCTCGCGAAGCCCTTCGCATCGAGGTATCCGGCGAGGCCGTTCGCCATCTCCTGCACGATCTTGAAGCCGAAGACCATCGCCGCGGTGCACACCTGCACGCAGCCTGCCCCGAGAGCGATGAACTCCAGCGCGTCACGCCAGCTGCCGATGCCACCGATGCCGGAAATCGGCAAACCGGCCGTCTGCGGGTCGCGGGCGATCTCCGCCACCATGTTGAGTGCGATGGGCTTGACCGCCGGTCCACAATAGCCGCCGTGCGTGCCTTGGCCGCCGACGGCCGGGGTCATCGTCAGCGTCTGCGGATCGACCCCCATGATGGAGTTGACGGTGTTGATGAGGGACACCGCGTCGGCGCCGCCGCCTTTGGCCGCGCGCGCAGGATAGCGGATATCCGTGACATTCGGCGTCAGTTTCACGATGACGGGCAGCCGCGTGTAGTGCTTGCACCAGGCGGTCACCATCCGGATGTACTCCGGGACCTGCCCGACCGCCGAGCCCATGCCTCGCTCGCTCATGCCGTGCGGACAGCCGAAGTTGAGCTCGATGCCGTCGCAGCCGGTGTCCTCTACGCGCGGCAGGATCGCCTTCCAGGACTCCTCCTGGCAGGGCACCATGATGGAGACGACCATCGCCCGGTCAGGCCAGCGCCGCTTGACCGCGGCGATTTCCTCGAGGTTGGTGTCGAGGTCGCGATCGGTGATGAGCTCGATGTTGTTGAAACCGATGAGGCTCCGGTCCGCGGCGAGCAGCGCACCGTAGCGCGGCCCGCTCACGTTGACGGGCGGCGGGCCGGCCTCGGCCAGAGTCTTCCACACCACGCCGCCCCAGCCGGCCTCGAAGGCGCGCTCGACGTTGTAGGCCTTGTCCGTGGGCGGAGCGGATGCCAGCCAGAAGGGGTTGGGACTGCGGATGCCGCAGAATTCGATGTTCAATCGGGCCATGGATTTCCCCGGGAGGTCACTCCTCGGCGCGCGCCGGGCTGCGCAGTTGCAGATCGATGTCGCGCGCGGCGCGCAGCCCATGGGCGACTGCATCGACGGTCAGGTCCTGCCCCTCGGCGATGCAGTCGCCGCCCGCCCATACGCCCGCGAGGCTGGTCCGTCCGGATGCATCGACTGCGATGCGGCCGTCGCGCAGCGCCAGTCCGCACTGCCGCAATACCGGATTGCCCAACCGCTGCCCAATGGCCTTGAGCACCATGTCGGCCTCGAGTATACATTCCTCGCCCGTGGGCTCGAGCCGCCCCGCGGCGAGCCGCTGGCGCGCAAAGCGCACCGCGCACACGCCGCCGCCTTCGCCGAGCAGCTCCAGGGGAGCGAGCCAGTGCAGAATGGTCACGCCGCGAGTGCGGGCCAGGTCCTGCTCTTCCTGCGAGGCGCTCATGTGCTCGGGGCCGCGGCGATAGACCATCTCCACGCGCTCCGCGCCGAGCAGCTTCGACTGCACGGCCGCATCCACGGCGGTCATGCCGCCGCCGATCACCACCACCCGACGGCCCACGGGTACCGTCGCCCGATCGATCGCCTGGCGCAGAGTGCCGATGAATTCCACCGCGTCGACCACGCCGGCGAGCGTCTCGCCCGTCACTCCGAGCTGATGGGTGTCGGCGAGTCCCAGACCGAGGAATACGGCATCATGCTCCCGCCGCAGCTCCTCGAGCTGCCCGCTGCTCGTGAGCGCCCAGCCGCACTCGAGCGTGATGCCGCCTACACCCAAGAGCCATTCGACCTCGCGTTGCGCGTAATCCTCCACGGTCTTGTAGGCGGCGACGCCATACTCGTTGAGGCCGCCGGGCTTGGGCCTGGCATCGTAGAGCATCACGGCATGGCCGGCCCGCGCCAGGGCGTGCGCGCAGGCGAGCCCGGCCGGACCGGCGCCGACCACCGCCACGCGCCGGCCGCTCGCCGGGGCGCGCTCGAATATCTGACTGTCCGCGCTCGCGAGCAACCGGTCGACCGCGAAGCGCTGCAGGCGGCCGATGGCGACCGGTTGGCCCTGCTGCGTGTTGCGCACGCAGACCTGCTCGCACAACACCTCGGTCGGGCAATCGCGCGCACAGAATCCGCCGAGCGGATTCGACTGCAGGATCGTCGCCGCCGCGCCGCGCACATTGTCTTCGGCGATGCGCTTGATGAAGGACGGTACGTCGATACGGGTCGGACAGGCCTGCATGCAGGGGGCGTCGAAGCAATACAGGCATCGGCTGGCCTCCAACACCGCCTGCGCCGCCGTGAGCGGCGGCGCGATGTCGGCGAAATGCGCGGCGTAGGCCTCGGCCGTGAGGCGCCCCGGACGGATATCCGGCTTGCGCTGCTCGCTCATCCGCGTCCCCCGGCCTCAACTGGAAGGAAAGTCAGCATGCACAACTTTGACCATCTGGTCAACCTTGCCGGCCAACCGCATGCCGAGCGCGTACGCGGCCGCGGAAAGCCCCAGCGCGACGAACCAGGCGTAGCTGTAGAGGCCGTCGAGAAACGCACCCATGCCTGGAAATGCGCCCGGCAGGGAGGCATGCAGAAAGCCCGGCAGACAGGGCAGCACTCCGATCAGGAAGGCGCTCACGGCGATCGGATTCCAGCCGCCGCGGTAGTGGTAGCCGCTGCCTTGCTCACGATACAGCCCCGGCACGTCGATGACCGTTCGGCGCACGTGGTAGTAGTCCACGATCAGGATGCCCGCCACCGATCCGAGCAGCGCGGAATAGCCGACCAGCCAGGTGAATATGTAGCCGTGTGTGCTCGAGAGGATTTTCCACGGCATCATCGCCACCGCGATGACGGCCGTGATGTAACCGCCCGCCTTGTAGCTGATGCCTCTCGGATACAGGGACGAGAAGTCGAACGCCGGGCCGACGAGGTTGGCCGCCAGATTGACGCTGATCGTATCGACGAGCAGCACCAGCAACGCCAGCAGCACCGCCGCGCCCCTCATGCGGCCGGCGAGCGTCACCGGGTCCCAGATCGCCTGGCCGTAGATCACCACCGTCGCCGAGGTGACGAACACCGCCAGCGCGGCGAGCAGCCCCATCGGGGCCGGCAGACCGATCGCCTGGCCCACGGCCTGATCGCGCTGCGATCTCGCGAATCGCGTGAAGTCCGGGATATTCAACGCGAGCGTGGACCAGAAACCGACCATGGCCGTGAGCGAGGGCCAGAACACGGAATGGAACTGGCCGCTACGGGCGCCTCCGGGGGCGAACTGTGAGGGCGCGCGGATGATCGGGCCGAAACCGCCCGCCTTGTCGTATGCCCAGAGGAGCAGCATGAAGCAGATCACGACCTTGAGCAGCGCGGTATGGGTCTCGAGGCGGCGAATCGACTCGATGCCGTGCACGATGAAGTAGAGCTGCAGCAGCCAGAAGATGAGGAAACACAGCGCCTGCCACGGATTGATTCCGAGTGCGGCGATCCGCGACCCCCCGAGCGGATGACCCATGAGCACGCCGACCAGCGCATAGATCATCATCCCGCCGAACCAACTCTGGATGCCGTACCAGCCGCACGCCACCAGCGCACGCAGCATGGCCGGGAAACGCGCACCCAGAGTACCGAAGGAGCACCGCGCCAGAACCGCGTAGGGAATCCCGTACTTGGCCCCGGCATGTCCGATGAGCAGCATCGGGACGAGGACGATGAGGTTGCCCAACGTCACGGTCATGATGGCCTGGCCCGCGGACATGCCGGAGCCCACCAGGCTGGACGCCAGTGTGTAGGCCGGAACGCACATCACCATGCCGAGCCACAGCGCCGCGTAGTGATACCAACGCCATGTCCGCTTCTCCGCCGGGGTAGGCGCCAGATCCCTGTTCCACAGATCCGCCGCTACATCGCTGTCCGCAGTCATACCACCCGTACCGAATCAGGCGGTCACCAATATCTCATGGATGACCGGAGGCGGCGAGACCACTCTGTCAGTGAGCGACGTTGCCGCCCGCAGCGCATCCGCGGCCTGCCGGACCTGCTCCGGCGATCGGGCGTGAACCATGGCAAGCGGCCGCTCCTTGCCGACGCGCGTGCCGATGGCCGCCACGTCACTCAAGCCCACTGCCAGATCGAGCACTTCGCCCGCGACGCGTCGGCCCCCGCCCAACCCGATCAGCACGTTACCGACTGCCCGGGCATCGACGTCCGAGACATAGCCCTCCCTCAGCGGAAAGATGGGCTCCACGACCGGTGCGCGCGGCAGATACCGACTCGAGCGCGCCAACAGATCGCCCGGCCCGCCGAGCTCCGCGACCATGCGCTCGAAGCGCTGCGCGGCTTCTCCCGAGCGAACCGCGGCCTCGGCTCGCGCGCGTGCCTGCGCGCGATCGTCGGCCAGCCTTCCCATGACCAGCATCTCGGCTACGAGTGAGAGCACCACCTCCTCCAGGCGAGCCTCGCGCGCGCCGCCGCGGAGGAATGCGAGCGCTTCGGCGATCTCGAGCGCGTTGCCCACCGTCCAACCGAGTGTCTGCGACATGTCGGTGACGAGAGCGCGAGTCTCGAGGCCGGCGGTAGCCGCCACGCCGATGATGCTGCGCGCCAGTGCTCGTGATTCCTCGAGCGTCTCCATGAAGGCACCGGAGCCGGTCTTGATATCCATCACCAAGGCATCGAGGCCCGCCGCGATTTTCTTGGAAAGAATGGACGCCGTGATCAGCGGGATCGATTCCACCGTCGCCGTGACGTCCCGAACGGCATACAGACGCCGATCCGCCGGTGCCAGCTCGTCCGTCTGGCCGATGATGGCGCACCCGACCGAGCTCACGACTCTGCGAAAGTCCTCCACGGCGGGCAGCGATCGATAGCCGGGAATGGCATCGAGCTTGTCGAGTGTCCCGCCGGTATGCCCGAGGCCGCGCCCGGAGATCATGGGCACGAAGCAGCCGCAGGCGGCGGCAATCGGGGCGAGGAGGAAGCTGACCTTGTCGCCGACCCCACCCGTCGAGTGCTTGTCGATCACCGGCCCGCGGTCGCGCAGCTCGTCCCAGCGCAATCGCACTCCGGACTCCGCCATCGCGACCGTGAGCGCTCCGGTCTCGGCGGGCCCCATCGAGCGGTAGAACACCGCCATGGCGAAGGCCGCGACCTGCTCGGCGGGGATGGACGAGTCGGCCACGCCGCTCACGAAGAACTCGATTTCCTCGCGCGTCAGCGCCGACCCGTCGCGCTTTTTGCGAATGAGGTCTTTGACAATCATCCCACAGCCGACGCCCATCGCGGCCTGGACGATCGCGCCCGATCCCGACTCAGAAGAACGACGCGGTCACCGACAGCGATGCGAACAACGGCGTATTGTATATACCCCACAGGAAGTTGGGGGATGCGGGCTCGTTTACCTCGTAGCCCGGCGAGTAGATGATCGAATGCCTGTCGAGCACATTGTCGACGTGCAGCTCGAGCTTCACCGACTGCAGGGCATAGGTCTCCGTATCCCACGTGTAGGACCCGTCCAGGTTCAGCGTTCCCCAGCCACCGATCTTGAAGTTGGTGGTTGCGCCGGTTTCGTAATTTGCCACGTACTCCGGCCCGGTGTAATGCTCCGCCAGGCTTCCGTACCACGGACCATTGTTGTAATCGAGCCGCAAATTCCCGGTTTCCTCCGGAATATCGGGCCGCCAGTCGCCGTCGTGGATCGTGACACCATTCACGTTCGTGAAGTTTTCCGTGTATTTCGCGCTGGTATAGCCGCCGTTGGCCACGAGCGAGAAGTGATAGGGCAGCTGGACCGCGCCGCCGACCGTGAAGCCCCTGAACGTCGCCTTACCGGCGTTGTAGGTCAGAGTTATCCCGGTTACGTCGCTGTACGTCTCACTGAAGATATTCTCGAAGTCGCGATTGAAGAACGCCGCTTCCCACGAGTAGTAGGCGTTCTTGAAGCGAACACCGGCATCGATGTTGTTGACGTATTCCGGCTTCGTGGTCGGCGCGACCGGCTCCTGGCTCGCGCCGATGTTGCCGTACAACGCGCTTACGTTCGGCGGCAGGGTCGACCGGCCATAATTGACGTAAGCATTCAACGCGGGCGTGAATGCGTAATTGACGCCGATCGAGCGCTCGAGCCAGTTGTACGTCTCCTCCACAGAGCCGGAGTAATCGTAGTAATAGCCCTGATCGTCGTTGGAGAACATGTCGAGGCTCTGCCATTTGACGCCCGGGTAGATGTGCAGCTTGTCGTCGAGCAGCGCGATGTTGTCCTCGAGATAGGCATTGTACCAGGTCTGGCCGTCGTGCTCGAGCCACGCCATGTTGTAGCCCGACGTACCTATCGGCGGCGGGTAGCTGCCGAACCACGACTCCTCCGACAGCATCTGGGCGACGAGGCCCATGGCGCCCACCGTGACCGTGTTGTCCGGCAACAGTATGGTCAGATCGCCCATCCCACCCGTATGGTGGAAATTCTGGTCGTAGCGCTGATAGGCGGTTCCCGCCGCGGCCGATCCGAACTGCGAGGTTGCCGCGTTACAGTCGTAGAGTTCCGGGTACGACCCCGGCGCGCTGGAGGACGACTCATAGGCGTTCAGGGCGGAACAGCTCTTCAGCGTGACATTCAGGTCGTATGAGTATCCGTCGTAGCTGTTGTCGTAAATGGGGTTTCCATAGCCGACGCGGTCGTTGTAGGCGCCGACATAGAAGGCCTTGACTTCTCCGATCACGTACGGGTTCAGCTGCGACTTCACGGTCAGGTCCACGAACGTGTTGTGGGCCGCCTGATTGGTGTATGAGACATTCATCGGGAAGTTGTAGTCGTAGCCGTACTGGAACAGCAGCGGCTGCGGCACATAGGTCGGCGGCTGGGAATTCTCCGTGTTCACGGCCGCAATCAGCTTGACCTCGCCCGACTCCGTCGGCTGCACGACCGCGAGGTATTCCGAATTGAGCCGGCCGACGACATCCTGCTGCGGCCCATGGAGCAGAGTGTGGCTGAATTCCGCCAGCACCTTCAGGCCGCTCAGCGAGCTGATGGCTCCCGAGTCGATTGCAAAGCTCGCCTGCGACTCCGACCCGCCGGCCGAGTACTTGCCGCCGGTAGCGCTGAGGTCCACATGGAGATTCTGAGTCGGCAGGACCGGCTCGAAGCTTACCGTGCCGCCGAGGTCGTCGAGCGAGGACTGCGACATCGTGTTGGCGCCGCTGTAGACCTTCACGCCGGAAACCTGGCTGATGGCGATTGGCGTCGCGGCCGGCTGGTCGCTGTTACCGTACAGACCGCCGAGAAATGTGTTGATGTCCGGCACCCCATCGTAGGTGGTGCCGACTTCGTTGCTGGTGAATCCGTCGAGCGTGAAAGCCTGGTCGCCGGCGATGAATCCCATGGGGCCCAGCGATTCCGAGTTGAATCCGGGGATGTTCTCCAGCACCGACACGACGCTCGCCGCCGGGCTTTCGTTCTGAAAAGCGGTGTTGCTTACCGTTGCGACCGCTTCCTCCGGCGCCACGATCACTATCTGTTTCAACTTGAGCGGCGGCGCCGGTGGCGCCACGGTGGCGCTGCTCTGGTCCGCGCTCTGGCCCGCACTTTGGGCGGCGGCAGGTGCTGCCGCGGCCGCCAACAGCGCCATGCATGGAACGGCGAGCACCATCGGGGCCAGGATCTGTCGTACGACCTTTTCGATCTCAATGGACATTGCCGACTCTCCCCATACGGTCACGACACGGCCGCGCGACCCAACTCGTTGGGTCCGATCGGCCGGCCGTGCTGGCCGATCGCCAGTCTTCACTACTGTTGCCGGAAAGCCAAAATGCTAGTCGCGGATCGTTACGTTCGTGTGACGTTGCGACGCTCGGCTCTGGTTAACCCTTTGAAACGTTTAACCCCTCTTTATAAAACGATAGACCCGCCGTTTCGGTCTGTCAATCGTCAGGCACGAAATGCCGCTCCAGGACCGACGCGTTGCATTCGGGCAACGGCGGGAATTGCACCAACACGAGGCGGCGCGGCGGCGCGTGCACACGGATGGGTCATGTGAAATCGCCGTAGGGCAGCCATATGTTCTTGATCTGAGTTGCCTGGCGGAGGAATGTGCGCCCCTCGCCGTGGCGCGCGGACAGCCAGTCGCGACTGCGGCCGTGGCTCACCCAAGTGCGCTTCACCGATGGTGCGGCCAGCTCCTCCACGCGCTTACTGCCGTCCTTGGAGCCGAAATACCAGACACACTCGACCTGCTCGTGCGCTACCAGGGTTTCCGTCAGTTCCTCACGGTGCCCAGTCACGACGTTTACGACGCCCGCGGGCACATCCGACGTCTCGATGACCTGACACAGATCGAGCGCCGGCAGCGGCATGCGCTCGGACGGGACGATCACGCAGCGATTGCCCATCGCAACGACGGGCGCGAGCAGCGAGATGAATCCGAGGAGCGGCGCCTCATCCGGACAGACCACTCCGACCACTCCGATCGGCTCCGGCACGGCGAGCGCCATGCTCCGCACCGGCGGTGTGTGAATCAAACCGTCGTACTTGTCGGCCCAGCCGCCGTAGCAGAACAGGCGCTCGATCGCAAGATCGACCTCGGCGCGGCATGCCGTCGGCTTGCCGCCCGTCAGGCGCCGCAGGCTGTCGGCGAGCTCCCTGCGCCGCAGCGCCAGGTTCTCGGCGAAATAGCAGAGGATCTGGCTGCGCAGGTGCGTGGTCGCGGCGGACCAGCGCTCGGCGAGGAATGCGGCTTCGACCGCATCGCGAATGTCCTTGCGGTTGCCGTGCGCAACCCAACCGGCGAGGTGCCCCCGGGCATCGTTGACCGGCAGCGACAGGCCGCCGTCCGGACGAGTCTGCTTGCCGCCGATGTAGTTCTTGAAGGTCCTGTCGATACCGCCGCTCGAACGCCCGGCCGCAGCCG
>Ga0335073_10009326_pt1 | contig 13771 bp, 13 predicted proteins | sample Lox_Sample_22_FD_207093 | JGI IMG/M metagenome (GOLD analysis project Ga0335073, IMG submission 207093) | Soil microbial communities from Loxahatchee National Wildlife Refuge, Florida, United States - Lox_Sample_2.2 | ecosystem: Environmental > Terrestrial > Soil > Wetlands | place: USA... | reverse complement strand
ATATTCCATCCGAACGCGTCGAGTCCGATCTCCGAGGCCCGGAACTCGACCGGACGCGGCGGAAACAACGTTCCCGTAGCGTCGATGAGACGCAGGGCGCGCAGAGGCGCGGCCTGGGATTGCAATCCCGTCCACAGGCCGAGGGACTTGAGAAAGGAGACGGATTGGTCGAGCAGGGCGACGGTGCGTCCCCGCCCCGTTCGCTCAGGCGCGCCGCAGCAGACGACGTCGAAGCCAGCCTGCGCCAGACCGAAAGCGGCGGTCAGCCCGGCGAGCCCCGCTCCCGCGATCAGAACGTCGGCGCGGCGCCCGGCAGGCTCTTCGCCGTTCATCATCGTTGGTCTCCCGCGCGCGCTTCCTTCGAAAACCCGCGATCGCGCATATGCGATCAGGAGACGGCGTCCCGCAACTTTGATAAGGCGGAAGCTACAAGGTCAAGCCGACGCCGCCGGCGCGGCGGGCGGGTCGCGCCGGAGGCGGGACGGGGCAGGGCATGTCGATCGAAAAGCGGCCCGTGGACGTCGCGAGCGCCGCGGGTTTCTCAGTCCACATCTTCACCGCCTCGGGCGGAGCGGTAGCCCTGCTTGCGCTCTACGCGGCGATCGAGCGGAATTTCGCCGCCTGCTTCGCCTGGCTCGGCGTGGCCTTTTTCATCGACGGCGTCGACGGCACGCTGGCGCGCGCCGCCCGGGTGCATGTGACCGCGGCGACGATCGACGGCGCGATTCTCGACCTGGTGATCGACTTCCTCACCTACGTGCTGGTGCCCGTCGTGGCGCTCTGGCGGTCCGACCTGATGCCGACGGAGGCCTCGTTCTGGATCGGGCTTGTGGTCACGATCGCCTCGGCGCTCTATTTTGCCGACACGCGCATGAAGACCGACGACCTGTGGTTTCGCGGGTTTCCGGCGACTTTCAACATCGTCGTCCTCTATCTGTTCGTCCTTCGCCCGCCGTGGATGGTCAGCGCTTTCATCCTGCTCGGCGCTTCCGCCCTCATGTTTACGCCGATCGTTTTCGTGCATCCGTTGCGGGTGGTCAGGGTGCGCGCTCTCACCATCGCCATGAGCTTCGCCTGGTTCGCATTGGCGGCGATCGCGATTGCCGAGAAACTGGCGCCGCCTGCCTGGGTCGGCTGGGGCCTGATCGCGACGGCGGCCTATTTTCTCGCACTGCCGCTGCTGCGTCATTCGCCGCTCGCGCACGACTGAAGCGCTATGAGCCGGATGCAACGTCCTCTGGGATGTTGGCAAGCGAAATGCGCTCGGCGGGATAGACCTCATCGAAGCGGTCGTTTTCTTTGCACCACGCTGCAGCGGCAGGCGAGAGCCATCTTGTCAGCTCGACCATCTTCTTATGGTGTTTACGGAGATCCCACATGATAATCGGCTCATGATGGGCGATGCGGTTGCGTATGGTCCTGATCGGCGTAAGCGGCCCGGAAAAATCCTTTCGCCTGAGACCGGTCCCATCGGGCTTAGACGCGATACGACGCAGAGTCGCCCGCCATAGTCCTTCGTAGTCTGGCCCGAACATCGCTGTCCAAAAACCGAAGCTGAGGGCAGCAACTGTGCGACCTGGGGTTGGCGTCTTGTTTACGGCCTTTAAGTCCTCGATAGCTTTGGCGAGCTGCTCGGGTTGGCGGTCATTCAACAGCACGCCGGTCCGGTAAAACCAGCCTTCATCTCCGAGCGCCTCGGTCATCACCGCGTGAATGCGGTTGCGCAAGGACACTTCGAGCGATTGAAGCGGGGTATAGAGGCTTTCAGAGATGCGAGTGTTGAGCGTGTAGAATTCGATTGCGCGCCCTCGATCGCCTTGAGCCCAAGCGAGGTACCGCCCGAAACGTTCGAGCGAGAGCGTTAACTCTAATTCTGCATGCGAAAACCTCGCCAATCATACGCCCTTGAAATTTCTTCCCGCCTGGACTACGCTTTGATGGTCAACCCCGGCACCGCCTCTGCTCCGCATGCGGCCGGGGTAAATTTTTGCCTGGAATGCGCCCCGCCGGGTCGCCGCGTAGGGCGTCTCACTTTCCATGCCTCCGGCCGATTATTACGCTTCGCGGGCTTACGCAAGCGGGGCCCCCAGGCGACCCCTCGCGGCGACAAAGAGGAGGTCGCCAACCCTCTCTCGCTTGTGCTGACCGGTGATTCTACGCCGCGCTCGCCATCGAGGACGCGCCTTTGCCCTGGCGCCGCGGGCGCCCGTCCTAGGCGATCGACAGCTTCACCGCCATGAGCGAGGTCGCCTGCAGCCGAGACGGACGAAAGCGCCTTGCGAGCGAGGCTCAATCCTTGGTATAGGCGCGCCTCGCGATGCTGCTTCACCTTCATCGTCGGCCTCGTGGCGGAGTGGCTACGCAGAGGACTGCAAATCCTTGCACCCCGGTTCGATTCCGGGCGAGGCCTCCAATAAAATCAAGAGCTCGTTGCTTGGCCCTCACCAACACCTCGACGGTGGTCACCGCGATCGGAAGGGCCGGGCCAGCGATTGTCCAGACACAGGATCGGCCCACAGTCCGGTCGCCGTTTGTTTGCTCGGCGGCAAGCCGACGGCGACGAGGTCGATTTCCCTGGCGGCGCGCGCGAAAGGCTCGGTTTTGCTCTTGACGCGATAGGTAGGGGAACTATCGTCGCCCACCGGCAACACGCTCACCACTTCGAAGGGACCCATGGGTCTCGACATGGATGGGAGCCTCCTGTCGAAGTCGACAGCTTGCCCGATCACGAATTTGTGGAGGGTCATGGTTTTCCCGCCTCTCTGGCGTCAGAGCGCGTGAGAAAAGTCCCTTCGGCGGACTAACGGGCTTCGCGCCTCAAAGATTTATGCGCCTACCGCGAAACGAAATCCATCAGCAAAAACCCCGCGCACGGCCAACCGTACGCGGGGTCTGAAACCACACAAGCCTTGCCAGTACATCCGTGGTCAAGGCAATATGGCTACCGGCGTCGCCGATCAGGCGGCGCGCAGATTATCGGCCGAAGATTTTCCGGTCCTTCGATCCGCGACGATCTCGTAAGAGACTTTCTGTCCCTCGTTGAGGCTGTGCATCCCGGCGCGCTCGACGGCGCTGATATGCACGAAAACATCCTTGCTGCCGTCATCGGGCTGGATGAAGCCAAAGCCTTTTTGGCTGTTGAACCACTTTACGGTTCCTTGCGTCATGAGATACTTCTTTCAGGTGCGTGTTTAGAAAGCCGCGCAGTCGCGCAGCCGCCTCATAGTGATCGAGAGTTTGCAAGAAAATCGTCAGTCCGACGCGTAGCGCGCGGCGAGGCCAAGTCGTCCGGCCGAAACTCGATTGCAAACACATAACGCATGTCGGCCGCTTCCACAAGCCGCGGACCCCACGGTGGCGCCAGGTCTTCTCGCCTTTTAGGTCCGGTCAGCATTTTGCCTAGCTCCATATCGGCGCAACACGCTCTCAAAGAGGCCGATCTGCTCGGTAACGATATTGATCGCCTCCTCTTTCTTCAGCGGTTTGGCGATCGGAGCTCCGGCTTCAATCGCCGCTAGCTGTCGGATCGCGTCGGCGAGATATCGTCGCGTGTCCGCCAATAGGTCCATTGGCTCCATGCGCTGTTCTCCCGTGCTTCCATCAAGCATAGCATGGATCTGGACACTGGTTGCTCCGTGTCAATCCTGTTCAATTTTCGCGAGTGGCCGCAGGTTGAATAGCGCGAAGAAATTTCGTGCTGGCATTCTGGTGGAGTGCGTCGCATAGTCCGACAATGCTGGCCTCCAAGCCCAAAGCCAGGTTTGAGCCCGTCCGATCGAAAAGCGGAAAGGGTTGGTACGTACGCGTCACGCCGCCGCATGGGCGTCAAACGCAGATTGAGGGATTCACCAGGAAGGCCGAGGCTGTCGCTTGGGTGGAGCATGAGTCGGGCGAATGGCTGAAAAGCTATGAAGGCGGCAAGTACGCCTGAGCATGGAGCGCGCCCCCAGAACTCGCGGGCGGCGGCGCGGATAAGGCGCCCGTTACTTCCTTAAGCCCACCGACAGCCGGCTTGGAACGTGGTCGAGGGCGGTGCGTTTTCGCCGGGGTCGCTCTTCAACGGGAGGTGGAACATGCCGGGACAAGACCCTGACAAGCCTGCGGGCGAAGAATTCTCCAAATCGCTGAAGCTGCTTGAAGAGGAGTCGAGCGAACTGAAAGCCAAGATCGACCGGGAACGTCGCGCTCACGACATGCCGGTCGACCCGCAGCTCGGCAATCCCAACTGGGAGGAGAAGGCCGCCGACGGGCGCTTCGATCGTCCGAAGGACGACGAATAACGAGAGACGGGTTCGGTTCTCGTGCTGGCAGGGTTCGGCGGTTGAGCGCATTGAGGCCGGGTTCGGCCGCCGATCGGGGGCGGCGATCCCAATCGGGGTTTAAAAGCAGGGGGCGCACATTTCCACTGAGACGATGCTCGACCGGCGCCTGCACATGGTCAACAGCCAGCTGCGCACTGGCGGAGTGGTCGATAAGGCGCTGCTGGCGGCGTTCCTCGACGCGCCTCGCCAGCGTTTCGTCGCGCCCGAATACGAGTCGCTCGCCTATCTCGACCGCGAGCTGCCGGCGCGTGGGGCGAAGGCGCGCCGGCTGCTGGCGCCCATGACGCTCGCGCGCATGCTGCAGGCGGCGGCGGTTGTCGCCGGCGACCGCGCGCTCGATGTCGCGGGCGGGTCGGGCTATGGCGCGGCGATCCTCGACGCCATGGGCGCGAAGGTCGTCATGCTGGAATCCGACGTAGGCGCAGCGGAGGCGGCGAAGGCCGAGCTTCACCGCCGGGCGAACATCATCGTAGCCGTGGGCCCGCTCGACAGCGGGGCCGCCGGTCTTGGGCCGTTCGACCTCATCGTCGTCGAGGGCGCGTTCGGAATCGCGCCCGAGAGTCTCCTCGCGCTATTGGCCGATCCGGGACGGCTCGTCGGCGTCGATGCAATCTCCCAGCCGTCGCAAGCCGTACTCTACGAAAAAGCCGGCGGGGCGATTAGCCGGAGGGCGCTGTTCGAGACCAAGGCCGATTTCCTGGACGGCTTCCAGCCCCGGGCGAGCTTTGTTTTCTAGGGCCACTCGGCTCGGCAAAGAGGCGTCGTTAGCGCCAGGTGTCTCATCTTTGCGACGCTCGGCCGAAAAATGGCGTCATTCCATCTGGGCCGACGTGGCTTCCGTAGCGCGAAGGGGATTTTTACGCCTATGATGGCTGCGTTTTGGCCGCTTTTGCCGGGCGCGCCAAGGCTCGATCGGTGAAAGTCAGTGATAGCGGCCGGGCTGGCGTCTTTGATTTTTTCGTCGGACGTGCGAGTTAGGCGACGGCAAGAGGTCGACCGCTTTATTCCACGTTGCGGCGAGGGCGCATGAGGCGAGGATGATTTGGGGCGCAGGCGCATCTCGGGAGCGGCGCGCCGCATCCTGCGGCGCAAGGCGAGGGGCCCTCTTGGGCGCGGCGCTCCTGGCGGCGGCCGGTCTGGCTGCGATCGGCGCCGGCGCCGTTCGGGCGGAAACCATCGGCGGGGCGCTGGTCAAGGCCTATCTGACCAATCCCGACATCAACACCCAGCGCGCCGCGGTGCGGGTGGCGGACGAGGGCGTTCCGAAAGCGAACGCCGGATACCTGCCGACCGTCGAGGCGACGGGCAACATCGGCATCGAACGCGCCCAAACGAGCATAATCGGCGCCAACGACGCCGTTGCCGGCTCCGCAGACGTCACTCTCAAACCGCGCGGCTACGGCGTCCAAGCCAACGAGACCGTCTTCAACGGCAACCGAACGATCAATTCCATCCGTCAGGCCGAGTCGCAGGTGTTCGGCGCGCGGGAGCAGTTGCGCAACACCGAGCAGAACACCCTGCTTGCGGGCGCCACCGCCTACATGGACGTGCTGGAAAATACGGCCATTCTCGACCTCGACCGCAACAACGTCGATGTGCTGAAAGAACAGCTGCGCGAGACCCGCGACCGCTTCACCGTCGGCGAAGTGACGCGCACCGACGTGGCTCAGGCGGAGGCGAGCCTGGCGACCGGCCAAGCCACCGCGCTGACCGCCGAGGCGACACTGCAGGCCTCGATCGCGACCTACCGTCAAGTGATCGGCGTTCAGCCGACCAGCCTTGCGCCCGTCAAGCCGATCACGAAGCCGCTGCCAAAAACCCTGGCGGAGGCAATATCCATCTCGCAGATCGAGCATCCGTCGATCGGCGCCTCCTTGCACGGCGTCGACGCGGCGCAATTGCAGGTGAAAATCGCTGAGAGCGCCCTTTATCCCACTGTCGGGGTCTCCGCCTCGGTCACCAACCAATACGACGCAAGCGGGATCCCTGGTTTTCACGTGCTGTCGGGCCAGATCATGGGGAATCTCACGATTCCGATCTACCAGGGCGGAGCCGAGTACGCGACGACCCGTCAGGCCAAAGAAAGCCTGTCGCAGCAGGAAATCCAGACCGATTCCTTGCGCAACCAGGTCCGTCAAGCGGTGATCGCCGCCTGGGGCCGCGTTGAAGCTCAGGTCGGGGTGGTGCGGGCCGCGCGCGCCGCGGTCTCCGCCAATGAAGTGGCCCTGACCGGCGTGCGCGAGGAGGCTAAGGTCGGCCAGCGGACGACGCTCGACGTGCTCAACGCCCAGCAGGCGCTGCTGCAGGCGCGCACTTCGCTCGTTCAGGCCGAGCACGATCAGGTCGTCTTCTCGTACCAGCTTCTGTCGGCGATCGGCCGGCTCAATATCCCGACCCTTGGACTTGAGGTCGCCGAGTACGATCCGCGGGTGCATTTCGATCAGGTCAAGAACAAGTGGATCGGCCTCAGGACACCGAGCGGACAGTAAGTTCGGCCAACTTTCCTGCGCCGCTTGCCGGCGCCCTCCGCCAGAGATTATCGTAAGCCAGTCGTCGATTCGGCGGTCGGCGACACGCCGGCCGAGTCCGGCCTCGCGCCAGTCGCATGAGCACAAGGCCCTTCGAATGGGGCAGGCGGTCTGATGAGCGCAACCAATTCGAATTCGAGCGACCGCGACCTCGAAGCCATTCATCGCGCGCAGCGGGCCCACGAGCCGTCGATGGAGGAGATCCTCGCCTCGATCCGCAACATCATCGCCGACGACCCCGCCAAGGGGGCGCCGCTAAAGCCGCCGCAGCTGGCCCCGGCGCCCATGCCGCAGATCGTCCATTCCTTGGACGCCGTCGCGCCGCAGAGCGAGCCCTCCGAGGCAGTTGAGCGCCCGGACGCGACCGCGCCGACGGTCGTCTGGCGCCGGCCGCAGGCGGTTGAAGCCGAACCCGCCGAGCCCGCCAGCGCCGACGGGGGGCCGCTGTTGTCGCCTGAAGCCAACGAGGCGGTAGCCCTGTCGTTCGGGGCTTTGTCGGCCGATCTCGAGGTTCGCAGCGCCGCGCTCGCAGACAGCATGGTGCGCGATATGTTGCGGCCAATGCTCAAGCAGTGGCTTGACGAGAACCTCCCGGGGATCGTCGAGCGGCTGGTGCGGGCGGAAATCCAGCGGGTCGCGCGCGGGCGGAAATAGCGAGCAGCCGGCCCGACCTCGCGCGTTGACTTCGACCGCGATGCGTTTATAGCGCCCGGGGCGAGCCGCCGGCGCGCTCGCAAGGGCCGCCATCCGATCCTGAGGGCCGCTCCGGCGGGCCGGGCAGACCAGAACTCCATGATGGACAAATCGTTCGACTTCGCTGCGGCCGAAGGCCGCGCCTCCGCGCTCTGGGAGGAAACCGGCGCGTTCCGGGCCGGCCGCCCCGACCGGGCGACGGCTCAGCCGTTTTGCGTCGTCATCCCGCCGCCGAACGTCACCGGCAACCTGCATATGGGGCACGCGCTCAACAACACCTTGCAGGATGTGCTCTGCCGCTATTGGCGCATGAACGGCCGCGACGTGCTGTGGCAGCCGGGCGTCGATCACGCTGGCATCGCCACGCAAATGGTGGTCGAACGCATGCTCCTGGAGCGGCAAGAGCCGGACCGGCGCGCCTTAGGCCGCAAGGCCTTCGTCGAACGCGTCTGGGCGTGGAAAGCGGAATCGGGGGGCGCGATCATCTCCCAGCTCAAACGCCTCGGCGCCTCCTGCGACTGGAGCCGCGAGCGGTTCACGCTCGACGCCGGCCTTTCGCGCGCGGTCGCCAAGGTGTTCGTCCAGCTCTATCGCGAGGGGCTCGCCTACAAGGACAAACGGCTCGTCAATTGGGACCCCAAGTTCCAGACCGCGATCTCCGACCTCGAGGTCGTGCAGGTCGAGACCAAGGGCTCGTTCAAGTGGTCGCGAGAGGACGGCGCGCCGCTCGACGCGGCGGCGCTCGCCAAGGTTTTGGCCAAGAATCCCAACGGACATCTCTATTACCTCGAATATCCGGTGGTGGACGACGACGGCGAAGAGACCGGCGAACGGGTGACCGTCGCCACCACTCGGCCCGAGACGATGCTGGGCGACACCGCGATTGCCGCGCACCCGGACGACGCGCGCTATCAGCGCCTGTTCGGTCGCCATGTTCGCCTGCCGCTGGTTGGCCGCCTGATTGCGATCGTCGCCGACGAATATTCCGATCCGGAAAAGGGCGCGGGCGCGGTCAAGATCACGCCCGCGCACGACTTCAACGATTTCGAAGTCGGCAAGCGGCACGAAGCGGAGGGCGCGCGGCCGATCAATATCCTCGATGCACGGGGGCGGGTGACGCTCAAGGGCAATGTCGACTTCTTCGAAGGCCTCGAGAGCGACCACGACCACGCGCAGCTGATCGCCGCCGTCGACGGCCAGGACCGCTTCGTCGCGCGAGGCCGGATCGTCGAGATGATGGCGCTCGCGGGTCTTTTGGCCAAGATCGAACCGCATGCGCACGCCGTGCCGCACGGCGACCGCTCGAACGCGGTCATCGAGCCCTGGCTCACCGATCAGTGGTACGTCGACGCCAAGACGCTTGCAGGCCCGGCGCTCGCCGCGGTCCGTGAGGGCAAGACCCAGTTCGTCCCGAAGACCTGGGAGAAGACCTACTTCGACTGGCTCGAGAATATCCAGCCATGGTGCGTTTCGCGCCAGCTCTGGTGGGGGCATCAAATTCCGGCCTGGTACGCGCCTTGGGGCGCGGTCCATGTCGAGGAGACGGAGGAGGCGGCCTACGCCGCGGCGCTTGCCGACGGCGTCGAGCGCGGCGCCTTGACCGACGCCGAGGCTCAAGCCCTCGCGGCCGATCCCTCGCGGCTCGCCGAGACGTTCAAGCGCGACGAGGACGTGCTCGACACCTGGTTCTCCTCGGCTTTGTGGCCCTTCTCGACTCTCGGCTGGCCGGAGGAGACGGCGGAGCTCAAGCGCTTCTACCCGACCGACACGCTCGTCACCGGCTTTGACATCATCTTCTTCTGGGTCGCGCGGATGATGATGATGGGTCTCCATTTCATGCCGGAGGTGCCCTTTCATGACATCTACATCCACGCCCTCGTGCGCGACGAGAAGGGGGCGAAGATGTCGAAGTCGAAGGGCAACGTCATCGACCCGATCGACCTCATCGACCGCTTCGGCGCCGACGCGCTGCGCTTCACCCTCGCGGCGATGGCGGCGCAGGGAAGGGACATCAAGCTCAGTGAATCAAGGATCGAAGGCTACCGCAACTTCGCGACCAAGCTCTGGAATGCTTCGCGCTTCGCCGAAATGAATGGCTGCGTCCGGGTCCCAAGATTCGATCCCACGAGCGTGCGCGAGCCGCTCAACCGCTGGATTCTCGGCGAGGCCGCCTCAGCGGCGGCGAAAACGGCTGGCGCGATCGAGTCTTATCGCTTCAACGACGCCGCCATCGCGGCTTATCGCTTCGTCTGGAGCGTGTTCTGCGACTGGCATCTCGAACTCGCCAAACCCGTGCTGCAAGGGGCCGCGGACCCGGCGGCCAAGGCCGAGACCCGGGCGACGATCGCCCATGTGCTCGACACGATCTACGCGATCCTGCATCCCTTCATGCCGTTCCTGACCGAGGAGCTTTGGACGATCACGGGAGAGGTCGGGCCGAGACGCGAGGGTCCCTTGGCGCTCGGGCCTTGGCCGAAGCAAGGCTACGAGGTCGACCAGGCGGTCGAAGCCGAAATCGGCTGGGTTGTCGACCTTATCGCCGAGGTGCGGTCGGTGAGGTCGGAAATGGGCGTGGCGCCCGCGACGCTGACGCCGCTCATTCTCGTCACACCCAGCGAGCGGGCGGTGAGAAGCGCCCGCGCCTGGAGCGAGAGCATCGGGCGTCTCGCCCGCGTCGGCGCGATTGAAACCGCTTCAGCCCCGCCGCCGGGCGCGCTCATCCTCGTCGTGCGCGGCGAGACGGTCGCGCTGCCGCTCGCCGGGGTCGTCGATCTCAAGGCGGAGAAGGCGCGCCTCGACCGGGAGATCGCCAAGGAGCGGCTGGAAATCGCCAAGGTCGAGGCGAAACTCGGCAACGACGACTTTGTCGCCCGGGCGCCGGAAGAGGTTATCGCCGAACATCAGGATCGACTCGACACGTTTCAGGCGCGGCTCGTTAAGCTTACCGGCGCGCGTGAACGTCTGGAGCGCATTTGAGCGCTGCTGGAAGAGCCAAATTGTTGCTTTTGCGCAACATGTCAGCTGCAACTCTCGCGAGTCGGGATTCGGGCTGGAATGCGCCGCGATTGCGCCATAAACCGCTCGCAGTTTCCGCTCGAATTGATGACAAAAGTCGTCCGTGTCGCGAGCGCCGTCAAAGGACCGCGGCGCGGCGGGATGGCAGCTCGGGATCGAAATGCGCGTGGTCGCGTGTGCGGAGGCACTGGTTGAGAAGGCGCCGTTGCGTCGCCGCTTCGCATTCGCAATCATCGGCTCGATGACGCTGGGGTTCGCGCCCGCCTTCGCTTTCGACGGGTCGACGACCAGTCCGTCCGAAAAGATCCCGAAGAACTTCACCGACCCTCAGCAGGCGCTGCGCGCCGGCGTCGACGACTTGAAAGCGGGAGACGCCGACGCGTCGGTCGCCGCGCTCACCTACGCGGCGGAAGGCGGACAGGCGATCGCGCGCTGGAAACTCGGCGAGATGTACGCGGATGGCCAAGGCGTGCAGCGCGATGACTTGAAGGCGTACCACTACTTCAACCAACTCGTCGAAGATTACGACGAGGACCAGCCTGACCGGCGAAACCTAAGCGCGATCTCCAACGCATTCGTCGCGGTCGGCGTCTATTGCCTGAACGGCATTCCCAACAGCGACGTGTCGCCGGACCCGCGGCGCGCCCACGAACTGTTCCAATATGCGGCGACGATCTTCGGCGACCCGAACGCGCAATATAATCTCGCCCACATGTACATGGTCGGAGCCGGAGGCGTGGCCAAGGACAACATCGCCGCCATTCGCTGGCTGGCGGTGGCGGCCCAAAAGGGCCATGCCCCCTCGGAGGCGCTGCTTGGCCATATGTTGTTCATCGGCGACGGCGTCGCGCATCAGCGCCCGCGCGGATTGATGTGGCTCGAGTTCGCCAAGGACGCCGCGTCGGATCCGAAGGAGGCGTGGATCCGCGACCTCTACCAACGCGATTTCGCGTTGGCGAGCGAGGACGACCGGCAAGCGGCTGTGGCGCTGCACGACGCGCGCGGCGCCAAGGGCGCGCCGCCGTCGGCCCCGGTCAGGGACGTCGTCAAGGCCTTCCTGAGGCCGTTCGCCCCGCTGATCGGGTCGGCGGCGGCGCCGGGGGCGCGGTAAGCGGCCCCCGCCCGAAGGCGCCTCGGCCGACCCGCGCGTGAACCCAAAGGCCGATAGCGGGATCAACCGCCGAGTCCTCTCGCGGCCGTCTGCGGCAAGTTTCATTGCATGATTTGAGCTCGATGACCGCGGCGGCGCGCCGCGGCCGATGGCCAAGCGCGCCGTTGCGGAGAGCACGGGCAGTCGCGTTAGGCGGCGGTTCCCTGCGATAGAGCGCCGGCCGGCATGACAGGCGCGCCAGGATGGGGTAGGCGGCTCAGCGACGGCGCCTCTTGTTCGCGATGGAGATGCGATCGGTATGGTTGAATCCGCCCTCCGGTTCCTGAAAGGTCCCTGGGCGACTGCCGCGCTCGTCTGCCTCGCGGCCTTCGTCATTCTGTTCGCGCTCGCCGGTCAAACGGTCAACGCCCCGTTCGTCTACACCGCGCCGCAATGAAGCGCAGCGCCTCGCTCGATTTGCTGCGCGGAGCGGCGGCGTTCGCCGTCGCGATTCCTCATTATCTGACCGCCAACGCGCCGTTTCAGCCGTTCGCGGAAGCGTTCGCGGTCGCCGGCGTAGAGGTTTTTTTCGTCCTCAGCGGCTTTGTGCTCGCGCCGCAGATCGTCGATTGGGTGGTCGGAAAGCCGCGGCGCAATCTCGCCGTGTTTCTCGTTCGGCGCTGGATGCGCACCATCCCGCCCTACATCGTGGCGCTCATCGTCATTGCCGTCCTGACCGGCAACCTCATGACCGGCGACTTTGCGCGCTATTTCTTCTACGTCGAGAACCTCTTCACCTTCGCCAACCACGTCGATTTCTATCCTGTGGCCTGGAGCCTCGCGGTCGAGGAATGGTTCTATGTGCTGTTTGCGCCCGCCCTGTTCCTGGTCGCCTGGCTCCTCGGGAGACGCGACCGGCGGCTCGAGGCGACATTCGCGGTCCTGGTCATTCTCGTCGTGGCCGGCTTACGGCTTGAACTCGCCCCGCACGACTGGGATTTGAACGTCCGGCGGGTGACGCTCTTTCGCATCGACTCGATCGTCTGGGGTTTTCTTCTTTACCTCGCGCTCGAGCGCCACTCGCCGTTGGCGCTCGACATCACGTCAGGCCGATGGCGCCTGGCCGTGCTTCTTGCGCTGCTTGCGTTCTCGATCCCGATCGAGCTCGCCGTCGCGATCCGAGCCGTGGGCGGCGACGGGTCCGCCCAGCAGGCGTTTCCTTACGTCTCGGCGGCGTTCGGCATGATCTTAGTCGGCGTCGTCTGGCGGGCCGAAGGCCTCTTCCACGGTCGCGCGGTCAGAGGCGCAAGCTTCTACCTCGGCCGCGTCTCGTACTCGGTCTACCTCTTCCACCTCCTCATCATCATGGCGCTGAAGCCGAGGCTCGCCTCGGCGCCGTTGGCGCTGCAGCTCATGATCTACGTGCTTGCGATCCTCGCGTTCTCGACGGTCTTCTTTGCCGGATTCGAGCGGCCGATCCTGGCGGCGCGCCCCCATTACGGCGCGGCGAGAAGCACGGCCACAACGGTCATCACGCCACGCGGCGAAGCTCGCCGCTGGCGTCCGTCGCTTCTCACCGTTGCGCTGGCGATTGCGACGCTCGCCGCCGGCGCGCTCGCGCGCAACGCCTTCATGGCTGACAAGCCTTATGCGTTTTATCCGCTGCTTGTCGCGACGGCGGTTCTCGCCCTTGCGCTCGCCGAAGAGGCGCGCCATTCGACCGGCGCGATCGCGGTCGCGGCGCGCGCCTTCCTTCTGTTCGCGCTCGCGCTGCCGTTCGCCGACGCGCTCTACCGCCATTCGACCGGATTGCCGCTGGTCGCGACAGTCGCCGAGCCGACCTATTCCTATCGGGCCGCGCGCGCCAATCCGACGGCGTTCGCGACCTGGTGGTATTATTATCTTCACGAGTGGATCAGGGACGACGGGATAAGGGCGGCGATCACGGCGCCGGACCCGCAAAAGAAGCTGCCTTTCGTCTTGGTTCCGGGCAGCTCGGGGCGCATGTTCGACACCACGATCCACATCAACAATCTCGGCTTTCGCGGGCCGGACATGGCCCTCGACAAGGGCGACGCCTTCCGCATTGTCGCGCTCGGGGAGTCGCAGACTTTCGGGCCGAC
>Ga0335073_10009325_pt1 | contig 13772 bp, 10 predicted proteins | sample Lox_Sample_22_FD_207093 | JGI IMG/M metagenome (GOLD analysis project Ga0335073, IMG submission 207093) | Soil microbial communities from Loxahatchee National Wildlife Refuge, Florida, United States - Lox_Sample_2.2 | ecosystem: Environmental > Terrestrial > Soil > Wetlands | place: USA... | reverse complement strand
CTCCACCAACTCCGCCAGCGGTATGCAGGATCTTAATAACATCATCTACATCCCCCTCAACACCTTCGAGTATCGCTTCTACGATCAGTCCAGCTTCATGAAGGATGATCTCGACGGCATCGAATTGCGCCTCAAAGAAAACTCCGATTCCGTCGAAGTGGCCAAAGTCGTCACCGCCATCCTCAACAACACGCATCACAACACGCAGGACTTCACCGTCACCATCCCCGCCGCGCTCCTCGCCCAGCAACAGCGCACCCAGACCATCTTCACCTACGTGATGGTGGCAATCGCCGGAATCTCCCTTCTGGTCGGCGGAATAGGCATCATGAATATCGTCCTGGCGACCGTCCTCGAGCGCACCCGCGAAATCGGCATCCGCCGCTCTATCGGAGCCCGCCGCTTCGATATCGTCCGCCAGTTCCTCACCGAATCCGTGCTGATCTCGGTCGTGGGCGGCCTGCTTGGCATTGCTTTTGGATTTTTCCTCGCCTGGCTGATCGCCCGCACGGCCGAATGGAAGACCATTGTCACCAGTTCATCCGTCGGTATTGCTTTTGGTGTCTCCGTGGCGGTCGGAGTGATCTTCGGGATCTACCCGGCGATGAAGGCTTCCAAAATCAACCCAATCGACGCTCTGCGCTACGAATAACAGCGGTCTCACGGCTGTCGCAACGGTGGCATCGGAATCGGCGGTTATAGCTCGCTGCTCCCGCTCCCACACCGCCTTCGCACGTTGCCGGAGATTGAGCCTCCGCGCCACAGAACATATAGCCTAAAATCCCTGCGCTTGACCCGGCGCCTGATGGCGCCAGAGTCTGCGCCCAAACCCCAGTCGCGTTCTGAAGAGCACCGCTGAAGGATGTGCATTCGGGCTCTGGCGGACCGAACTCCAGTTGCACGAATCATGGCTACAGTGCCAGGCTCCGTAAACCTGAAATGACGCCCCATCGCCCGGCGGTAGCGAAGAGAAACTCGGTGCTGCTTCGAAATTGAGCGACAAGCTGAGAATCGGGGTTGAAGAACTGATTTCCACGGAACCCTGGAAAGTAGCCAGCCCCCAATAACGGACCCAGATTCGACTGGCTGTGTGCCCCGGGCTGCAGCACGATATTCGCGGTCCCAGCCACTGGGCCGCTGCCATTCCGCGCGGTGAACGTGACAGTAGCGGCGGACCCGGAAGGATTGGCGTAGGCTATGCCGGTGGTCTGATCCGCGTAGGTGACGAATTCCGATCCTGGAGCCATCATCGCGATCACCGAGGCTTCGGCCTGCGGAATCGGGCCGGCATACGACCGGAATAAGGTGCTGGCCGTGATCGGTCCGGTGCAATTCGCCACCGCCCACCCCGTGGCCAATGTCACGGTCGGCTGTGTGTCGGTTTGCCGTCGCGCCAGACCGCCCGCCGCCAGCACGTCTGCGACTGACGATGCAGCGGTCCCACCGAATCGGAATCGACGACGTCAGCGTCACCGTGCCCCGAAAACTGGCCAAACCGAATAGGGGTCCCAGGTTCTTCACGTTGCGCTCCGCCGGCCAGCACAATGCCTTGGGCCAGAACGTTTCCGCTTGCGTCCTTCGCCGTGAACATCACATTCGCGCTGCTCGATGATCGGTTGGCGTATGCCACACCGGTGCTTTGATCGGCGTAGGTGACAAATTCCGTGGCGGGGAACTGCATGGCCGGCACGGATGCCTCGGCGGTGGCCCCATTTCGCGGAGTACGATCGGAAAAGCGCGCTGGCTTTCACCGGACCGCCACAATTGGCGACTGCCCAGCCTGTTACCAATGGCGAAGATGGTTTTGCATCCGTTTGTCTCCGGGCCAGACCGCCTGGCGGCACCAAGTCATTCGTCGTCGACTCACTTATCCCGCCAAATGTCAAATGTTAGTGGACTTCCCGTGTTCAACTAAAATGCAGTCGCGCACGTCACCTCCAATCCAGACCGTGTGACGCAACCCGGCACACCATAACTCCCCGCCAAAAAGAACCCGGCGCTGGCCGATTATACATCGCTCGCTATTTAAGATGACTGCTTGCGGACACGATACATGAGCGCTTCAGAACCAAACGGCAGATGTCGCGATTGATCCGGCCAATGGCTGGAGTTCGGCCTCCCCCACTTCAGTCCTAGTCGATTGGTCTTAAGATAGAGTTTCCGGCCTTATGAATGACGCTCTTTTTCTGCACCGGATTCACTTCGCCTTTACAATCACGTTTCATTACATCTTTCCGCAACTGACCATGGGCCTTGCCCCGCTCATTGTAATTTTGAAGACTCTTGGTCTGCGCACCGGCAACACCGCCTATGACGACGCCGCCCGCTTCTGGACCAGAATCTTCGGCATCAACTTCCTCGCCGGCGTCGTCACCGGCATTCCAATGGAGTTCCAGTTCGGCACCAACTGGTCGCGATTCTCTCAGCTCACCGGCGGCGTCATCGCACAGCCGGTCGCCATGGAAGGCGTTTTCTCGTTCTTTCTTGAATCGGCCTTCCTCGGCATGTTCCTCTTCGGTGAAAAGCGCCTCAGCCGAAAAGCGCATTGGTGGGCCGCCTTCCTGGTCTTCCTCGGATCGTGGCTATCCGGCTTCTTCATCGTCGCCGCCGACGCCTGGATGCAGCACCCCGTAGCCTACCAGCGTTTCGCCGACGGCTCGTTCCAGGTCACCAGCTTCTGGGGAGTTCTCGCCAATCCCTGGGCTCTCATCCAATACGTCCACACAATGAGTGGCGCGGTCATCACCGGGGCGTTTGTCATGGCCTCCGTCGGCGCGTTCTATACCCTCGCCAACCGCCATCGTGATTGCGCCCCCATCTTCATCCGCACAGGCGTCATTGCCGGCCTCTGCGCGTGTATCTTCCAGATCTTCCCGTCCGGCGACCTCCACGGCCGCTACATGGCCGATCATCAGCCCGTCACCACCGCCGGCATGGAAGCCTTGTTTCACTCCACCGCCGGAGCTCCCATGGTGATCCTCGGACAGCCCAACGTCGAACACCAGACAATCGACAATCCCATCGTCGTTAATAAAGCCCTCAGCTTCCTCATCTACGGCACCGCCACCGCGCAAGTCAAAGGTCTCGATCATTTTCCAGAGCAGGATTGGCCCACGAATATTCCCCTGCTGTACTTCGCCTACCACGTGATGGCCGGTCTCGGCACTCTGTTCGTCGCCATCATGTGCCTCTCGGCGTTCCTTCTCTGGCGTGGCCGCCTGCTCGGCACACGCTGGATGTTGTGGGTGCTCATGCTCGCCTTCCCGTTCCCGTACATCGCCAATACCGCCGGCTGGATTACGGCGGAAGTCGGCCGCCAACCCTGGCTCGTGTATGGCCTCTTGCGCACCGCAGACGGCTACTCCACCAACGTCTCGTCCGCCAATACCCTCTTCACGCTGCTCGGATTCATGGGCATCGACGCCTTGCTCACCATCTTCCTGCTGTTCCTCCTGACACGCCTCATCCACCACGGTCCCGAACCTCTCGGCGGAGGTGCCCACTAAAATGCTGACGATCTGGTTTGTCTTGGTCGCCTTGATGTTAGTGGGCTACGTCGTCCTGGATGGCTTCGACCTGGGCGCCGGCGCTCTTCACTTGCTCGCCGCCCGCACCGATGACGAGCGCCGCCTGGTCATCGAATCGATTGGCCCTGTCTGGGACGGCAATGAAGTCTGGCTCCTCGCTGCCGGTGGAACCTTGTTCTACGCGTTTCCAGCCCTCTACGCCTCCAGTTTCAGCGGCTTCTATCTGGCGCTCAATATTGTCCTCTGGTTATTCTTGTTTCGCGCCATCGGCATCGAGTTCCGCATGCATCTGGCCGACCCGTTGTGGCGCGCCTTTTTCGACGGAGCATTCTCGCTGGCCAGCATCCTGTTAATCGTCTTCTTCGGCGCCGCCCTCGGCAATGTCCTACGCGGCGTGGCTCTCGGATCCGACCACTACTTCTTCGCTCCGCTCTGGACCGATTTCCAACCCGGCGCCAATCCCGGCATCCTCGACTGGTACACCGTTCTTTGTGCCGTCGTCGCTCTCGCCGCCGTCACCATGCACGGTGCCCTTTACCTCATCCTGAAGACCGAGGGCGATCTCAATACCCGCCTCCGCGGCCTCGTCCGATGGCTCTGGCCGTTCCAGGTAGTGCTCTCCATCGCAGCCCTGGCCGCAACGCTGCTCATCCGTCCGCGGCTCCTCGACAACTACGATTCCGCTCCGGCCGGCTGGCTCATCCCGGTTGCCGTCGCCGCGGGACTGGCCGGAATCCTCCATTTCACGCGTTCCGTCAGCGAGCGAAACGCCTTCCTTTCCTCGTGCCTCTATATCGGCGCGACCCTGGGAGGCGCGGCCTTCGCGCTGTATCCCGCCCTGCTACCCTCCGCCTCCGCCTCCAATCTCAGCCTCACCATCTACAACGCGGCAGCCGGAGCCTCGTCGCTCTCCATCGGCCTGATCTGGTGGAGCATCGGAATGGCCATTGCCGTCACCTATTCCGTCATTGTCTACACCATGTTCAAAGGCAAAGTCCGCCCCGGCTCCAGCTACCACTGATTTTGTAGGGCAGGCTGGCAGCCGGGCTGGCAGCCTGCGGCGGACTGGCAGTCCGCCTCTCCGTCGCAACACAAAGCCGCCCCAACAATCCGCACCTCGCCCGAACCACCCGCCTCCCCCCTTCCTGTAAAATAATCCCCATACCCGGAGGGGCACACATGACCGACGACAACCGCCGCCGCTTTCTCGCATATTTCTCCAGCATCGGCTTGGGAGGAACTCTGCTGCCCGGCGTCCTGTGGGCACAGGCCCAGCAGGCGCCCCAGAACGCCGCCCCCCGCATCACGCAGGCCATGCTCGCCGACGCCCTCGCGCTCTCCGGCGTCACCGTCCCGGAAGCCGACCAACGCGCCATGCTCCAGGCCGCCAATCAAAGCCTCACCCGCTACGAGGAAGTCCGCAAGCTCCACATCCCCGACGACGTCGCGCCGCCCTTCTACTTCAGCGCGCTCGTCCCAGGTATGATCGTCAATCGCACCGCCAGCCCCCTTGTCTTCAGCACGCCCGCTGTCAAGCGGCCCGCCAATATCGAAGAACTCGCCTTCTGGCCCATCGGTCAGCTCGCTCATCTCCTCAAAACGCGCCAGATCACGTCCATCGAACTCACCGACATGTATCTGACCCGCCTGCACCGCCTCAATCCCAAGCTCAATTGCGTGGTCACCTTCCTCGACGACCTCGGCCGCGCGCAGGCCAAACAGGCCGAGGCCGAAATTGCCGCCGGCAAGTACAAAGGCCCGCTCCACGGCATACCCTGGGGCGCCAAGGACATCATCGCGGTAAAGGGCTACAAAACAACCTGGGGATCCGCCGCCTTCAAGGACCAGATGATCGATGAAGACGCTGGCGTCGTCGAATTGCTGCGCAATGCCGGCGCAGTCCTCATCGCCAAGCTCACCACCGGCGAACTCGCCCAGGGCGATCGCTGGTTCGGCGGCCAGACCATGAACCCCTGGAATCTCTCCGAAGGCTCCAGCGGATCTTCCGCCGGACCCTGTTCCGCCACCGCCGGCGGCTGCGTCGCCTTCGGCATCGGCAGCGAAACCAGCGGCTCCATCCTCAGCCCGTCCGCTCGTTGCGGCATCACCGGACTCCGCCCCACCTTCGGACGCGTCGGCCGCTCCGGAGTCATGACCCTCTCCTGGACCCAGGACCGCCTCGGCCCGCTCTGCCGCTACTCGGAAGATTGCGCGCTGGTCATGAGCGTGATCGCCAAACCCGACGGCCGTGATATGAGCGTTTCCGACATTCCCTTCAACTACAGCGCCAAACTCGATATTCGCAAGCTCCGCGTTGGCTACCTCAAGGAGGCCTTCGACGAACAGCGGGACCCCGCCGCCAAAGCCGACGACGCCAAAACCATCGAACAGCTTCAGTCCATGGGCATCAAGCTCATCCCCGTCACCGTGCCCGAAACCAATGTCGACGCGTCCGGCTTCGGCGTCGAATCCGGAGCCTTCTTCGATGAAATGATTCGCACCGGCGCCGACAAGAACATGACCAACCCGCCGCGCGCCGCCGGATTCCGTACCGCCCGCCTGACGCCCGCTGTCGAATACCTGCAGCAGCAGCGCACCCGCGCCATGATGATGATGCAGCTTGCCGAGGCCACCAAGGACGTCGATGTCTATCTTGTCCCAGCCAATGGCGGCGGCGCGCCCGGCGGCGGACGGGGACGCGGTGCTGCAACCGCCACGGGCGCTGCTCCGGCGACGCCTCCCGCGGCCCCACCAGCCCCCAGAGGCGGTGGACGCGGCGGTCGCAGCGTAATTCAGCGTCATTTCGCGATGGCCAACGCCGCGGGCTACCCCGCCCTCAGCATGCCCAATGGATTCGCCGATTCCGGCTCGCCTCGAGCCATCACCTTCTACGCCCGCCCCTTCGGCGAAGCCGAGTTGCTGGCGCTAGGCAAGGCCTACCAGGACGCCAGCGGCTTCCACCTCAAGCACCCGAGTCTCGGCTGAGGCTATCGTTCCGCCGCGTAGGGCAGACGGTCGCATTTTGCCGTCTGTCACCCTCCTCTACTTTTCCGCCACGTCCGCCAGCAACCCCTCGACCAACCGGTCCACGTCCGCCTTCAACTCGTCATGAAACTCGCCGCTCGCCGGCGCCGCAAACCCCGCATGGACGCTCTTTACCAGTCCATCCCGCCCCACGAAAAATGTCGTCGGCCACGCATTCAAATTCACCGCCTGCGGCAGCTTCTCATGCAACTGCCCGGTCTCGCCCGCCAGCAGCACCGTATACGGAATCTCGTACTCCTGGATAAACGCCCGCAGCCTCGTCGGATTCCGCAACTGGTCGCCTTCCTCGAACGACAAATCCACAATCTCCAGCCCGCGCGCATGATACTTCTTGTACAGCTCCACCAGGAACGGTGCCTCATCATGACAGTTCGGGCACCAGCTCCCGCCGATCGCCACAATCACCACCTTGTTGCGGAACCGCGCGTCCGTGTCCGACACCATCTTGCCATCCAGGTCCGGCGCGCTGAAGTGCAGCGGAGCAGTCGGATCCTGCACCGACGTGTGCCGTGACGGATCCGTCGGCTCCGGCAACCCCTTCGCACGCGCCTCCGCCGACCGGATCGCCGTCATCTTCGTCCGCCGATTCTCCAACAGTTCGAGTGTGCCGTCCTTCTCGGCCGTGACTTCCAACAACATCGGCCGCGCTCCTGAAAAATGCGACAACACGAATTTCCCGTCGCGATAAGTCCCTTCCAGCGCGCCCGTGTCGCCGTCCACTCGCAGGATTGCCGCCGATACCTCCGGTCCCGATTGCCGCACGATGAATCGCCATGCCGCTTCGCCCTTCGAGCTCTTCACCGCGATCTCCCACAAGCCTGCAATCTGCGGCACATCGGCTTCCGTCAATGTTGACGGCGCGAATCGTTTGGCGTGGAACGCCGTGGCCCGTCCGGCTCGCGTATATGTCCCCTCCAGTACCCCGTCCTTCAACGTGGCGTCCAGCTTCGCCGCGTAGTAATCGAAGTTCAGAACCAGATGCCCCTGCGCGAACTCCCCGCTCGTCGACCGCACTTTCACGTCGCCATTGAAGAACCAGCCCCTCGCGCTCGGCCCATCGCCGGCAAACTCCATGCGAAATGGAATCTCCACGCCGCCGGACATTACCGTCGCGTCCCAGAGTCCCGAAATCGTTTGGGCCGAAGCCGACGCCGCAACCATCAACACCACGACCGCGCTCAGTCTCACCGGTGCACCTCCAAACATCCAGATGCCTATAGACTATCCGCAGATTCACGCAGATGCAAGCCCTCGTGCGGCTGGCGGCCAACCTGGCGGCGGGTTGACCAGCCCGCCCCTTCGTTTGTCTGGGAAACCTTCTTCCAGCGATCGTATTTCAAACACGTTACACAAGCTCTCGTCCATTGACACCGCCCCGAACTCCGGTATCTAATATCTCCAGCCACTCAATCCGTAGGGGACCCCATGCAGACTAGTCGACGAACCTTCCTCAAAGTCAGCGCCGCGGGCGGCGCACTCTCCGTGCTCGGGTTCGACCTTGCGCCGGCCTACGCTCAATCCCGCGAGCTCAAGATCTCCCGCACCACCGAGACGCGCTCCACCTGCCCCTATTGCGCCGTGAGTTGTGGAGTCATCATTCATACCATTGGCGACCGCGCCAAGAACGTCACCCCCGCAGTGGTTCATGTCGAGGGCGATCCCGACCACCCCATCAATCGCGGGACGCTCTGCCCGAAGGGCAGTTCACTCCAGCAGGACATCACCAATGATCGTCGCCTGCTCAAACCCCAAGTTCGCCGCCCCGGTTCCGATCACTGGGAGGACATCTCCTGGGAGGTCGCCATCGATGAAATCAGCCGGCTAGTCAAAAAGACCCGCGACGACACCTTCGTCGAGAAGGATGCCGCCGGCAACACCGTCAACCGTTGCGAAGGCATCGCCTTCACTGGCGGCTGCACCGATACCAACGAGTTCAATTACCTGGTCGTCAAAAGCATGCGAAGCCTGGGGGTCTGCTACCTGGAAAACCAGGCCCGTGTTTGACACGGACCCACGGTCTCCAGTTTGGGGCCCACGTTCGGTCGCGGTGCGATGACAAATGGCTGGATCGACATCAAGAACACCGACATGATGTTGATCATGGGTGGCAATCCGGCGGAAAACCACCCGTGTGGTTTCAAATGGGCCGTTGAGGCCAAACGCCAGCGCAACGCCAAGATGATTGTCGTTGACCCGCGCTTTACCCGCACCGCGGCCGTCTCCGATCTCTTCGTTCAGCTTCGCGCCGGCTCTGATATCGCATTCCTCGGTGGCATTATCAATTACGCGATTCAGAATAACCGGTTTGCCCGAGATTATCTCATTCATTACACGAATGCAGCTTTCATCGTGAAGGACGGCTTCAAGCTTCCCGAGGATGGCCTCTTCTCCGGCTTCGACCCCGGCACTCATTCCTACGACAAATCCACCTGGAACTACGCCGGTGGCGCCGACAAGCCCGGCGCCATGCCTGCCGTTCCGGAATTCGATCTCACCCTCGACAATCCGCGCTGCGTATTCCAGCTCCTCAAACACCACTATTCCCGATACACGCCTGAAATGGTCGAGCGCATTACCGGCGTCCCCAAGGACCAGTTCCTCAAGGCAGCCGACCTGTTCACTTCCGTCCGCAAAGACGGCGACATGAAGAAGGCCGCCACCATCATCTACGCGGTCGGATGGACGCAGCATAGCTCCGGCACCCAAACCATCCGCGGCGCCGCCATTCTGCAGCTTCTCCTCGGCAACGTCGGACGCGCCGGCGGCGGCGTAAACGCCCTGCGCGGCCACTCCAATATTCAAGGCGCGACCGACATGGCCGGGATCTTCGACATTCTGCCCGGCTATCTCAAAGTGCCCACCCCCGCCGACAAAGACTTCAAGTCATACGTCGAACGAATCACTCCAAAGCCTTCAAAACCCGGCCCTTGGGAGTCGTTCAATTACTGGTCGAATACCCCGAAATTCGCGGTGTCTCTCCTCAAAGCCTTCTATGGCGACTCCGCCACCAGGGAAAATGACTGGGCGTTCCACTACCTGCCCAAAGTCGACCGAAAATACTCCTGGGCTGAAATCTGGGACGACACCTACCGCGGCAAGGTGAAAGGCCTGTTTGCGTTCGGCATGAACGGCGTCCAAATCGGCCCCAATTCGCGAAAAAACATCGAAGCCCTCAAGAAAGCCGACTGGCTGGTCGTCTGTGAGATTTATCCCGACGAGACCAGCGATTTCTGGCGTTCTCCCGGCATCACCAAAGACGAGATGGCCAAGATCCAGACCACCGTCTACCGTCTGCCCGGCGCCGGATTCGCCGAAAAAGATGGCACCTTCGTGAACTCCGCGCGCTGGCTGCAGTGGAAAGGTGCCGCTTTGCCGCCGCCGCCCGGATGCAAACTCGACCAGGAAATTCTCGCGCGCATTTTCATCAAGACCCGCGAGCTGTATCAAAAGGAAGGCGGCAAATTCCCCGATCCCATTCTCCACGCTACCTGGAGTTATACCGATCCGAACAATCCGTCCCTGGCGGAAGTCGCGCGCGAAATCAACGGAAAGGCACTGGCCACGATCACCGATCCCAAGCTCAACCAGACCTTTAATGCCGGCCAGCAACTTCCTGGTTTTGCTTGGCTTCGCGACGACGGAACCACCTCGAGCGGCAACTGGCTGTACTGCGGATCCTGGACCGAAGCCGGCGCCATGATGCAGCGCCGCGGCACCGACGATCCCTCCGGCCTCGGCGTCTATCCCAACTGGGGATGGTCGTGGCCCGCCAATCGCCGCGTCCTCTATAACCGCGCTTCCTGCGACCTCAACGGCAAGCCCTGGGACGCGACCCGCCGCCAGGTGTGGTGGAACGAAGCCCAGCAGAAATGGGTGGGCGTCGATGTGCCCGATTTCAAGGTGGACTCCTCCCCCAAAGACCACATGGGGCCGTTCATCATGAACCCAGAAGGCGTCGGGCGCATTTTCGCCCCCCTCGCTGCGTTCGCCGATGGTCCCTTCCCCGAGCACTACGAGCCCACCGAGAGTCCCATTCAGAATCCCCTACACCCAAACCAGCAGAATAATCCCATCGCCAAGCGATTTCAGACCGATCTCGACAAGATCGGCTCCGTGGCGGATGGCTACAACATCATCTGCACCACCTACCGGCTCACCGAGCACTATCATTACTGGACCAAGAACAACCCCATGAACGTGCAACTGGTGCCCGAGCCGTTCGTGGAGATCCCCGCCGAGTTGGCCGACGATCTCGGCTTGCGCGGCGGCGAAAACGTCAAGGTCACCAGCGCCCGCGGCCACTACATCGCCAAGGCCATGGTCACGCGTCGCATCAGACCGATGATGGTCGACGGCAAAAAGATCTACCAGATCGGGATCCCCATCCATTGGGGATATCGCGGCATCGCGGAAGACGAGGGTAAAACCGCGCGCAACGGCGCCAATATCCTCTCGCCCGCGGTCACCGACCCCAACGCCAATACGCCCGAGTTCAAGGGATTCCTCGTCAAGCTGGAGAAAGTCTGAGCCATGGCCAACCTTCGCATCCAGAAAATCTCCGGCCACGCCGGCCCTGCTCCCGGACAAGGAGTGCAGCGCCAGGACCAGGTCGCCAAGCTGATTGACACCACTACCTGCATCGGCTGCAAAGCCTGCGAAGTCGCGTGCATGGAATGGAATGATCTTCCGTTCCGCGAAACCACCTTCAACAACACCTACCAGACCATGCCGCATATGGCGTGGAATTACTGGACGCTGATCCGTTTCGATGAGCGGCCGCATGAAGACGGCACGTTCCAATGGCTGATGCGCAAGGACGGCTGCATGCACTGCGCCGACCCCGGCTGTCTTGCCGCATGCCCCGCCGATGGCGCCATCGTCCAATACGAGAACGGCATCGTTGATTTCCAGCAGGACAGTTGCATCGGCTGCCAATATTGCGTGACGGGCTGCCCGTTCAACGTTCCCAAGTTCAATCCCCAGACCAAGCGCGTCTTCAAGTGTACCTTGTGTTCCGACCGCGTAAGTCAAGGATTGGAGCCGGCTTGCATCAAAGCCTGTCCCACCGGATGCCTGCACTTCGGAACGAAGGACGACATGAAGGCTCTGGGCGAGGCCCGCGCCCAGCAGTTGCGCGAACATTCCAGCTACGCCAATGCCGGCGTCTACGACCCTGCCGGCGTCGGCGGGACCGGCGTGATGTACGTCCTCCACGACGCGACCAATCCCGAAGCCTACGGCGGTCTGCCGTCCAATCCCCGTGTCCCCTGGACTGTGCGCCTGTGGAAGGGGCCGCTCAAATGGCTGGGAAATCTGGCCATGATCGGAGGCCTCATAGGCGTGACCCTGCACTATTTACGATTCGGCCCCAAGCACGTCAAAGACGATTCCGCGGGAGGTGAAGCATGAACGCTGCCGCCCAGGGTATCCGCCGCTACACCATGAAAGAGCGTGTCATCCACTGGACTTCCGCGCTCACCTTTGGCTACGCCTTGGCTACCGGCCTCGCCTTCTACTCTCCCCACCTCTACTGGATCGCCATAGTGCTCGGCGGTGCTCCCACCTCGCGTTTCTGGCATCCCATCATCGCGCTGGTCTTTATCGTGACCCTCGCCTGGATGCTCGGCAACTGGCTCGGCGACATGCGTATCACCGCCGTCGATCGAGCCTGGGGCAAGGCCATGAGCCGGTATGTCGAAAACAAGGATGAGGACCTGCCTCCGTCCGATCGCTTCAACCTCGGCCAGAAGTACTTCTTCTGGGTGATGGTCTGGGCCGGTCTTGGGCTTGTCACCTCCGGTTCAGTTCTCTGGTTCCCCGAGATGATTCAGTGGAATCTCCGCTTCCTCCGCTACGCCGCCATCCTGATCCACGTCGCCTGTGCGCTGATCACGATCGGCGCCTTCATCATCCACGTCTACATGGGAACGGCCATGGTCCGCGGCGGATTCACGTCGATCATTCTCGGCGAAGTGTCTCCGGCCTGGGCGAAGATGCACCATCGGCTCTGGTACCAGCGCGTCACCGGCAAATGACCCGCTGGGAACGACGCATCGCCCGAGCCGCCGAACTCGAAAAATCGCAACCCGCGGCCGCCGAATGGTTGCGTTTCTATCGCGCACTGGCGGCCTTTCAAAGCGACCCTCGCATCGCCCCTCCGATTCTCGATTTCCTTCCCGCCCTGCTCGACCTCGTGCGTCACAAGGCTACCGCCGTGCTCGCGGAGCGCGCCGCCTGGCTCGCGGTCCACCCCGACAACTGGGCATCGTTGTTCGACGATTCCGCCGGCCCGGCCGACGCCTTCTTCATCCGCGCCCTCGAGCAGCCTCACTTCGAGCGCCAGGCATTACAAAGCGGCGTCGCCACCAACGTCGTTCAACCCGCCTGCCCGTTCTGCTTCGAGCCGCCCGTCGCCGCGATCCTGCGTCCGGAAGGCGACGGCGGCCGCCGGACACTTCTCTGTGGCCGCTGCTTCACCGAGTGGGAATTCCGCCGCGTGCTCTGTCCCGGCTGCGGCGAGGAAGATCGCGAAAAATTGCCGATCTACACGGACGCCGCCGGATTCCCGCACATCCGCGTGGAAGCCTGCGACACCTGCCATCACTACCTCAAGGCCATTGATCTCACTCGCGACGGCAATGCCGTTCCCGAAGTCGACGAACTCGCCGCCGTCGCTCTCGACCTTTGGGCCGTGGATCACGGCTACCAAAAGCTCGCCCCGAACATCTTTGGCTTATAGCCAGCTTGTGAGGCCGGTTGCCAACCGGCGCGCGAGTTGCCAACTCGCGTTTGGCCGCCCCCGTGCCGTCATCCGACCTTCTCGCCGTCCCCCGAGCGCGGAGCGGCTGCCGCTCCGCTGGTCCTCCGCCGTCCTGCCACCTACTGCACCGTCGCCGATGAAATAATCCCAATAAACGGCGTAAATGCTCCGAAGTCCACGTTGCCTCCGGCCACCAGCGGCGGCGTCAGCGCCGTCGCAGTGCCCGATTCCGCACTAAACACGCCGCCCGCGTTCGGCTGCGCGGTGATCTCCACTTGCCACGTTCCGGACGACGGTAGATAAGCCAGCGCCGCGGTGGGAACCGTGAAAGTACCCGCGCCTGCCGAAATTACGCACTGCACCGCGTTGCCGCTGATGGTCGTGGTCGTGCTCACATCCCCGATAATCAGAATGTTTGCAACGTCGAAGCCTGTGCCAGT
>Ga0335073_10009323_pt1 | contig 13773 bp, 11 predicted proteins | sample Lox_Sample_22_FD_207093 | JGI IMG/M metagenome (GOLD analysis project Ga0335073, IMG submission 207093) | Soil microbial communities from Loxahatchee National Wildlife Refuge, Florida, United States - Lox_Sample_2.2 | ecosystem: Environmental > Terrestrial > Soil > Wetlands | place: USA... | reverse complement strand
CCTTGCGTGCCCGGACTCCAGCGCGTCTGGAAATATGATCCGGATACAGAAACTGAGGGCTACGTGATGATTCCGTCTGACTGTCCGGCTGAGATGATCGCGGAATTCAAGCGGCTGGGCGGTGGCACGCCGAATAACCCCGACGCCGATTTGGATGCAGGGTCTGCTTACCGGCAACGGTTAGCCGAACAAGAAGTAGCACAAGAATCTCAGAACCGCCTGGCTAACACTTTCCTGAGGGTTCAGGGAGTCCGAAAATGACTACTCAAGATCTTTCCGCTGAAAATAGGCAGTTAGGCTGGGCCCAGTTGCCAGCTCCACCCGAATGCCCGCAAGGGATTTACAACAGGATCTTGGAACGTCGGGCGTTTCTGACCTGCCCCCCGGAAATTAGTCCAGACGAAATGTGACTTCTCCCATTTAGAATGGCCCGCCCAGGGCCAGGAGGAGGAGTCGTGCGCAAGAGTCGATTCAACGAAGAGCAGATCATTGGCATCCTGAAGGAGTCTGAGGCTGGAGTAGCCACGCCGGAGCTGTGCCGTAAACACGGGATCGCGTCGCAGACGCTGTACCGGTGGAAGGGGAAGTACGGCGGGATGGAAGTGAGCGAGGCGAAGCGGTTGCGGGTGCTGGAAGAGGAGAATCGGCAGTTGAAGCACGCCGTAGCCGAGCTGCTGTTGGACAAACGAGCATTGCAGGCGGTGGTTGCAAAAAAATGGTGAGCCCGCAGTTGCGACGGGAGGCGGTGGTGGTGATGCGCTCGGAAGTAGCGGTCTCAGAGCGACGCGCCTGCGGGCTGATCGAGATCCATCGCCGGACGTATCGCTACGTGCCACGGCCCGAGGACCCGCGACTGCGCGTGCGGTTGCGCGAGCTGGCGGCCGAGCGGCGCAGGTTCGGATATCGCCGATTAACGCGCATGCTGGTGCGGGAGGGATGGAAAGCGAATCACAAGCGCGTATACCGGCTGTACGTCGAAGAAAAGCTGAGGCTTCGTCGGAAGCGGGGCCGACGCCGACGCGCGGGATCGCGCCTGGTACTACCGCCGCGCCCGATGCAGCCCGATCATCTATGGACGATGGACTTCGCCAGCGATGCGTTCACCAGCGGGCGCAAGTTTCGGACGTTGAATCTCATGGACGGCTTCACCCGCGAGGCACTGGAGATCGAGCCCGACACCTCGCTTCCGGGAGCGCGTGTGGTGCGTGTACTGGAAGGACTGAAGCAGCAGGGACGCAAACCGGAGGTGATCGTGATCGACAACGGGCCGGAGTTCGTCAGCCAGGTGGTGGACCAGTGGGCCTACGAGAACGGAGTCCAATTGCACTTCATCACGCCGGGGCGACCGATGGAGAACGGCTACATCGAGAGCTTCAACGGCAAGTTCCGCGATGAGTGCCTGAACGAAAACTGGTTCTTCGATCTGGCGGACGCCCGTCGTAAGATCGCCGAGTGGAAGGCGGACTACAACCACGTGCGACCACACTCGGCGTTGGGATACAAAACACCGATGGAGTTTGCCGCTTCGTGGAAGGCAGGCTTCTACATTGCTGGACTGGGGCAAGGGACCTCAAACGCCGGCCCCTTGCCCCAGACCCCCATCCCCGCTACGCTGCGGGGCGAACAAAAACCGGAGAAAGTCTCATTATCCCTGGACTAAAAATGGGGGGCAGGTCACCTCTGACACTTCCGAGTTTCGACTCACCTACGATCTCATGCCTAGCAGGTCAGAGAAGGTGCCGTACCCAGTGACTCCCGCCAATCGTTCGACCTCCCTCTGCTCCTGACTTCCCGAAGGAGATACCGATATGCAGGTTCGCAGGACCACAGTCGCTACTTGTCTCGGCCTGGTTCTTCTCATGGTTTCGGCCCTGGCCCAAGCGCAATATCGCATCACCAACCTGGTTTCGAATCAGGTCCACCAAGCTCCGACCATCGATCCACTGCTGGCCAACGCCTGGGGATTAGCTCGAGGCGCCACATCGCCCTGGTGGATCAGTGACAACGACACCGGCTGGTCAACGCTTTATGAGGCAAACGGAACGCAAGTGCCGCTCCGGGTGTTAATTCCCACCGCCGGTAACGGACCAACTTCGCCGACAGGCCTGAACGGCCCTGGTACACCGACGGGAATCGTCTTCAACGGATCGTCGTCTGATTTCCAGGTTCAGGGCATGCCCGCAGCTTTCATTTTCGCCACGCTGGACGGCACGCTTAGCGCCTGGGCGCCAGGAGTAAACAAGAACCAGGCGATCATCGCGGTTGATAATTCGGCGAACAAGGCGATGTATACGGGCTTGGCCATCACCAGCAAGCCCTCGGGGAATTTCCTTTACGCGGCAGACAACACGAACAACCACATAGATATGTTCGACGGCAGCTTCACCTGGGTGAAGTCGTTTGGTGATCCGGCGATTCCCTCAAACTTTTCAGTATTCGGGATTCAGGACATCAATGGCTTGGTTTACGTCGCATATGCCGTACCGAATATCGGCGCCGGAGGTTACATCGACCTGTTCACGGAAGACGGTACCTTCGTGAAGACGCTGATTCAAGGATCACAACTTAATCAGGCATGGGGCATCGCCGCGGCTCCGCCCAATTTCGGACCTCTGAGCAATACTCTGCTGGTTTCGAACAACTCCGTTAAGGGTACGATCAATGGGTTCGACCCGATTACCGGTAAATTTGTGGGCACGATCAAGGACGAGAAGGGAAAGCCGATCGTGCTGAATAATCTGTGGGGAATTGCTTTCGGAGGCGGCAACAAAACCAATGGAGCAACCAACGAGTTGTTCGTCACCGTGGGCCAGGGAATTGGCACAAACGAATTGGCCGGCACCTTTGCAAGCATCGCGTACAAGCCGTAATTGGTAATTTCACTTGAGCGAGATAACGAGGGCCGCCTGAAACAGGCGGCCTTTCGAGCTTTCTCATTGAGGAAGAATCCTTGAGAACAGAGAAGCTGGGCCGAGTCCAAAGCCGTGTTGAAAACAATCGGTGGACTCGTTCTCGCGTTGCATCTAGCTGGTTCGACCGAGTTGTTGCTCCTTTTTAGCACGTGCAATATTCAGCTGCTCGATTGCCGACGCCATGCTGTTATGAGCATCTTTTGCATAGTCTTTCAAGAGATCATCAGTTTGGAGCGGTAGAACCTCCCCAAGACACTCTTCCAATCGGCCCACCAGCCAGTCAATCAGTTGGATGGTACGGTCACCGTGCTGGATCGTAGGATCATCGTCAGGAAATGCCATTCCCTATGTCCTCCTATGCAACGATAGCACTGAGTTCCTGTCCGTCACGGCCGAATCAGAGAAAATTTCTTTCAGCCGTCGTTGTCACATTCCTGTAAAAAGCCTGGCTTCGTTGCTCAACCGTCGCCATATTCGAAGCAATGTCTTTTGCGTCGTCTGCGGGATCCATTCGTTCGAGGGAGTACTTCTGAGCGTGGCGTTAGCCAGCAACTCGGCGAGCGGTTAAGGAAGCAGCAGGAAGAGGTCGCCAGCTCTTAAAACAGAGACGAGGATCGATGCATGCATCATCTTGCTTTAGATTGACCGTTTGCGATTCACCCCAGAACGCCGACACAGGACGACGCAGAACTCGGAAGTCAACCGCAGGTTCATCACCTTAGCCGACCGGAGGTATTCGGACTGTCGTGAAGTGAGATTAACGCAATGCAAGAGATCAATCTGACGACTCCGCTCACCACCCGGATATGGCGAGGGAGCACGCTTTCTGACGAATCGCAAAACAGCAACGGCGCATGGTGCGATGCCTCACGCAGCTCTGTGCTCGCCGCGCCGGAAGTTTTCGATAAGGTATTCAGAGGTGCGGAGTGAGAACGCGAGAATGCTAATCGTCGTGGTCTTATCGGTGCAACTGAGAAACACGCTAGCATCGCAGACATAGAGATTGTTCACGTCATGCGATTGTCCGAAACGATTGGTGACGAAGCTCTTTGGATCGTTGCCCATGCGACAAGTGCCGGTTTCATGCAGGCTCCAGCCGGGAATCTCCGGGCGTTCCGCGGCGCCCTCCCAGACTCCGCCTGCAGCCCGCAGGGCCTCCGCGCAAACCTCTTTCGAGTGTTCCCACATTCTCAGCACATTTTCATCCCACTCGAAGTGAATGCGAGCCACCGGAATTCCGTAAGGATCTTTCACTTCGGGATCGAGATCCATGAAATTGTTGTCTGAGCGCAATGTGGGCGCTTGAATTCCGAAGCTCACCGGGGTTGGATACCGCCGTTTGATTTCCCGCTTGAACGAAGATCCAAAACCTTCAACACCGTGGGCGAACCAGGGGAATTCTTCGCAGCCGCCATCGGGGTAGACGGAATATCCGCGGATAAATTTCTCCTCGTGCGGATGGTTCAGATTTTGCCAGCGTGGCATCCAGGCGATCGTGGAATCAGCGACATGATCGGGGAAACTGCGCTGGCCTAGTAGCTGCGGCAGATATCCACGAGCGGACTCACCGTAAAGATGATCGCAGAGATTTCTTCCCAGCTGTCCACTGGAGTTGGCAATCCCATTCGGCCAGTAATGCGATTTCGAATTCAGCATGATGCGCGCGGATTCAATGCACGAGGCTGCGACCACAACCGTGCGTCCGTAGACCTCAACCTCCTGCTTGGTTTGCCGATCGATGTACGCTACGCCGGCAGCTCGTCCGTTTTCATCGACCAGAATATTCTTGGCCAGCGCATTGGTGCGCAATTCCAGATTTTTTGTCGCTTCCGCCTTTGGCAATAGGAAATACGGAGTCGAGAAAAACGCTCCTACGTCGCAGCCGGTCGTGCACTCGCCGCAGAAATGGCAGGCAGGATGGCCTTCGTATGGCTGAGTGAGTTGTGCGCAGCGATCCGGCAGGTAAGGGATACCGACTTTCTCGCAGCCTGCCTGCAGAATGTAGTCGAGACAGCGAAAGTTAAACGGCGGCAGATAGACGCCGTCAGGATTGCTGGGCCGGTTCTGGACAGTGCTGGCAACGCCGATCATCTTCTCGACCCGCGTATAAAAAGGACTGATCTCGTCGTAGGTCAGCGGCCAATCCACGTCGTACCCGTCAAGAGAAGCGGCGCGAAGATCGATATCGCCGAAACGCGCCGAGCTGCGGCCCCAGAAATTTGTCTTACCACCGACTGCGTTGCAGCGCGGCCACATCCACTGCGAGCCTGGAGCAACGGTAAAAGGAATTTCATGATCCCACGCTGCTTTGGTGTATTCGTTATCCATGTAGCCGAAGGATTCCGCCCGATGTTTAGGATCATCGAGACCGCGATACTTCATGTCCCAGGGCATGCGGTGATAGCGGAAATCCTTTTCGGGATCGAGCCTGCGACCAGCGTTCAAAGCGCAAACTTTTAAGCCGGCTTCGCAGAGCGTCTTGATCGCCATGCCGCCACCAGCGCCGGTTCCAATCACGATGACATCGTAAATTCGTTTGGCCATAAATTCCCGATGAGTCCCGATTTCAGGCGGGATGGGATAACTGCAAGTGCTCCGGATCTCCTTTATGCGGACACTCCGGCGATTCGGAATAAAATCTCAAGGCTGGATTGTCCAGCTCTTTGAATCCAATTTCACTTGTGTAAAAACCTGTGACGGTGTATTCGCGAAGCAACTTGAAAAACTCACGCCCGTCTTCCTCGCCAGGGCGCGTTTTGTCTTTGTAGGCGAGTGGTTCGAGTAGCGAAGTCTGTTGCTCAGAGTTCAGCTCCAGAAACCGGCTGCCATAGCGTCGCTCGCTGTGGGCGTTCATCCAGGCGAGCCCTGTGCGAAACGAATATTGCGGCTCCGGATCGCTGGCCACCATGAAATCGATGAATTCCGCGACTCCCGCTTCCTTGGCTCCCGGCGTCGCATCGCTGGGGATGATGAGCTCGGTCAGGCGTTCGATCAGTCCATATTCAGCTGCCGAAAAGAATTGCGGAGTGTATTGTGCCGGCTTGATCTGCAACGCGGCGTTACCGATATGACCGCAGGCAAATGACCATTTGCAGAAGCCAGGGAAATGCGCTGCCGCCGCAGCTGTTCCTAGAATGCGCAAAACTTCGCGACGCTGAACGCCCTGTCCTGCCATAGGCCTTCGATGTTCCTTTGAAAGTTTCTGAATGACTAACGATCCAGGGATCATACTTCATATCGCACGACACGTTCCATAATCGAATGCAGAACCGGAAAGGGAAGTAGCTCTGCACAGGCCTTAAGCTCTGGTACTAGAAGTAAGGCGGCGGAATTTCCAGAAAAATCCGTGGCCGGTATAGTAAAACGGTTGTAATCTCTTGCACGCACGTGAGGTTCGCATGGACCCATCCACGAGTGACAAGGTTTTCGCTGCGCTTGAGGCATTTCGAATCGAACTCCCCTCTTGGGGCTTCGCCAACACCGGAACTCGTTTTGGAAAATTTATCCAAGCGGCCGCGGCGACCACCACCGAAGAAAAGTTCAGCGACGCTGGACAGGTACACCGCCTCACGGGGGTTTGTCCCACGCTGGCCCTGCACGTGTTGTGGGACTGTCCCGAGGGCGTCCAAAGCACCGATACAATTAAAGGCCTTGCCAGTCGATGCGGTGTTGTGCCGGGATCCATCAATCCGAATCTCTTTCAGGATCAGGAATACAAATACGGATCCTTCGCCAATCCCGATCCTTCGGTTCGCGAACGTGCCCTGAACCACACAAAAGACAGCATCGAAATCGCACGCCGTCTGAACAGCAGAGACATTTCGTTGTGGTTCGCCGATGGATCGAATTATCCAGGAACGGCGAACATTCGCCAGCGCAAGAAATGGTTCATGGAGTCGCTGAAGGCGGCGCACCACGAGTTGTCGCCCGATCAAAGAATGCTCGTCGAGTACAAACCTTTCGAGCCCGCGTTTTACCACACCGATATCGCCGATTGGGGAATGTCACTTCTTCTTTCGCGGGCGGCTGGTCCGCAGGCGAAAGTTCTGGTCGACACCGGACATCATTATGCCGGCCAAAATATCGAGCAAATCGTTGCGTGGCTTCTCTCTGAGGACATGCTCGGGGGTTTTCATTTCAACGATCGGCGCTATGCGGATGATGATCTCGTGATGGGATCCATCGATCCCTATCAGGTCTTCCGCATCTTCCATGAGATACGGTTCTTCGAATGGGAAACCGGAGAGCGCGCCGACATCGCGTACATGGTTGATCAAAGCCATAACTTGAAGGGCAAGATCGAGGCGATGATTCAAACAGTCAACGTGGCGCAACAGCTTTTTGCAAAGGCCGCATTGGTCGACGCAAGAAAACTGGCGACTGCACAGAAGAACGGTAACCTGGTCGAAGCAGAGTCGGCGCTGCAAGATGCTTTTGCGACGGATGTTCGCCCCGCCATCCAGGAATGGCGAAGCTCCAAAGGGTTGCCTGAGGACCCGATGGATGCGTTTCGGCAAAGCGGCTACTTGGAACGCATTACCAAGGAACGGGCCGCGAAGAACGCCCACAACGTCTCTTCTTATGCCTAATCCATCTCAGCCAACAACCTATCTGGCCTTCGATTTCGGAGCCGAGAGCGGCCGCGCTGTCCTGGGACATCTTCAGGGCGGCGTTCTTACGACGGAAGAACTTCACCGCTTCCCCAACGAACCGGTAGAGTACGGCGGTGCGCTGCATTGGGACGTGCCCAGGTTGTGGTTCGAAGTACGCAGAGCGCTCGCCCGCGTAGAGGGAAGGGAACTCGCCGGTATTGGGGTCGATGCGTGGGGCGTGGATTATGCCTTGCTGGGGGAACGCGGTGAACTATTGCAAAATCCGCATCACTATCGCGATCGTCGCACTGAGGGTGTGATGGAACAAGTGTTTCGCAAAGTCCCGAAGGAGGAGATCTACAGCGCGACGGGCATTCAGTTCATGCCGATCAACACGCTCTATCAACTGTACGCCGCTCAGCTGCAGACGCCGTCGATTGTCGCTGCTGCAACGCAGTTGGTGACAATTCCGGATCTGTTTAACTACTGGCTGACCGGCAACGCGGTTTGTGAGTTCACGAACGCGAGCACCACTCAGCTGGTAAATCCTTTCCGGCGCAACTGGGCGGTCGATCTGATGGAGAGGCTGGGCTTGCGCTCCGACTTGCCTGCACCCATCGTAGAGCCTGGAACAATCCTGGGAACGTTGTTGCCATCGATCGCGCAAGCTTCGTCGCCGCTAGCAGGAACTTCGGTCATAGCTCCAGCCTGCCATGACACAGGTTCGGCTGTCGCAGCCATCACTGCTCGGGACGGCACCGCGTTCCTTAGCTCCGGTACATGGTCGTTGATTGGGACCGAGGTTGATACGCCTATCGTTACTTCGCAAGCAATGAAGCTGAACTTTACCAACGAGGGCGGAGTCAATGGTACGACTCGTCTGCTAAAGAACGTGATGGGGCTCTGGATGTTGCAGGGGTGCAGGAATTCCTGGAATGCGCGAGGGCACAAGGCTGATTATCGTGAACTGGTCGAAATGGCCATTCGAGAACCCGCGTTTGCACACTTCATCGATCCGGATGACGAGTCGTTTTTGCGTACGTCTGACATTCCTGGGGCGATTAACGGCTTTTGCCGCAAAACGCGCCAACCCACGCCCGCTTCACACGGAGCGTATGTGCGCTGCGTTCTCGAGAGTTTAGCCTTGAAGTATCGGGTGGTATTGCGCCATCTGGAGCGGCTTTGTGGACGTCGAATCGAGCAGATTCGAGTCATCGGAGGCGGATCGAAAAACCGCCTGCTCAATCAATTTACCGCAGATGCAACCGGACGAAGGGTGATCGCTGGACCGACGGAAGCAACAGCGCTGGGAAATCTTGCAGTGCAGATATTGGCAACCGGTGAGGCTTCGTCGCTTCGGGAAGCACGCGCGATCGTCGATCGATCTTTTACGACAGAGGTCTTTGAGCCGGTCGAAACAGACAAATGGGAGCGACAAATCGAACGCTTTGAACGATACTGCGAGATGATTTATGCCTGAGACTAAGGAAACCACCTATTTAAAAGATCTCTGGAACGAAGAGCACGCTCGGCAGTTCGGCGACAACCAACTTGCGATGCTGCGTTATCGATCGAACTTGCTCGGCTCCGATCTGCGGATCACCAATTTCGGCGGCGGCAACACCAGTTCCAAGATTCAATTGCCCGATCCGTTTACCGGCCAACCCGTTCGCGTCCTCGCCGTCAAGGGAAGTGGAGGAGATATTGGCTCACTCACAGAATCGGGATTCGCTCTTCTTTATCTGGAACGCTTGGAAAGTCTGAAACAGCTTTATCGCGGAGAGAAGTTCGAAGACGAAATGGTGCGCTACTATCCGCTCTCGGCATTTAGCGAGAATCGGGTCGCAGCTTCGATCGATACGCCGTTGCACGCATTTCTTCCATTCCCGCATGTCGATCATCTGCATCCGGACTGGGCCATCGCTTTGGCAGCCAGCGCTAACGGCAGGCGGAAGCTCGATGAGTTCAACAGGGAATTCGATCGCAAAATTGTGTGGGTGCCCTGGCAGCGCCCCGGATTTGAGCTGGCTCTGCTGATTGAGCGTGCCGTGCGAGAGAATCCAGGCCTCGAGGGTCTAATCCTGGGCGGCCATGGCCTTTTCACGTGGGGCATGACGCAGCGCGAGTGTTATCTGAACAGTATTCATACAATCGACCAGATGGGCGAGTTTATCTTGCGGCACCAGGAGAAAAAAACGCAGGTTTTTGGCGGAGTTTCGCACCCGGTGGTGCAAAATCGAAGGCTTATAGCCACGCAGATTCTTCCTGCTCTTCGTGGAGTAGTGTCTTCCAATCGTCGAGTGATTGCACACTACGCCGACGATGAGGACGCTCTGACCTTCGCCGGATCAAACTGGGCAAGGGAATTGAGTTCACTCGGCACGAGTTGCCCGGATCACTTTTTGCGCACCCGAGTCTGCCCGTGGTTCATCGACTGTGATCCAACCAAAGAAGATGTGAACGTCCTGAAAAACCGCATTCAGGTCGAGGTGGCTGACTATCGCGCGTCCTACGAGAAGTATTACGAAGAATGGGCCACAAGCGATTCTCCCAAACTTCGCGATTCAAATCCTTCAGTCGTTGTCATCCCGGGCTTGGGACTTTTCGGCTTCGGCAAAAATAAGAAAGAAGCGCGCATTACAACCGAGTTTTTTATCAATGCTATACATGTGATGGCGGGAGCCAACGCTCTGGAAGATAGCGAAGACCCCCATCCCCTGCCTCAGGCGAAGACCTCTGAACAATCCAAGCAGTTTTCACACTTTCACAACTACGTGGCGCTTCCCCGATTGGAGGCATTCCGCATCGAGTATTGGGCCTTAGAAGACGCCAAACTCCAGCGGATGCCGCCTGAGGCTGAGTTCAGCCGCAGGATTGCGATCGTCATCGGTGGAGCGAGTGGAATAGGTCGCGAAGTCGCCCTGCTGTTGGGCCGCAAGGGAGCCCATGTTGTCGTTGCGGACTTCGACCAGGCGGGTGCGAAGAAAGTAGCCGACGAGATTGGGGCAATTTCTTCTCTGGAGTTTGTCGCGAGTACTGCGGTCGATCTCGGATCTTCCGCTTCTTTGGGAGAAGCCGTCAATTTTACGATTTCCCAATTTGGCGGGATTGATATCGTTGTGAACACCGCCGCAACCTATCCCGTTCCTCGTACTGACGGAGAGCTCTCCGACGCCCAGTGGGCCAAGACTTTCCTTGTAAACGTTACCGGGAACTATCTTCTGGCGCGCGAAACGGAGCGGATTTTCAAAGATCAGAATCTGCCGAGCACGATGGTGTTGACCAGTTCCGCCAACGCCGTCGTACCTAAAAAAGGCAGCGAAGCTTACGACGCAAGCAAGACGGCGCTAAGCCACCTGATTCGCGAACTCGCCATCAAGCTGAGTCCGCACGTCCGCGTCAATGGTATTGCGCCAGCCACCGTAGTTGCCGGTTCCACGATGTTTCCGCGCGATCGCGTCGTCCAATCGCTCGAGAAGTACAAAATCGAATTCTCTGACAATGAGACGACCGAGCAGCTTCGCGGCAGATTGGCGGATTTTTACGCGCAGCGCACACTGACGAAACGGGCAATCCTGCCCCAAGACTGCGCCAACGCGATCGTGTGGCTGGCCGGCGATCAGAGTGGAAAGACTACGGGGCATGTCATCCCAGTGGATGGCGGGCTATCGGAAGCCTACCTGCGCTGAGAAATCATCTCCATACCCTAGCTGAAAACCATTGGGGTAGCTACATTTTCGTACTGTTCTCAACTGTAACGAGAGTAAACTTCCGGGCTCGGGAAGCAGAATCCAGACAGCCAAAATGTCTCTGGGAGGGAATTTTCATGAAGAGCGGTATGCGCCGGACGGGCGGTTTAGTGGCTTGCTTCGTGGGAATCTTCGTTGCTGGTTGGCACACGGGAGTAGCGGCGGGCGCGAACAGCTCAGAAGGTCTGGCGGCTCACTCCGATAAGCCGGAAACAAAGGTCGCAAACTCTTGGAATCAGAAGGCCGCGGCCGCTTACTTAGACCGGCGGCAAGCGTGGTGGATGGAATGGCCCAGAGCTCAGCGGGACCATGGAACTTTCTGTGTGTCGTGCCACACCGCCGTTCCTTATGCTCTTTCACGATCCGCTCTTCGAACCGCACTTGCCGAGCAAGTCCCCGCTCCAAACGAGCAACGACTGCTGGACAGCGTTACGAAGCGCGTACGCCTCTGGAAAGAGGTTGAACCGTTCTACAAAGATGCGGATCGCGGGCCATATAAGTCGGTTGAGTCGCGGGGAACGGAATCCGTTCTGAATGCATTGATTCTCTCAAACCGTGATGCACAAACTGGCCAGCTCAGCGACGAGGCGCATACGGCATTCGAGAACATGTGGGCCGAACAGCAAATGGCTGGCACCCAGAAAGGCGCGTGGCTTTGGCTGCGCTTTAAGAACGAGCCGTGGGAAGCGGACGATTCGGACTACTTCGGAGCCACGCTGGCCGCCGTCGCCATTGGTATCGCGCCCGGTAACTATCGCGCAACCCACGAAGTTCAACCCCGCCTCACGCTGTTGCGGGACTACCTCGACCGCGAATTTGCCGCGCAGACCACTATGAATCACGTGCTTCTCTTGTGGGCCGCCGCAAAGCTGCCGGGCCTGCTCGAACCAGATCGGCAGAAGGCAATCATTGGCGAGCTTCTCGAGAAGCAGCAGGCTGACGGAGGCTGGAGCCTGTCATCTCTTTCTGGCGACTGGAAACGCAACGATGGAACTCCTCAGGAAACGGCAAGCGACGGATATGCAACGGGGCTGATCACCTTCGCTCTTCAGCAGGCCGGGGTTTCGCCCGAAGATGCCGCACTGAAGCGGGGGCTCGCGTGGCTCACTGCGAATCAGGACAAGACTCAAGGCTCCTGGCCGGCCTACTCTCTGAACAAGAACAATGAGCACCACATCAGTCCGGAGACGGCGCTTTTTATGAATGACGCAGCCACTTCTTATGCTGTGCTTTCTCTTACTGCTGCCAACCGTCGCCAATGATCGACGCCGAACGATGGGCGGTATCGGAGCCTTGCTGGCGGTCACGGAAAGCAACGGAGACATATTCCGACCATTGCCCGTACCAAGGCAGTACCCACAGCACCACCGCCGTCACTGGACAGCGCTCCACCACGGAGATAATTTCGTGGTCATCGTGGGAGTCCTTCTGTGCGGAAGGAGAGTCCTAGGGGCGTACGATGAGTGCAGACAAAGCCTCCGTCGAACAGGTGGCATGGCAACAGTTTTGCATCTGCAAAGGCTGGGAGTGTCGCCTCTGCGGCGAGATTCCAGAAATAGGCAAGCAGTTTACAAACAACCTTTGCGAGGATTGCCAGCTTTCAATAAGGAACTACGGCTCCAACTCTGAGAGTCCCTGATCCATTCTTCGCAACCGACCTTCCGATACGAATTGGCTGGGGTGACACCATTAAGTCGTGCTGCTTTTGATTTAGCTTACTGTCGTCCCTGCCAATTTCGGCTCATGCCACTCGCGATGATCTCCAACCGCTTTGCGGTCGAAGACATAGGCTTGACTCCCCGGTCATGCATCTCGCCCCGGTGAAATGAATCTGTTCTCCGGAGTCAGCCCGTAAGCCCACACCCTGTAACAGCAAACCAAAATGCATTCCTTGCTCGACGAATGTGCGGTGAAATCGCGTACACACTTGTGATCACAATCACGGCATTTCAAATTGCAATGAACAAGCATTGCACTGTTCACTAGCGGAGCCCTGCAAAACTCTAAAGGCCAGGCTCCTCAAAATCGCACCCGGTTAGGAGGATTCGAATGAACTACCCGGTCTGGGACGTCGCTTTTGGCGCCGGCCTGTTGATTGCTTTAGTAGCAATTCTTCACGTGTTTGTTTCGCACTTCGCAGTCGGTGGCGGCCTTTTCCTGGTCTTGACGGAAAGAAGGGCTCGCCGCAAGAACGACTCTGCATTGCTCGAGTGGCTGAAATCTCACACCAAATTCTTTGTGCTGGTCACCGTCGTCTACGGTGCCGTGAGTGGAGTAGGGATTTGGTTCACGATCGGACTCATCAGCCCCTTGGCGACGAGTAACCTGATTCATGCCTACGTCTGGGGATGGGCGATCGAATGGGTGTTCTTCTTCCTCGAGATCACCGCGGCGCTCCTCTACTTGTACGGCTGGGAAACGCTCGAAGCGCGTATTCACGAATGGTACGGGTGGATCTATTTCATCGCTGCCTTTGCCAGCATGGTGATCATCAACGGGATCATCACCTTCATGCTTACC
>Ga0335073_10009322_pt1 | contig 13773 bp, 14 predicted proteins | sample Lox_Sample_22_FD_207093 | JGI IMG/M metagenome (GOLD analysis project Ga0335073, IMG submission 207093) | Soil microbial communities from Loxahatchee National Wildlife Refuge, Florida, United States - Lox_Sample_2.2 | ecosystem: Environmental > Terrestrial > Soil > Wetlands | place: USA... | reverse complement strand
GAACCGCATAGCTCATTGTCTACGCGCGCTACCCGTTATGGCGATTCTCGACGAGCAGGCGCAGCCTTTGGTACGTTCGCCCCCAACCTCACAGCCGGGGGCGAGGATGATCGGGATACCTGACCCAGCCAACGGTAGCCAGGAGCTAGCCGGCCGGCTTCAGCCGTACCTGCGGCCAGCTATCTGGTGGCCGGCCGGTTCGTCACGCGCTGGATCGGCAAGCGCCGGACCGTGTACGGGATCACCCTTGACCGGGTGCTGGTCCGATCCGGCTCGACCGTCCGGGACAGCCCCGTGACGGGCGGCTCCATGCTGGCGGCCGTCAACCAGGCCAGAACAGTGTTATCGGCCGGGCATGCGTTCGGTGACCGGGCCAGAGGCTGACCACGTGGCCGGGCGGGTGATGACGATCGACTGCGTCATCGGCGAGCTGCGGTCCGGGATGACCGTCGGGATCGGCGGCTGGGGCTCGCGGCGCAAGCCAATGGCGCTGGTCCGCGCGCTCGCTGCGTCGGGCCTCTCCGATCTGACCATCGTCAGCTATGGCGGACCGGATGTGGGCCTGCTCGTCGCGGCAGGAAAGGTCCGGCGGCTCGTCGCAGGGTTCGTATCGCTGGACTCGATCGTGCTGGAGCCGCACTTCCGGCACGCGCGGCAACACGGCGCCATCGAGTTCACCGAACTCGACGAGGGCATGCTGCACTGGGGCCTGCTGGCAGCCGCGCATCGGCTGCCGTTCCTGCCGATGCGCGCCGGGCTCGGTTCGGACGTGCTCCGGGTCAACCCGCAGCTGCGAACAGTCCGGTCTCCGTATGCGGACGGCGAGGAGTTCGTCGCGGTGCCGGCCTTGCCGCTGGACGCCGCGTTCGTGCACATGAACCGAGCCGATGCCCGCGGGAACGGGCAGTACCTGGGGCCGGACCCGTACTTTGACGACCTGTTCTGCCTGGCGGCTGAGCGTGCCTACATGTCCTGCGAGCGGATCGTCGCGACCCGGGAATTGCTGGCAGCGGGGCCGCCGCAGAGCCTGCTGATCAACCGCGCGATGGTCGCGGGCGTAGTGGAGACGCCGCGCGGCGCGCACTTCACCAGCTGTGTCCCGGATTACGACCGCGACGAGGCGTTCCAGGCCCGCTATGCGAGTGCCGCTGCAAGCCCTGCGACCTGGGATGACTTCGCGGCGGAATACCTCTCCGGCACGGAGGCGGACTATCAGGCGGCGGCAGCCCGGGTTGCCTCAGCCGACGGGACGCCGGCGTGAGTACCGGTGAGCCGACACTTGCGGAGATCTGCGTCGTCGCGTGCGCGGAAGCGTGGCGCGGAGACGGAGCCATCCTGGCAAGTCCGATGGGCTTGATCCCAACCCTGGGCGCGCGGCTGGCGCAGCTGACGTTCGAGCCGGACCTGCTGCTCACTGATGGTGAGGCGACGCTGCTGGCACCAGTGACCGACGGCCGCGAGAGCGGTGCGAGCGACGACCGGGTCACCGAGGGCTGGCTCCCGTTCCGCCAGGTCTTCACGATGCTGGCAGCAGGCAAGCGGCACGTCATGATGGGCGCTTCGCAACTTGACCAGTTCGGTAACCAGAACATCTCGTGCATCGGCGACTGGGACCGGCCCAAGGCCCAGCTGCTCGGCGTCCGCGGCGCGCCCGGCAACACGCTCAATCACCCGGTGAGCTACTGGGTGCCCAGACACACCCGGCGGGTCCTGGTCGACCGGGTCGACATGGCCAGCGGCGTGGGCTACGACCGGGCGGCCGGCCTGACCGGGCAGTCGGCCCGGTTCCATGAGCTCCGCCGGGTCGTGACCGACCTGGCGGTCCTCGACTTCGGCGGCCCCGATCATTCGATGCGGCTGCGGTCGGCTCACCCGGGTGTCTCGGTCTCCGACATCGCCGACGCGACAGGCTTCCTGCTCGCGGCGCCGTACCAGGTGCCGCAGACCCGGCTGCCGACTGCGGCTGAGCTCGCCCTGATCCGCGAGCGACTCGATCCCGACGCCCTGCGCGACCAGGAACTCGCGATCAGGACCTGACCAGAGCGACGGCGGCTGCCGGCCCTGATCAGCCCGACTCGTCTACCCGGTTGCCGTACAGCACGATCCAGACCGGGCCCGGCGCGAATCTCATCGGCTGGCCGGCCTGCGTGGTGAACGTTGTCCCGTCGTCGGGACGAGGCCGGGACCAGTTGACCTTGTACGCTCTCCCGTTGCGGAGCACGATCGCGGTGCCGTGGCCGATGCTCTGCGCGTACGGCGGCCGCAACCCGTACTCAAGGAACTTAGAGGTCGACACGTTGGTGTGCTGGAGCACGACGGTCGCGGCAGACAACTGCTTGCCTTCGGTGCTGCCCGCCGCGGCGCCGTCTATCCAGACCAGCCAGCGCTGGAGCCGGGCGGACCAGGTGAACCTGAATGACGCCGCCGGGTAGGACACCGAGGCCGATGACGTGGCGCGACCGCCGAGATTGGGCGGGCCGAACCTGAACCCGATGTCGTGCGCCTTGCTGGCCCCTTTGGCCTCGTTCAACAGCACGTGGGTCTGCGCGTACAGGTTGTATGGCGCGACCCGGTTGTAGTCCCGGTAGTAGCCGTTCACCAGGTTGGCGTACAAGTCCACGATCCTCGCTCGCTCCACCACCCTGGTCAATCGCGGCTGAGCCCCCGACCAGGCGAAGGCCGGCCTGCCGAACTGCCGCAGCAGCTCCAGGTCGTCTGCTCTGGCGCTCCGGACCGGGCCGATGACCGGCGGGAAGTGCGAGGAGAAGATGGCCAGGAAGCGGCTGAGCCCGCCTTCGACCGGCAGCACGTACACGATGTCCGCATCGGTCAGCCCGGTCTGCGGGCGCGCGTACACGATGTTGTCGATCTTCACGGCCAGAACCGGGCCGAGCTTCTTTACCGGTTCGCCGGTGAACGGCGACAGCAGCCTGCCAGGGGCAGCGATGGTGTGGGTCGGGCTCGGCGTCGGTGTCGGGCTCGCTTTCGGCGCAGGCTTCGGTACCGGCGAGTTGCCGAAGACAAAGCCGAGGCTCGTGGCGGCAGCTATGCACGCGACCGCTCCCGCGGCCGAGACGACGATCTTTCTGCGTGTCCAGTTCATGGTCCGGGCCTGCCGATCTGTGACAGCAACACGGCTACGACAAGCTTGTAACGGCCTCCTCCGGGTTGTCGACCGTCATCACGATCCGGTCGTAATGCTGCCCGGTCAGGTCAATGACGATAGCCGGGCCGCTGCCATGGCAGACCGCGAACGTAGTGCCGGCCCCGCTGCGGAAGGTGCCGACCATGATCACGTCAGGAAAGTAGGCGCCCGGCATCCGAATGCCATGAACCTCGGCCATGCCGTCTGTGACGGCGCGGACGCTTGTGACCGAGCTGCGGGGGAAGGTCAGGTCGCGGTGCAGCGCCTCGGCTTTCTCGGCTGCGGACATCGCGATAGTAACCGTGTCTTCGTTGATCACCAGATTCGCCACGCATGCCATTCTGCCTGGTAGCGGACCAGACGACCGGCCGCGAGGAAAACTGGCGGAAAGTTCGGCGGCTCATGTCGAATCCGGGCCGGCGCGCTCGACGCACAGGTGAGAGCGGCCATCGAGCGCGGGCACCGCCGGACAGCAGAGGGCCGCCAGACAGAGAGGACAGCGGAGATGAAGTTCTTCGGGTACACCCTGGGCGATCCCGACACGCCGGTCGGGCCGGCCAGCCCGGAAATGTATGAGCGGATGAGCGCCTTCGTCGAGGAGGCGATCAAGGCAGGCGTGCTGCTGGCGACCGGCGGCCTTGCGCCGCTGAGCGAGGCGGTCAAGGTCAAGTACTCCGGTGGCGAGTTCAGCGTGCTGGACGGGCCGTTCGCCGAGGCTAAGGAACTGGTGGGCGGCTGGGCCCTGATGGAGACCAGGGACATCAGTGAGGCGATCGAGTGGACCAAGCGGTTCCTGACCATCGCTGGTGACGGTGAGAGCACGATCCGGCAGGTCTACGGGCCGTGACCAGGTTCCTGCGGGGCAGACCGGCCTGAGCCGTGGCCGGTTTGCCCCGCAGCGCCTCCGGTGGTGTGATCGGGTGGCGTGACCGACGCCAGGGCGCAAGCCGCGATCGAGACCGTCATCCGGCTGGAATCTGCCCGGCTTATCGCGGGCCTGGCGCACTACACCGGTGACATCGGGCTAGCCGAGGACCTGGCGCAGGACGCCGTTGTCGCCGCCCTAGAGCAGTGGCCGGCCGAGGGCGTGCCGCGCAATCCGGGTGCCTGGCTGACCACCGTGGCCAGGCGCAGGGCCATCGACTTCTTCCGGCGCAGCAGCGACCTGAGCCGGAAATACGCCGAGCTCGGCCGCGGGCTGGCAGCCGAGGGCGGCGATGCGATGACGCCTGACTTCGACCGGGCGTTCTCCGACGACATCGATGACGATGTGCTCAGGCTCATTTTCACCGCCTGCCACCCGGTGCTGAGCGTGCCGGCCAGGGTAGCGCTCACTCTCCGGCTGCTCGGCGGCCTGAGTACGGCCGAGATCGCGCGAGCGTACCTGGTGCCCGAGCCGACGATCGCCCAGCGCATCGTGCGGGCGAAGAAAACACTGGCTCAGGCGGAAGTGCCGTTTGAAGTGCCGGAAGCCGACCAGCGGGCGCCGCGGCTGGCCTCGGTGCTCGAAGTCATCTACCTAATCTTCAACGAGGGTTACGCCGCTACGGCCGGGGACGACTGGATGCGGCCTGCGCTCTGTGCCGAAGCGGTCCGGCTGGGCCGCGTGCTGGCCCAGCTGGCGCCCGCCGAGCCTGAGGTGCACGGACTGGTCGCGCTGCTGGAGATCCAGGCGTCTCGCATCCCGGCCCGGACCGACAGCCGGGGAGGGCCGGTGCTGCTGGCAGACCAGGACCGGTCGCGGTGGGACCGGCTGCTGATCAATCGAGGCCAGGCCGCGCTGGAAACTGCGCTTGGCCTCGGCGGCGAACGTGGCCCGTACACCTTGCAGGCTTCGATCGCGGCCTGTCATGCCCGGGCTTTCCGGGTCGAGGAGACCGACTGGGCTGCCATCGTGGCGCTGTACGGGCTGCTGGCCGAAGTGATGCCGTCGCCGGTTGTCGAACTCAACCGTGCGGTCGCGATTTCCATGGCCTACGGACCGCAGGCCGCCCTCGACCTTGTCGACCAGCTCACCGCAGAGCCATCGTTGCGCGGTTATCACCTGCTCCCGAGCGTGCGCGGTGACCTGCTGCGGAAACTCGGCCGCGAGCGGGAAGCGCGGGCCGAGTTCGCCCGGGCTGCGACGCTGACGAGTAACGAGCGGGAACGGCAACTGTCCGCCGATCGCGCTCGGGGCCTGGGAGAATAGCGGCATGGCCGACTCCTTCGCCGCCCGGTTCGCGGACGCCCGGGCTGTTCACGGACCGCTGGTCTGCGGGCTCGATCCATCCGGCGAGCTGCTCGACAGCTGGCAGCTAGGCGACACCCCGGAGGGACTCGACCGGTTCGCCGAGATCATGCTCGACGCGGTGACCGGCGCGGTTGGCCTGATCAAGCCGCAGTCGGCGTTCTACGAGCGGCATGGCTGGCGGGGCATCAGGACGCTGCAGCGGCTGATCAGCAATGCACGCGCGGCCGGCCTGCTCGTCATACTGGACGTCAAGCGCGGCGACGTCGGGACGACGAATGACGCCTACGCGGAGGCTTACCTCGGCAAGGGCGCGCCGCTGGCGGCTGACGCCATCACCGTTCATCCCTATCTCGGCGTCGGCGCCATGGGGACGTTCGTGACACGGGCCGCGGAGTCCGGCAGCTGCCTCCTCGTCGTCACGCGTTCCACGAATCCCGAAGGCCGGCCGGTGCAGACGGCACTGACAGGGCCGGGCGCTTCGGTCGAGCAGCAGCTGCTGCTGGAGATCGGCGCGCTGAACCAGCTCCTCGCGCCCGGCACGATCGGGCCGGTTGGCGCTGTGATCGGTCCGACGCACATGCATCCCGAGCTCGATCTCGCCGCCGCGAACTGCCTGTTCCTTGCACCTGGTGTCGGCATGCAGGGTGCTACCGCAGCGGACGTGGCGGCGGTCTTCGCCGGGTGCCCGGACCGGGTGATGCCTAGCGCGTCCCGGTCGGTTCTGTCGGCTGGCCCCGGCGTCAGCCGCCTGCGGGACACACTGTGCGCGCTGGCCGCCGAGTTCCGCGCGGTGCTGTGAGCCGCAGACACCAGCCGGCCGTCAGTTACCTGACGGCCGGCTGCGACCGGGTAGTGCCCGTTTCTAAGAAAATCCGTCAGCCGCTGTAGCCGGGAATACCGGTACCGGCGATGGTGGTGCTCACGTGCAGGTAAACCGGACCCCTGCGGGCGCACGCCCGGAATGAGAACGGGAATTTCATCGAGGCGTAGTCGCCAGGCGCGTACACGCGCAACGCGTCGGCAGTTCTCGGGCGGCACGCCGCCGGCGAGAAGTTGCCAACATCGGTGATCTGCAGCACGACATGAGCGGTCTGGTAGGGCCGCAGGGTGACGGTCAATTCGGTGTAGCCATGGTCGCGCCCGGCGGCGCTGCCGAGCTGCCTGCCGCCAGCGCCGAGCGCTGACACGCCGGGGAAACCGTACAGCGTGCAGGTCTGACCGGAGACGTTGGAAATCTCGAGCTGGTAGTAGGTGCTGCCTGCCGTCTGCCCGCCGGGAACGCCAATCCAAGAGGTCAGCCAGCTGCGCACGCATCGCGGCTCGGAAGTGCTACGCGACTGCGTCGCCGTGGCTTCAGTCGTTGCAGTGCCGTCGGTTTGTGCAGCGCTGGCGGCCTTTGCAGTGTTAGCCGTTGCCGATGTCTGCGACCCCCCGGAGGAGGCGAGAGCAACGGCGGGCAACAGGATCGCGGCGCCTGCGATGGCCACCGCCAAGAGCGTGCGCCGGGGCGATCTGATCATCAGCTTCATGGTGTGCTCCTTAGCGAGAAACGCTGACACCGCTATGACGCCGACAGCACTGCGGTGGTTGGACTGGCAATCGAACGGGCCTACCTGCGCCGTCGGGACCGCCGCAAAACGAGACAGCTGATCGCCTAGCCGCTGGCACCGGACGGCGGGATCATCGTCCTGTAGCCGCGTCGACGGGAGCTTTCATGATCTTCATCACCGCTAAGTTCCGGATCCTGCCGCAGTACGCCGACGCCTGGCCGGAGATCGCCGGGCCGTTCACCACGGCCACCCGTGGTGAGCCGGGCTGCATGTGGTTCGACTGGTCCCGCAGCGTCGATGACCCGGACGAGTATGTGCTGGTCGAGGCGTTTCGCGACGACGACGCTGGCGCTGCGCACGTGCAGTCCGCGCACTTCAGGGAAGCGCAGCAGACGCTGCCCGCGCACCTCGCCGAGACGCCGCGGATCGTGAACTTCAAAATCCCGCAGGATGACTGGTCAGAGCTCGGCGAGATGGCCGTCCCGGCCCGGAGCTGAGACGTCCCGGTCCTGCCGGCCGGCTAACAGCGCAAGCGCGCTCGCCAGCTCGGTGTAGCCCGGCAGCGGGTCAGTACCGGCTTCGGTCAGCAGCTGCACGCACACGTGATCGGCGCCCGCCTGCAGGTGCGCGTCTAGCTGAGCTGCGACCTGGTCAGCGCTGCCGTGTGCGACGAGCGCGTCGACCAGCCCGTCGCTGCCGTCGTCAGCAAGGTCCTCGTCGGTGAAACCCAGGCGGCGCAGGTTCGAGGTGTAGTTGACCAGGCCCAGGTAAGGGTTGCTGACGCGCTTGCGGCCGAGCGCCCTTGCCCGCGTTACGTCGGTGTCGATCACGACCTTGTGCTCGGGCGCCAGCAGCCGGTCCGGGCCGAGAATCTCGCGCGCCTGGCGGGTGTGCTCCGGCGGCACCAGGTACGGGATCGCGCCGCCGGTGCGGTCGGCCGCGAGGCTCAGCACCTTCGGGCCGAGCGCGGCAAGAACAATACGACCGGGGGAAACGTGGTTAGCAACCAGCTGGTCCACATAGGTCACGAGAGTGTCGTACGGGCTGGCATAGTGCGGTGTTGCCTCCCGGTGGCCTGCACCGACGCCGAGCACGAAGCGATCAGGGTACTTGGCCTGGAGCCGGGCATACGATTGCGCGACCGTGACCGCGTCGTCTTTCCACATGTTCACGATGCTGGTGCCGACAGCGAGCGTGGTAGTCGCGCTGAGCAGTTCGTCGGCGACGGCGAGATCGCCATCCGGAGAGCCGCCCAGCCAGAGGGCGCCGTAGCCGAGGCTCTCGATCGCGACCGCCAGGTCGGGCGTCGACTGGGAAGCGGCCCGCCAGATACCGAACGTCCCGAGCCGCTCAGCCAGCTCCGATGCCATGTGCCCTCCTCCGATCCCGCGACCGCCGCGGTCATTCGCTACTAGATACCCATGAGGTCGGCCATCTGTTCCATCTGGTGGTCGAAGAACTCGGCACGAGCGTCGATGACATTGTTCAACTGGCCGAAGAGCTCGAAGCTGACCACGCCAAACAGCTGCAGCCAGGATGTCAGGCCGGCCTGGAGTAGCTCTTCAGGCAGCCCGGCAGCGATCTGGTCACGCGCCCTGGTCAGATCAGCGCGCACCGGTCCTGGCAGCGGCGCTGACGGCTGGATACGAGGCTCGGTGAGCGCGCCAGCTGTGTACCCGTCGGTCAGGATCTGCGCCAGCACGACCGGGGTTCTGGCAGCGGCGGCGATCGTGTCCTGCGGGGCGGCGTAACCGGGCACCGGGCTGCCGTACAGCAGCGCGTACTCGGCCGGATTGGCCAGTGCCCAGGCCCGCACGGCCCTGGCCGCGCTGAGCCACCGCAGCCGGAGCCGGGCGCGGTCCGGCACAGCCGCATCGGCTGTTTCCACCGCGCGCCCGAGGTCGTTGTAGCCGTCGATGATGAGGGCCGTCAGCAGGTCGTCCCGGCTGGCGAAGTAGCGGTACAGAGCCGACGACACCATGCCCATGTCACGTGCGACGGCGCGGAGCGACAGGTTCGCCCCCTCTGCGGCCAGGTGACGGCGGGCGACCGTCTTGATCTCGTCGGTCATCTCTGCCCGGACCCGGGCCCGGATGGATGCGGCTGGCATAAGAAAGATTATCGCACACATTCGAGAGCAGTGCTCTTGCAATCTCGGGAACTTGGGTGCAGACTAGTTGTCACAAGCGAGAGCGGTGCTCTCCAAACAGAACAGGAGAAGCAAATGTCCGAGCACGTCATCATCGGAGCAGGGGCAGTCGGATCGGCGGCAGCTGTGCTGCTGGCTGAGCGCGGCGAGCACGTCCGCGTGGTCAGCCGCCATGGCAGCGGACCTGAGCACCCGGGGATTGAGCGGGTGGCCGCCGACGCGACGGACGCGCAGCGGCTGACTGAGCTCTGCGCTGGTGCCGTCGCGCTCTACAACTGCGCGAACCCGCAGTACCACCAGTGGTTCAGCGACTGGCCGCCGCTGGCAGCAGCTCTGCTGACCGCCGCCGAGCGCAGCGGCGCCGTGCTGGCCACGATGAGCAACCTGTATGGCTACGGGCCGGTCGATGGCCCGATCAGCCAGAAGACGCCGCTCGCGGCCACGCATCCCAAGCTCCGGCTCCGCGCTCAGATGTGGCAGGACGCGCTTGCCGCGCAGCAGGACGGCCGGATCCGCACCACGGAGGTTCGGGCCAGCGACTACATCGAGCAGAACTCACTGCTGTCGACGCAGCTAGGCAAGCCGCTGCTGGCCGGCTCGCGGGCATACTCGCCCTGGCCGCTGGATGTGGCGCACAGCTGGACCTCGATCACCGACTGCGCCCGCGCCCTGGTGACAGTGGCAGCCGACGAGCGCGCATACGGCCAGGCCTGGCTGGTTCCTACTGGCCCGGCGCTGACGGTGCGGCAGCTCGCGACCCGGTTCGCCGAGGTCAACGGCGCGCCCGCGGCCAAGCTGACGGCCATTCCGTACCCGGTGATGTGGGCGTCCGGCCTGTTCTCGCCGCTGATCAAGGAATTGCGGACCACTCGGTACCAGTTCACCGCGCCGTTCGTGCTCGACTCGAGTGCCACGACGGAGACCTTCGGCCTCCGGCCCACGCCTCTCGACGACGCGCTGCGGGACACCGCTGAGGGCCTGCGGGGCTAGCCCAGCGGGTGCCGGCCGAGCCGCCCGGGACCGGACTCACAGCCAGGACCTGCAGTAACCGCCCGAAGTGTCACAGTGTGGTTAAACCTGGCTGACACCTCTCAAAAATCCCGCTGAACCACCGTATAATGCCTACTCATAAGGTAGGAAGTCGAGATATTTTCTCGGCGCGAGCCTCTCGGGCCGAAGGAGTTGTCGAATGCATACGACCCGCAAACTCGTGGTGACAGCGGCTGCCCTGGCGCTGACAACTCTGGTCGCAGCCTGCGGAGGCGGCGGCGGCGGCACGATCGGCGGCGGCTCTGTGGTGAAGGGCCAGAAGATAAAGGGCGGCACAGTCACGATTGCCGAGGTCGGCGCGTCGCCTAACTTCATCTTCCCGATGGTGCCCGCGACGAATTCCAACGGCTACAACGGCGACCTCACGCTGGGGCTCTGGCCGCCGCTGGTGTACTCGGGCGATGGCGCGCAATCTATTCCTAATCCGCAGGAGAGCCTGTACAGCTCGCTGACCTACTCCGACAACGACAAGGTCATCACCATCGTGCTCAAGCCGTGGAAGTGGTCTGACGGCGTGCCGATCACGGCCAGGGACTTCACCTTCGCCTACAACCTGCTCAAAGCGAACTACAACGACTGGTTTGACTATGTCCAGGGCCTGTTCCCGGTGGACGTGGCGAAGGTGCTCACGCCGAACATCCACACCGTGGTCATCGACCTGACCCGGTCGTACAACCCGGAGTTCTACACCGACAACGTGCTCGCCACGATCCCCCTGATCCCGCAGCACGCCTGGGACAAAACGTCCGCCTCCGGCAAGGTCGGTAACTACGACGAGACGACGGCTGGCGCGAAGGCAGTCTGGAATTTCCTGCAGGCGCAGGGCTCGCAGATGAGCACGTTTGCCACCAACCCGCTCTGGCAAGTCGTGGACGGCCCGTGGAAGCTGGCGGCGTTCCAGAGCAACGGCTACTACGCCTGGGTGCCGAACAAGAACTACTCGGGTCCGGACAAGCCGGTGCTGGACAAGGCGATCTGGACGCCGTACACCACCGACACCGCCGAGATGGACACGCTGCGCTCGAACACCAGCCTCAGCATCGGCGATGTGCCGCTGAACGACATCCGGCAGGTACCGGCGCTCAAGGCCGAGGGTTACTCGGTCGCGCAGGTGCCTAACCCCGGGGTGGCCGAGATCCTGCCCAACTTCTACGCTCCGGTCGCCGGCCTGCTGCTCCGCCAGCTCTACATCCGGCAGGCGATGGAGTACCTGATCAACCGCAAGCAGATCGTGCAGAAGGCATTCGCGGGTTACGCCGACCCTGGCAACGGCCCGGTGCCGACTATCTACGGCCAGCAGTGGGACTCCCCGATGGAGAAGGCCGGCGGCCCCTATCAGTACGACCCGGCCAAGGCGATCGCGCTGCTCAAGGCCAATGGCTGGAAGGTAGTGCCGGGCGGTACCGACACCTGCGTGCGGCCGGGGACGGCAACGGGCGAGTGCGGCGCGGGCATTACCGCAAACGAGCCGCTGACCTTCCAGTTGCTGTTCGCGTCCGGGACCGAGTCGTTTGACGAGCAGAACGCCGCGTTCCAGTCGTCGGAGTCGCTCGGCGGTGTCAAGATCACCCTGAAGTCGGAGCAGTTCAACACGCTGGTGTCCACGACCGGGACCTGCAACGCCCAGTCGCATCCGGCAGCGACGTGCAACGACTGGCAGCTCGAGCAGTACGGATACAACGAGTACCTGATGGATCCGTCTGGTGCCGGTGAGTTCAACACCGACGCCAACGGCAACTACGGCGGCTACTCCACCCCTGAGATGGACAAGCTCATCGACGCCACCGAGTACGGCTCGAGCGACTCGGCGTTCTTCGCCTACGAGGACTACGCCGCCGAGCAGCTTCCGCTGTTGTGGCTGCCGAACGCGTCAACCGTCTTCGTGTATAAGAGCAACCTCGCGGGAGTTACTCCGCTTAACCCGTTCTCCGGTCTGCTGAATCCCGAGGTGTGGTACTACACCAAGCCAGCTTCATGACCTGGTTTCTCGTCCGGCGCGTCGGGCAGTCAGTCGCCGTCATCATCGGCGTGATGATCCTGACCTTTATCCTGGTGCACCTTGAGCCAGGCAGCACGGCCAAGGCTGTGCTCGGGCTGAAGGCGACTCCTGCCCGGATCGCGCTGTTCAATGACACCTACGGGCTCAACCGGCCGCTGCCGGTGCAGTTCTGGCTGTACTGCGATCACGTGCTGCACGGCAACTTCGGCATCAGCTACGTTGCCGGACAGCCGGTGTCTACCCTGATCGCGCAGCGACTGCCGCGCGATGCCGTGCTCCTTGGCATCTCCACCCTGCTCGCGCTGATCATCGGCATACCGATGGGCGTGTACCAGGCCATGCACCACGGGACAGTGCGGGACGACATCGTGGCCGGCACCTGGTTCACGCTGTACTCGGCGCCGGACTTCATGGAAGCACTGCTGCTGATCGCGGTATTCAGCGTGCACTTCCACTTGCTCCAGCCGAATTTCCCTGGCGGCATCTCTTCGGTGGGCGGTCTGTTCACTGATCCGAACGCGCTGATACTGCCGGTAGTCGTGCTGGCGATTAACAGCGTGGCCGGATTCAGCCAGTACATGCGGTCGTCAGCGATCGAGGAACTGGCGCAGGACTACATCCGCACTGCCCGCGCCAAGGGCCTGGCAGAGCGCCTGATCCTCACCAGGCACCTGCTCCGGAACGCGCTGCTGCCGATCATTACCATCCTCGGCTTGTCATTGCCCGACATCGTGGCCGGCGCCGTGATCGCGGAAGCGATCTTCAACTTCCCCGGCATGGGCTTGTTGTTCTGGCAGTCGGCGCTTGCTCACGACTTCCCGGTCATGCTCGGCGCGACGCTGATCATCGGCGTGGCGACAGTCGCCGGAAACCTGGCAGCGGACATCGCCTACGGCGTTCTGGACCCAAGGATCCGGCATGCAGTCTGACGGCGCGGCGGTCGCCGGACCGCTGGGCATCGCGCCAGAAGGCGGCGAGGTCACCAGCAGGACCGACGGCAAGAACCTCTTCTGGGACGACGTCAGGCACAGCAAGCGCGCCGTCGGCGGCTTCGCCGTGGTACTGCTGCTGGTCCTGTTCTGCTTCGTCGGGCCGCTCATCTACCGGGCGAACACGATCGCGGTCAACCTGAACAACGCGAACTTGCCGCCTGGCTCCGGCCACCCGCTCGGTACCGACGAGTACGGCATCGACATTCTCGGACGGCTGATGGTCGGCGGTCAGTCCTCGCTGGAACTCGGGTTCGCCGTCGCGATCGCAAGCACAGTCATTGGCGCACTCTACGGCGCGATCTCGGGCATGCTCGGTGGCGTTGCCGACGCGTTCCTGATGCGGATCGTCGACACACTGCTGGCCGTGCCCACGTTCATCCTGTTGATCATCGTGTCCAGCATGTTCGTGCTGAGCCTGACTACGATCATCCTGCTGCTCACGCTGCTGTCCTGGCCCTATGTCTGCAGGCTCGTCCGCGCTCAGGTGCTGTCGCTTCGGACTCGCGAGTTCGTGCAGGCCTCGACCGCCATGGGCTCGACCCGGATGCGCATCCTGTTCCGGCACATGGTGCCGAATACCTTCAACATCTTTATCGTGACCGCCACGTTCGCGGTGGCAGACTCGATCTACGCGCTGTCGGCGCTGAGCTTCCTC
>Ga0335073_10009320_pt1 | contig 13775 bp, 12 predicted proteins | sample Lox_Sample_22_FD_207093 | JGI IMG/M metagenome (GOLD analysis project Ga0335073, IMG submission 207093) | Soil microbial communities from Loxahatchee National Wildlife Refuge, Florida, United States - Lox_Sample_2.2 | ecosystem: Environmental > Terrestrial > Soil > Wetlands | place: USA... | reverse complement strand
CCATGTTTGGCATGTTGCGCCGCCGTGTCGGCATAAAATAACCGGCAAGCATGGCTACTGCTTATATAGCGCTGGGTTCCAACATTGGTGATCGTGAAGAAAATTTGCGCGAGGCCATGCGGCGCCTCGGTACGTGTGGCGTGCGCGTCAGGAAAGCGTCGAGCGTTTACGAGACCGAGCCCGTCGACTACCTAGATCAGGGGTGGTTTCTAAACAGCGTCCTCGAAGCGCAAACGGAACTCCCTGCGAGTGAGTTGTTGACCGCGTTAAGGCAGATCGAATCGCAGATGGGCAGCAAAAAGCCGTTCGCCAAAGGACCGCGCCTGATTGACCTGGACATCCTCCTCTATGACGATGCGACGATCCGCACGCCCGAACTAGAGGTGCCACACCCGCGTATGCTTCAGCGCAATTTCGTACTGGTGCCTTTAGCCGAAATTGCGCCGGACTTGCGGCATCCGTCCTGGTCCGCCACTGCGGCGGAAATCCTTGCCAAATCTGCCGATTCCAGCCAAGTCCAAAAATATTCGCGTGGGTGATGACAGCGGCATGGAGCCGCTACTACAGGTGAAGGCGAATTAGCTGGTTTTGCGCACCACCAAGCGGTGAAGGGTCATTACCTTGGGCTGCAAGGACTCCAGTTCGATTAGGGAGAGGCGGCCATCATTGATTTCACGCCAAACATAAACGCCGGGCTCGGACTCGGTCTGCTCACGTCCCTTGAGCCGCTGCAGAAACTCCTGCGCATCTTGCACCGAAGCTTTTTCGCGCAAGCTCGGTCTAGCTACGGCTTCGACCGCATAGCTGCGCAGGAGCTTGGTCCAATACTGATCGAACAATTCGCCGGAAGCGAAAATGTCGCTCCAGGCCACTTCGCCGCCGTAAGCAATCACCACGCCAACCACCCGCTCGCCCTTGAGGCCGGCGGTTTCTCTGCGGAAGCGGCGCTGCACTTCGTCGACCATGGCTTCAACCGACGTGGACACGCGCTGCGAACCATAAATCTTGGCGTAGGATTGGGTTGGTGCGTCGGTTTGGATGGTTGTCGCCAGCGTGTTTCGTGATACCTGCGGAGCAGGAGCGGCCGACTCTACTCTGGCCGTGGTTCCTGCAACCACGGAATTCCATACGTCCGTTTGCCGCTGATTTACGGCGGCCTGTTCGCGAACGCTGGGATGCACGATGGTGCTGGCAGCGGTAAATTGCGAGCCGGCGGACCAGCGTCCGTGCTCCACGCAAAACACATCCAAAGGCAACGGCTCAGCTCCAACGGGGACGATGCGGTCCTTACCTATGATGCGATCCTGTTTGCCGCCACTAACTAGTTCGCCCGCCAGAAGGAGGAGCGGTTTTTTGCCGTGGTTCACGAGAACGAGCTGATTCACGGAAGGGCCACCATAGTTTTGGACGGGGGGCCGTACGGTGCCGCGGTCGCGGATCATGGTTTCCGCGCCTTGCTCGCGCACGATAACCTCGCCGTGGGCCAGGCCTTCTTCTAATGTCAAAAAGCCGCTGGTGTCGTAACCGGAGGAAGTTACCACCGGAAACACGGTCAGATTTTCATAGCTGATGGGATCGAGCAGCCGCCAGTCTCCATCGGGTTTCCCGGGAGGCGTGGGCGCTCCCGGCCAGGGCCAAAGCATTCCCAACGTAGCGATGCCCAGAGTGGCCACACCAAATAACGAGGGTCCTATAAACGTCTGTGCGGAACGAAGCATGCCATCCTCCTGCGCGCGCTCTCGGAGCACGCCCTGGAGTTGGAACGTTCCAGCTGGATTTCCTTGCAGACTATTCGCGTGGATTGCCGAGGTTGGTCCGCGGTTTGAGGCGGCGATTCTTGCTGGTTTCTACCTCCTGGCGCTCATATTCGGCCAGTTCTTCTTCGGTATAAGAGTAAGTATCACGCGAGGCAAACATGGAGGTGGTGCGACTGCTTTGCTTTTTCTTCTTACGGGCCTCACCAAACTCGTAACGCGTCATACGCAAAGGGGCTTCAATGGCTTTTACTTCCACCAGCAGGTCGCTGACCTTTTCCAGGAAATCGTGCAAGTGGAAGGGACGGACCGCGTAAGGAACGCGGGCGCGCTCGAGTCCCGGGACAAATTGGCTTCCCGCCATTTCCGGCACTACGAACAGGACGCGCACCCGGCCGCCTTCCTCGGGCGAAACCGATGACAATTCCTGGAGCACGTGGAACGTCGGGGAGTCCAGCCCGACGATTTCGACGTTGGCGATGACCAGCGAATATTCGCCGGTCTTCAATTCGGCGTGGAGTAACGTCAGATCGGGAACGACGCGGACGCGCCAACCTTCGCTGTCGAGAATTTGTTTAAGGGTGACGGAATTGCTCGAATCTTCGAGCACAAGCAGACCAACTTGCCGGGCCACGGCGGTGAGAGGAGACGCCATGCGTAAAGTATAGAGACTGGAGTGCGCAAGGACGCCGGACGTAAGGTTCAGGCAGCGTAAACGGTACCTGTCCGAAGGGCCGGGCGCGGTGAACGCGGCTATTTTGGAGATGCTGTGGCAGGTTTCAGGACAATGTCGGCTTGAGTAGAGTTCCCCCGAGTCAGGACCGGGTAGGCCTTGTCGCTGATAAAAACCAACTTGCCGTCCACGGTGATCCGGGCGCTGAGCGAATAAGTGTGCTTCGGATCGATTTTGGCGGGGTCGAAATTCAGGGAAAAGGGCACAGGAACCTGGCGCTCGCCCAAATTGTAGGTTTGTTCGGCGATCGCTTTCGCGGGAGCGTCGGCCAGCGAGACGTCTTGCAGTTTGACTTCGATCACGGCAGTCGGAGGGAGGGCCATGCGCTGAAGGTAAGTTACGGATCCGGTGACGGTTCCAGTTTGCGGGTTAAGGGGCTCGTCGAGTTTGCAATCCTTCACGATCATTTTGCCGTTGCCGTCGGGATTATCTTCCTGCAGAAAACCGCCGTTGCCCTTGCCCCACCAGACGATTTTGCCGTCGGAATAACGGTTGCCATCGGCGGACATAGTTTGCTTCAAGAAGTAGGTTTGTGCCCCAAAACTGACCTTGGCGGAGGCGCCGGCGAGGTAAACGGTTAGTTTCTTTCCTTCGTCGCAGGTGTAGTCGAAGCGCTTCCACTGGACAAGCTTGCGCACGTTGTTGTGGGCTGGGGACGTTTGGGGAGACGTCGCGGGCACCGTTTCTTGTGCCGCGATCGCGGCGGCCAGCAGGGTGCTCCAGGTAAGCGCGGCAACAGCGTAGCGCTTTGTCTTGGCCATGTGGATTTCCTTTCCTCGCGTGTATTGTAGCTCTGCCGTTGGCTCTCTGTCGCTTAGACGCAGGGAAGAGCAATCTGCCGCAAACTTTGCGGCGAGCTACAGCTTTTCGCGGATATTCGTCAGCGGCACAGGCGGGTGTACTGGCTGTGAGGGAACTTGCGATGACTACTACAATTAAAGGCGTGGCCATGATTTTGTTAGCGGTAGCGGCGGTGAAGCTGTATCCCGATTTTATGCGTTACATGAAGATCCGCGCGATGTAGTGGTGCGGGGCACTTTCCTTGTTTCCTATTTGGAAGGGTCCAGAAGCGCCTGATACACGGTGGCGTGCGCGCGGTATTGCAAGCTGTGGTTGTCCGGGTGAGTCATACGCTGGATCATGGCGACGAAGACGACATCGTTGGTGGGATCTACCCAGAAAAAAGTTCCTGCTGCTCCATCCCAGAAAAACGTTCCTTTACCATCCGGTAGGCTGGCCGCGGCTGGGTCGTAGACCACGGCGCAGTTGAAGCCATAGCCGAAGCCGGGCCGCATGACGTGTTGTCCGATACCGAACTCTCCTGTTAGCAAATTGTCGGGAAGGTGATTGGAGGCCATGAGCTTTACCGTGGCGGGCGCCAAGATGCGTTTTTCGCCGAGCTCGCCACCATTGCCGAGCATTTGGGCGAAGCGATAGTAGTCTTCCGCAGTGGACACCAATCCGCCGCCGCCCGACGGCAAGGTTGGTTGGTTCTCGTAATCGCCGTGAGCACCGGGCGGCGCAGGAATGAGTTGGCCAGAGGCGTCTGCCTTGTAATTGGTGGCGAAACGGGCGCGTTTGTCGGCGGGGACGAAAAAGCCGGCGTCTTTCATGTCCAGAGGGGCGAAAATGTGGTCACGCATAAAATCCGGCAGAGATTGGCCAGAGAGTTTTTCGATGATGTAGCCTTCGACGTCCATCGATAGGCTGTAGGTCCAACCTTTGCCGGGTTGATAGTTCAAGGGAATGTCCGCAAGTTTATTGATCATCTCCTGCAGGTTTGCCGATTCTGTCGGTTTCTGTTCTTTGTAGAGCGCATCAACCATGGAATGGCCGTTGCCATAAGAGAAACCAGCGGAGTGGGTGAGCAGTTCCTGCATGGTGGGAGGATGATCGGGATCGACCAGAATCATCTTGCCGTCAGGGCCCACGCCTTTGAAGACTTTCAGGTTCTTGAACTCAGGAATGTATTTCGAGATGGCATCGAAAGGCAGCCATTTACCTTCTTCGTAAAGAATCATCATGGCGACGCCGGTGACGGGTTTGGTCATGGAGTAATCGCGAAAGATGATGTCTTTGGTCAGGGGCGCGCCGCTGGCGAAGTCCTTTAAGCCGTAAGTGCGGTAATCGACGATCTTGCCGTGACGGGCGAGGATGGTGACTGCGCCAGCTAGTTGCTTGCTGCTCACCTCTTGTTGGATCAGGTTGTGGAGGCGTTCGAGGCGCTCCGAGGAGAATCCCACGCTTTCGGGTTTGACCGGGGTCATGTCCAGACTGCGACGAGGTGGTGCCTGGGCAAAGCAAAAAGATGCCGCTGCAGTCAGAAGCAGGAGCGTCGAAGCTGACGGACGGATCATCGATCGCATTTTTCTCAGTTCTCCTCTGCGCGATAAATGGGCGCACTATGTTACTCGTTTTGCGGCGGAAGAGGGGCGACGGATGCACGGGAAGTCAAACGCGAAGAGTGATGCGGGCACGCACCAGGAGGCGTGTGAGAACCAGCATGAGCAGCACAAGCAACGCGGATTTGACGACGCCGAACCAGCCGGAAGTACCCATGGGCGTAAGCGGGTACAACGGCGGGACAAGGAATGGCACGTACGCGAGGAGATAAGCGAGCAGAGGATTTTCGCCCACGGGTTTCGCGAAGTTTGCCCATGCACGCTGGTTTTTGACGTCGATGATCCAGTAGAGCAGAAGAGCAATCAGGAAATTGGCGGCAGTGCAGTAGAGACACCAAGTGGGCGTGTCGCGGTTCTTGGAAATGCCGAGGGGTTGCAGCAGAAAGCCCAAAGTGAAAAGGACAGCCGCACTACCGAACATCCAACGGAATTTTTTCTGAAAGCTGGAAGCGACCTGGTTGCCGACAATGACCAGGGAGGCGAGTACACCGGCCATGGTGAGAGAGCACAAACCGGACTCAAAGGGATACCAAGGACCGAGGAAATCGTTCACAGAATGGAGCCAACCCAAAGTGGAGAAGGCGTTGAGCGCGACGAGGGCCGCAAAAGCCGCCAACAACAATTTGAAACGCTTGCCGATCAGGAGATAAATGCTGCTGACGAGAAGATAGGCCCAGCCGAGCAGTCCCAGTATTTCTACATAAGAGAAATCCAGACGCGCGGGCTGCCCTTCAGGAGTGACGCGGCGAAAGATCAGGAAGAGTGCAGCCATCAAGGCTAAGCCGGAGTAACGCAGGACTTCACGGAGTATCGGTCGCTTGGCTTCGCCGGGAAAACGCAGCCACACGACGGCAATCGCGAGAAAACCGAGGGAAGCCCACCAGGTCTGGTTGAGATGGGTGTATTGCGCATTGACATGAAACGCGTTGGCGATGAACAAACCCATCACCAGCAGGCTGGCGCAGCGAATGACCACATGCGCCCAAATCTGGAGGTGGCCTTGGCCACGGGAGCGGCGCGCGTCGATGGCGAGAGGAATGGACATACCCATAAGAAAGAGAAACGCGGGAAAGACCATATCGACGTAGGTCATGCCGTTCACGTTGCCGCGGTGATAGGTCCACCAGGGTAAGCCGGTGGCCTCGGCGAGGCTGTTCACGAAGATCATGAGCAGGAGGTCGAAGCCGCGGAAGATGTCGACCGAGCCGACACGCGGTTGTCCGGAAGGAAGCGCCGGGTAGGAGACATTTGTAGTTGGTGCTTCTTGTGTGGTGGTGTGCATGGAGATTGTGTAGAGCGAAGCCAGAGGCGTAAAGCCACTGCTACAAGGTTCTATGGGAAAGTGTATGACCATTCTGTGACTGTGGTCACCATTGGCAATCGCCCCGAGGGCCGGAATGATGTTACGCTTTCGTCCCTGTCGGCCATGACCCCGGTTTCCCGCGCGCTGAATTCGAATGATGCCAGCCCGTCCACCCGGACACGTTTGCTGTTTGTAGATAACCTGCGGTGGACAATGATCCTGCTGGTGCTGAGCATGCACGCGGCGGACACCTATAGCCCGTTGGGGAATTGGTATTTTGTGGACCGCAAGACGATTGGGGTGTTTACGCTGTTTTTCTTCGCGGTTTGGCAGATGTATCTGCAATCGTTTTTCATGGGCCTGCTGTTTTTTTTGGCGGGATACTTTGTTCCTGGATCGTATGACTGGAAGGGAGCGACGCGTTTTATTCGGGAGCGGGGATTCCGGTTGGGCTTGCCGGTTTTGTTTTACATGTTCGTGTTGGGCCCGATCACCGAGTACTTCTGCGCCCATTCGTGGAATTCGACGGAGCCAACGTCGTTTGCGAATGAATGGATAAAACACATCCGGAACGGGGAATTCCTGCAGGAGAATGGGCCGCTATGGTTCTGCCTGGCGCTGCTGATTTTTGCTGTTGTGTATGCGGCGTGGCGAGTGTATGGCCCGGGTTCCGGGAGGGGAGGGGAGAGCCGGGAAGCGCCGGGATCCGAGATGCTGGCTGGATTCGCGCTGGGGATGGCGGTGTTCACCTTTGCGATGCGCCTGATTTTTCCGTCGGGTTACTCGTTCCTGAACATGCATCTGGGAGATTTTCCGCAATACATTTTGTTGTTTGGCGCGGGAATTTTGATGGCGCGGAATGACTGGTTGCCGAAGCTGAGCTTCGCGCGAGGAATGGGTTGGCTGCTGGTGGTTCTGCCGGTTGGGTTTGCGGCATGGATTACCTTGCTGTGGGCCGGCGGAATGGTGAAAGGCAACGGCAAGGCGTATTCCGGTGGATGGCATTGGCAGGCGGCGGGCATGAATGTGTGGGAGGCGTTCACCTGCGTGGCGATCTGTTATGGGCTGCTGGTGATTTACCGGAAGAGTTACAACGAGCAGGGACGGCTGGAAAGATTTTTGTCGGACAACGCGTTCAGCGTGTACGTGTTTCATCCGCCGATCCTGATTCTGCTGGCGCGGCTGCTGCATCCGGTGAGTTGGCCGGTGCTGGTGAAGTTCGTGGTGCTGTGGGTGCTGTCGGCGATTTGTTCTTTTGCGCTGAGCGCGGCGGTGTTCCGGCGGATCCCGCTGCTGCGGAAGATCTTGTGACGGGTTGCCGGATTGTTTATAGGTAAGATACTCCCCTCCCCTGGGCCAGCCCGCCTGTGAGAGCCCAGTTGCGGATGTCGTGACGGAGAAGTTTTTCGAAGGTACGCGAAGCGCGCTTGGCATCTTCTGGAGACAGGAAATTCAGAGGAAAAAGGGCCATGAGCAGTTATGTTACAACGTGAATTGACGTGCGCGTGATTCCAGGCAAACGGAAAGGGAAGGCAGTACCTGTTTCGGCAGCGTGTGTCAGCCGTGTGTGGATGCAGAGCGCTGGCCTCATACAATGGATTTCAGAGTATATGAGATGCGCTGTCCGAAATGTCAATTCGATCACGAACTGCAAAGCACAGAGTGCCTGAAGTGCGGAATCGTATTTTCGCGGTATCAGCCGGCGATGGCGCTGCCCGCGACACAGGCTGTTGCAGCGCTGCCTGAGCTCCCGTCAGCCTCATTGGTTCCCGCGGTCCGAGACGATGGGGCGCGAGAGTTAAAGTGGCGCGCGCTGGCGCTTCCTGTCGCGTTGATCGCGGCACGTTTGATAACGGGTACGGGCCTGCGGATGGCCGCGGCGATGTTGGCGATGGTGCTGCACGAGAGTGGACACGCTATTACTGCATGGCTTACGGGCCGGTGGGCAGTGCCGCTGCTGTGGGTTACTCCACATGGAGAAGAACGTTCCTGGATGATCGTTCTGTTTTTGGCGGCGGCTATTCTGTTTGGAGGATATCAAGCGTGGAAAGCGCGGCGTTGGGGATGGTTGTGTGCGGCTGCCGCAGCGCTCGTCTTGCAACGGATTGTTCTGAACATGCCGGCGGGAGCGCTCATCATTTTTTGGGGAGATGGCGGAGCAATGGTGCTGGCCACGATGCTGATGGCGTGCTTTTACGCGCCACGGGAAAGCTGGTTGGACCGGAGTTGGGGCCTGCGCTGGGGCTTGTTAGGGATTGGAGCGCTGAGCTTCATGCACGTTTTTCGTATATGGACGGGCCCGTTGGAAAATATTCCGTTTGGAGAAATCGAAGGAGTGGGCCCTTCGGATCCTAGTTTGCTCACCGAAATGTACGGTTGGTCGGTGACGCAATTGGTGGACCGCTATGTGCGGTTGGGCACGGTTTGTCTGGTGTTTCTGGGCGGGCTGTATGTTTGGGGATTAGCATCGCTGTACATGCAAAGATTGCGGAGGCCCTCGTCGTAGAAACAGTTACGAAATGGGGAGATGTAAGCGGACACTTAAAACTTCGCGTGACGTGCAAAGCGGCGCGTTTGTGATCGCGTCGAGCGTCGGCGCGTGGTCGTAACCGAGCACGAGTTCGATGGTGGTGGATGCGGTGCTGCGGGTGTGCTCGGAAGTACAGGTGAAATGCACGGAGGCGCAAGAGTAGGAGCGTGGCTTCAGCGCTCCGCAGTGGGCGGAGGCGAGAGGCGGGGTTGAGATCCTTCGTCGCGGAAAGGCTCCGCAGGATAACAAATTATATTTTGTTGGGAGAGGGCGGATCGAAGAGAGATTCATCGCAAAAAACGCGATGGAAAACCATACCTCACTACGTTCGGAAGACGTCGATTTCAAAAAAATAAGTGAGTTATTTGCCGATGACGAGATTGTAGCCGGAGGAGTAGCGCTTCAGGCCGGTGGTGTCCCAGAAGATGCGGTCGGTGGAAAGGGTGGATTTACCGGGAACGCCACGAGTGAAAAAGATTTGCAGGCCATCGCGGGACCATTCGGCGTTGCGCGCGAAGGTGTCGGGCGGGCCGAGAATGGTGCGGCGATGGGAGCGGATTTCGTAGAGGAAGAAAGTTTCGTTGAGGCCGACTTGATCGGTAGGAGCGCCGGCGGGAGCGTTGACGTAGTAGGCAGAGACGAGCAGCAGATCGGGATTGAGGGGATTCGCGCGAAGGGTGTCGCTGCTCATGATCTGGAATGTTTCGCCGTAGATGTCCTTGAGGGGGATGGTTTGCGGGGGCTTGTCTTCGCTGAGGAAGTAGGCGTTCTGCGTGTCGGAGGCGAGGAGGGTGTTGGGCGAGACGTAGCCGTGCAGCGAATCGACATATTGTGGGGAGAAGAGCATGGCTTTATCGGGCGCGTTGGTGGGAGCGGTCCAGACCTGCCAATTTTTGCCGTCATATTTCAAGTAGGCGAAGTGGGCATCGTCGGGGGACCAGAACGGTTGGCGAACATTGTTGCCGGCGACTTGCGTGGAGCGGCCAGAGTCGACTTCGTAGAGCATGATCGAGCGCTGAGGAGCGGTTGTGGAAGTGGAGCGGGTGTAGAGAAGAAAGCGGCCGTCGTGAGAGAGGGCGGGCTCTGTGCCGGTGCCGGCGGTTTTATGAAGGTTGCCGCGAGCGACGATGATGCGCCCGGCGGAATCGACATAGGCAACCGCGAGAGGGGGGTGAGAATTGGTGATGGGATCGAGGACCGCTAACTTTTTATCCTTTTCTTTATCCTTGGCAGTGGTGTCGCTAGCATCTTCGGGCATGTCGAGCTGATTCTTCTTGCGAAATTCGGGGAATTTTTCGGGCTCGCTTTGGCCGCAGCCTTTAAGCTGGCCGATCTGCGCGTGATCGACTTCGACGCGAAAGGTGTACTTCGTGTCCGACATGTTATCGGAGCAGGGTTCGCGGGTGAGTTTGACGGCGACGCTGGCGCCAGTGGCGTCGTCCTTGGCGTTGTAGGTCCAGGAATTGCCGGAAGGATCGGCCTGATCGGCGACGATGTCGGCGGGATCGAGAATGATGGGAGGATAGCCGACGCGATCGAGGCGCTCGGGGCCTTTCATGCCGAGACGCAGGGACCAGGAAGGCTCATTGCCGTGGGCGACGATGAGAATCGGGTAGTGGCGAGAGACCGGAGAGGGGATGGCTTCTTGCGCAGGAGTTTGCGTCGACGGTGGAGTGGTGGATTTGGCAGCAGGTTTTTGCGCCGGTGCTTGGGCGTGCGCGGCAACGCAAAGGAGAGTGGGAAGAAACAGGATGGGAATCACTTGTCGAATGCGCACGAGAGTCCTGGTGTTCTCCCGAGAATGAGATGCGCAGCGGTGGAGGAAACGCCGCCCAGCACCAAGGGGCGTGAGGAGAACGCGCCGAAGAGGATTAGAACAGAGGGAGGAGAGAGGAAGCAAGGAGAAGAGGGTGCGGAAGAAGCGGAAGAGTTCAAGGCGAAGAAAAGGAGAAAATGCTTGACACAGCGAAGAAAAGGCGAAATACTGGGCGGGCTCGAGGTGAGCTATGTCCCCAGTTCTTCCCCTTACGGCGCAGTATCCCCGGATGCGGCGCCGCCCCGCAAGACGCCCCGCAGTAAGATTCCTACCTTTCACCACTGAAACGCCTGACCCAACAGCAGAGGCCGGAACCCGTGCCCTGGGTGAAACCGGCTGGTGCAAGGGAAGTCTGGAAATGCCCACGGCGGATTGCCCCCCGCCCCAAGTCCAGACTCCTCGTGCGCCACTGGTGGGCATAGCACGCCTCGCCGCAAATTCGCCAATGGCGGAGACGAGAAGGAAAAGCGCGGAGAAGCCGGAATATTTTGTGCTACCAGTGAAGTCGGTGTTGAACAAGTGCGATTCCGAGCGAGTGCCGTTTGATTGGACGATCAATCCGTATCGCGGGTGCGAGTTTGGGTGCAAATACTGCTACGCGCGATATACGCACGAATATATGGAGATTGATGGCGGGGAATTCGAACGCAAGATTTTTGTGAAGAAAGACGCGGCGGGATTGCTGGCGGGAGAGATGGCCCGGAAATATTCGTACGGGTCGAAAGCGTCCGGCGGAATACAGGCAGAACACATTGCGATAGGCACGGCGACCGATCCGTATCAGCCAGCGGAGCGGGAGTACGGAGTGACACGGGCGTGTTTGGAGGAACTGGCGAAGCGCGAGGGGCTGAGCATATCGATTGTCACGAAATCGAACCAGGTTGTACGGGATATTGATGTTTTGCAGGTGATTGCGGGGAAGTCGGCGTTGAGTGTGAACGTGACGGTGACGACGCTGCGACCGAGACTGGCGCGTTTATTGGAACCGCGTGCGCCAAGGCCCGATTTACGGTTGGCGGCGGTGAAGGAATTGCGGGAGGCAGGATTGCAGGTGGGGGTATCTGCATCGCCATTGTTGCCGGGGATTACCGATGGGGAGTTGGAGGTGCTGGCGGAGGCGTCGAAGGAAGCGGGAGCGCAGTGGTTTTATTCGGGTGTGTTGTTCCTGATGCCGGCGTCGGCGCGACAGTTTCTGCCGTTCATGCAGAAGAGGTTTCCGCGATTGGCCAAGCAGTATGAGCAGTGGTATGCGAAAAATGGATATGCTCCGGAAGAATACCGGAAGAAGATTTCGGAGCGGGTGCGGAAGGTACGAGAGAAGTTGGGATTTTCGACGCGGCCGTGGGAAGGGATGAGGGCGGCGGAGGCGCGACCGGCGCAGATGAGTTTGGGTTGGGATGCGGGAGCGATTAGCGGGGAGTTGCGGCGTCCGAATCCGTGTGATGAGGCGGGGAAGTTCTGGGTGGGATACGAGGGGTAGAGGGTAAGCGAATACGTTTGTTAGGCGCCAAGATTTTTTGTTTGAGCTCTTCGTCGCCTGCCTGCGGTAGGCAGGCAAAAAACGCTTCTCAGGATGACGGTTGTTCGGTTTGTGGATTGAAGAACCCACATCCAAAAGCGGCATGTGGGGCACCCGCCGAGCGGGACTTGGAAGTGAGGGCCTTGGCAAACGGGGCGGCAGCAGGGCGGCCGCTGATTCATATCGCAGCACAATTCAATTAGGGGTACCGGCGGGAGCTGGGCTCCCGCACTCCATGCTGCGCTACTGATGGATGTGGCGGGTGGCGGTTAGGGGTGTGTCGGCGGAAGAGGGGCCGACGCGGAGTTTGTATTCGCCGGGGAGAAGCTGCCAATCATTTTTGGCTTCGTTGAAGATGGAAAGGTAGAGGGGATTGAGAGGCAAGCTAATGTTTTTGGATTCGCCGGGGGCCAGTTGGATACGCTGCCAGGCGACGAGTCGCCTGAACGGTTCATCCGCGGCGGAAGGAAGCTCGGCGTAGACTTCGGCGGTTTCGGCACCGGCGCGGGAGCCGGTATTTTTCACGGTAAATGTGATGGAGCGCTGGTTCTCGTCGAGTTTCAGGCTGGAATAGGTGTAGGTGGTGTAGGAGAGGCCGAAACCGAAGGGGAAGAGCGGCTGTTTATTCTCGGCTTCAAACCACTTGTAGCCGACCTTCAGGCCTTCCTTGTAATGAATGTCGAAAGACGGCAACGGTTGGTGAGCCGCAGTGGCTTTCGACAGCAGATCCATTCCGGGAACCTGCGGCTCGGGCAAATCCGCATCGGACTTGGCGAAGGTGACGGGAAGCCTGGCAGAAGGATTTACATCGCCAAAAAGGATGTTGGAAATGGCCTGAGCGCCGCCAATGCCGGGATACCACGCTTCGAGAATGCCTTTGACGTTGGAGGCCCAGGGCATGGAAACGGGGCCGCCGGTTTCGAGAATGACGATGGTGCGAGGATTGGCCGCAGAGACGGCTTGCACGAGCGCATCTTGATTGTCGGGGAGCGAGAGCGTGGCGGCGTCGCGATCTTCGGTCATGTATTGATTCACGAAAACGATGGCGAGATCGGAAGATTTTGCGAGAGCGGCAGCAGAGGTGGAATCGTTGCCATCGTTATAGGTAACTTTGGCATCGGGCGCTTTTTCGCGGATGTACTTCAGCGGAGCCGAGGGAAAGTAGACGGGTTGCTGCCATTCGGCGGCGCCTTGCTTGGGATTGATGGCATTGCCGCCGGGCGCATCGACCTGCGCGGAACCGCCGCCGGAGAGTACGCCGACGTCGGCGTGGGAGCCGATCACGGCGATGGACTTATAGTGGCTGGCTGCAAGCGGAAGAAGATGGTCGGAATTCTTCAGGAGAACGATGCTCTGCTCAGCGATTTGCTGGGCATCGTCGAGCCCCCGGAAAGGATCAACGACGCGGCGTGGCATGGTGGGATTGTCGACGACGCCGGTGGCGAACATGGAGCGGAGAATGCGATGGACCATGTCGTCGAGGCGGGCTTGGGAGACCTGACCGTCCTGAATGGCTTTCTTGAGTGGATCTCCGAGGAAACCGTAGCCGGGTTGTTCCATATCGAGGCCGTTGTTCACGGCTTTGACGGTGCTATGCGTGCCATCCCAATCGGAGAGCACCCAACCCTTGAAGGCGAGATCCTTTTTTAAAAACTGATTGAGCAGATAATCATTTTCGCAGGCGTAATCGCCATTGAGTTTGTTGTAAGAGCACATGA
>Ga0335073_10009319_pt1 | contig 13776 bp, 13 predicted proteins | sample Lox_Sample_22_FD_207093 | JGI IMG/M metagenome (GOLD analysis project Ga0335073, IMG submission 207093) | Soil microbial communities from Loxahatchee National Wildlife Refuge, Florida, United States - Lox_Sample_2.2 | ecosystem: Environmental > Terrestrial > Soil > Wetlands | place: USA... | reverse complement strand
GCCTGGAGCCAGGCGCAGTCCGACGGCGGCAGGGCCCCGGGCCCGGGGCTGCGGCTTCGGCACGGGCTGTTCGACCGCCTCGTCTACGCCAAGCTCCGCGCCGCGGTCGGCGGGCAGGTGCAGTACGCGGTGTCGGGCGGTGCAGCGCTCGGCGAGCGCCTGGGCCACTTCTTCCGCGGCGCCGGGATCACGATCCTGGAGGGCTACGGGCTGACCGAGACGTCGGCCGCGGCCACCGTGAACCGGCCAAGCCGCAACAAGATCGGGACCGTCGGCCTGCCGCTGCCCGGTGTGGCGATCAGGATCGCCGACGACGGGGAGATCCTGCTCCGGGGGCCGAACGTCTTCGCTGGCTACTGGCACAACAAGGAGGCGACGGCCGAGGCGCTGGACCAGGACGGGTGGCTGCACAGCGGCGATCTCGGCGGGCTGGACGAGGAGGGGTTCCTTTCGGTCACCGGGCGTAAGAAGGAGCTCATCGTCACCGCGGCGGGCAAGAACGTCGCCCCGGCCGTGCTCGAGGACCGGCTGCGCGCCGACCCGCTGATCAGCCAGTGCCTGGTGATCGGCGACGGGCGGCCGTTCATCGCCTGCCTGATCACCCTGGACCCGGAGACGGTCGAGTTCTGGCGCCAGCAGCACGGCCGCCCGGCCGGCGCGGACCTGACGAACGACCCCGAGCTGGTCGCGGAGATTCAGCGGGCCGTCGACGACGCCAACAAGGCGGTGTCCCGCGCCGAGTCGATCCGCAGCTTCCGGATCCTCCCGTCGGACTTCACCGAGGCCAACGGCTACCTCACGCCGTCGCTGAAGGTGAAGCGAAACGCCGTGATCGCGGATTACGCCGGCGAGATCGACGCGATTTACACCAGGAAGCCTTAACGCTCCGTCGCGGCCCGGACCGGCTCCTGCCGGGGCCGTCCGGCAGGCGGGTCCGCCGCCGGCCGGTCAGGGCCCGGCCAGGATCCGCCACAGCCGCTCGGCCACGAGCTCCCAGCGCCACTCCCGGTCGATCCAGGCCACGCCCTTCTCCCCCATGGCTGCCGCGCCCGGCGGGTCGGCGAGCAGCGAGGTGATCCGGTCCGCGACCGCGGCGCCGTCGCGGCCCGGCACGACGTAGCCGGTCTCGCCGTTCAGTATGGCGTCCGGCGCGCCGCCCGAGTCGCCGCCCACGACCGGCAGCCCCGACGCCGAGGCTTCCAGGTAGACGATCCCGAGGCCCTCCACGTCCAGCCCGCCCCGGCGGGTCCGGCACGGCATCGCGAACACGTCCCCGGCGTCGTAGTAGGCCGGCAGGTCCGCCGCCGGGACCGGCCCGGTGAACACCACCGAGCCGCTCACCCCGGCCCGCGCGGCCAGCCGGGCGAGCGCGGCGCGGTATGGCCCGTCCCCGACCAGCAGCAGGACCGGGCCCGCGGCGCCCGGGCCGGGCCCGCCGGCCGCGGCCAGCACCCGCGGCCACGCCCGGATCAGCGTGTCCTGGCCCTTGCGGCGGACCATGCGGGACACGCACACCACCACCGGGCGCTCGTCCAGCCCGAGCCGCTGCCTGATCCCGGCCCCGCCGGCGCCCGGGCGGAACTCGGCGTTGTCCACGCCGGGCGCGAGCCGTACCATCCGGGCCGCCGCCTGCGCCGACAGCGCCCCGGCCAGCCGCACACGGAAGTACTCGCCCAGGTAGGTGAGCGCGTCCACCTCGTCGCCGATGCGGCGCAGCAGGGACCGCGCCCCGGGCAGCGCCGCCCAGCCCGCCTCGTGCCCGTGGGTGAGGCCGACGGTGCGCCGGGCGCCGGCCCGGCGCAGCGACGGGGCGAGCAGCCCGAGCGGCGCCGCCGCCCCGAACAGCACGGTGTCGCAGCCGTGCTCGCGCAGGATCGCGGCCGCGCGGCGGGCCACGGACGGCACCGGCAGCATCAGCGAGGTCGGGTGCCTGACCACGGGGAACGGCTGCCGGGCGTCGAACTCGGCGGCGCCCTCCCAGGCGGGGGCATAGACGACCGCCGATCCGGCAGGCAGCCGGGTCGCCAGCGCATGCACGAACGACTGGATCCCGCCGCGGCGCGGCGGGAAGTCGTTGCTGACGATCAGCACCTTCGGCACGCGCAGATCCTAGCGCTGGCGGCCAGGCGACTCCGGCCCCCGGCCGTGCGGGCGGGACCGGTCGCAGGTCGGCCGCGCGGACGCCGGCCCGGCCGGATGGCGCTGGCGCGCAGGCGACTCCGGCCCCCGGCCGCGCGGGCGGCTGAACGCGTAGATATGGCCCGTCCCCGCAGGACTACTCATCTTGATGAAGTGCGCCACCGCTAATCCCGCAAGGCTCGTGCCATGCGTCTGTATCGATCGCGCTGGGGGATGACCAATCCATGATCACCAGATCGGCTCACAACCTGGGTTCCAAGCCTGCCAGCCTGACCGACCGGGAGCTGACCGCGCGCGTGGTCAGCCCGCTGGCGAAGTGCACGGGCTCCGCCGTGGACCCGGACGAGTGGTTCCCGGTCGCGGCCGCGCCCGAGGCGGCACGCATCGAGGCCGCCCGCGCCCTGGCGCTTTGCGCGATATGCCCGGTACGCGCCGAATGCCTGGAACTATCGATGCGACGCTGGAACACCATCGGGCGGCACGGCATCCTGGGCGGCTTCGTCGAGGCCGAACGCGGCGCGCTGCACGCCAGGTGGCTGGCCGGCACCCCGGTGGCCACGCTGCTGCGGGCCCGTGCCCTGGACCTGAGCGAGCCCGGCAGGTACGGCAAGCCGGAGCGGCCCGGGAAGGGTGAGCAGGCCGGCTCCGCCCGGGCCGGGCAGCCGCGCAAGCGGGGGGCGCGGCAGCCCGCCCGGGTCGGCTTAGCCGGGTCGCGGGCCTACGGCCGGACCGCGAAGTCGAAGTTCGACCGGTACCAGCCGGTGAACGCGACCTTCTCGACAACTGCGCCGGTATGCGGCGCGTCTATCAGCATGTTGCCGCCCACGTAGATCCCGACGTGACCCTCCCCGATGAACTCCAGGATGTCCCCGGGCTCGATATCTGCCACCGGCACCTGCGGCAGGGTCGCCTGCTCCTCGCTCGTGCGCGGGATCGACACCCCGGCGAAGGCCCACGCGGCCTGGGTCAGCCCGGAGCAGTCGAAGCCGTCAGCGCACGGTCCGGTGCCGCCGAACACGTACTCGCAGCCCAGCTGGTCGTAGGCGAACTGGACCGCCTTCTCGCCCTGGGTGAGGTCCGGCAGCGGGTCGTGGCCGCCGATAGGGCCGGTGGAGCCGCCGCCGGGTCCGGTACCGGCCTGCTGGGCCGGGGTGAGCTGGTTCAGCAGCGCCTGCTGCTGCGAGATCGTCTTCTCAAGGGTCTTCTTCTGGCCGGCCAGCTTCGCCGCGAGCTGGGCCCGGGCGTCCTTGGTGCGGCGCGCCGCCTCCTGCGCCGCGGACAGCTGGCGGGCGGCCGTGATGAACGCGTGCATCTCGTTGGTGTTGCTGGACGACAGCTCGAGCAGGATCGAGGCCTGGTTCAGGATCTGCTGCGGGTTGTTGGAGGTCAGCAGCACCTCGGGCGAGTCGATGCTGCCCTCCATGTAGGCCTGGTCGGCGATCTCGGCGACCTCCTCCCGCATCGACTTGAACCGGGTCAGGTACCGGGCCGCCTGCTCGTTCACGAGCGTGAGCTGCTGGCTCGCCGACGAGAGCGCCTGCTGCGCCTGGTCATATTGCTCGTCGAGGATCTCGGCCTTCTTGTTCAGCTGGCTCAGCTTCGCCTGCACCTGGCTGACCGTCGGCTGGGGCGCGGCCCCGGCCGCCACCCCGAACGACACCACGAGCGCCCCGGCGGCGAGCAGGCCGAGCGAGATGGCCGCGCCGCGACGCCTGAGACTACCGAGCAGAGCCGATCGCCGTGTCTGCACGTGCGTGACACGCTCCTTCTTCCACCTTCCGCCTACCGGGTGAGCTGACGGGTTCGGGCTGTGGAAGCGCGCCCTACGTCCCGGGCACGAGGCGCCCGGGACGATTCACCCCTGGGTGACCGCCTGGCAGCGCCCGGCGGTCGTCCGGTGGGTCCCCGGTTCTCCTGCTCGCCGCGGGGGCCAGCGACGGAGACTCGGCGGCGGCCGATCGCCGTCGCCCGGGGGGGCGACTGCTGAGCGATGCGGCTCGCTGCACGACACTAGTGATACTGGGGTGGCCTATCAACCACTTCGCCCAGTCTGGCCAGGACCAACTGCGCGGCGTATCCCCGCGCCTTTCTTCCGCCGCCCGCCTCCCGGCCCCGCCGCGCCGCTCCCGTTCCCGCCCGATCGCCCGGCACGGCGTGCCTGAACCGGACTGTCGGCGCCGGGTCATACGGTGAGCGCGTGACCATCTGCGCCCCGATCCTCCCGCTGGCAAGCGTCGACTTCGTGATCGTCGACGTCGAGACCACGGGCTGGGAGCCGGAGCAGGCCGGCATCACCGAGATCGGCGCGGTCAGGCTCCGGCCCGGCGGCCCGGCGGCCGAGTTCTCCTCGCTGGTCAACCCCGGCGGCCCGATCCCCGAGGACATCGTCGGCCTCACCGGTATCACCGACGCCATGGTCGCCGGGGCGCCGCCGGCCGGCGCGGTACTGCCCGGCTTCCTCGCCTTCGCCCGGGGCTGCGTGCTCGCCGCCCACAACGCGCCGTTTGACCTCGGCTTCCTGACCGCGGCCTGCGCCCGGAACGGCCTGCCGTGGCCCGCGTTCCCGGTCCTGGACACCGCGGCGCTGGCCCGCTCGGTGCTCGGCGAGGCCGAGGTGCCCGACTGCAGGCTGGCCACGCTGGCGGAGTTCTTCGGCGCCAGGACCCGGCCGTGTCACCGCGCGCTTGCCGACGCCAAGGCCACCGCCGACGTGCTGCAGAGCCTGCTGCGCCGGCTGGAATCGGCGGGCGTCCGCACGCTGGCCGAGATCAGCGCCTGATCCGCGGCCGTCCCGGGCCGTGGCGGTACGCTACTCGGGCGGTCGGCGCGGCCCGCGCGGCCGGCCCCCGAGGAGGGAGGAGGCGGCTGTGGTCACCGCTATCGTTCTTGTGAAGGCCGACGTCGCGCGCATTCCCGAGACCGCCGAGGCCATCGCCCAGATACCCGAGGTCTCCGAGGTCTACTCGGTGACCGGCGAGTTCGACCTCGTGGCCATGGTGCGGGTGCGGGGCCACGACGAGCTAGGCGACGTGATCCCGGGCACGCTGAACCGGGTTGCCGGGGTCACGCACACCGAGACCCACATCGCGTTCCGTACCTATTCGCGGCACGACCTCGAGGCCGCGTTCGCGCTCGGTTACTCCGAGCCCGACTGACCCGGGCCCGACTCACCCCGGGGCGTCAGCCGGAGCGCTCCGCCGCCAGGCGCTGGCTCGCCCGCGCCCAGCGTTCCAGCAGGTCCCTGGCCGCCCCGGACTCCAGCGCGCTCGCCGCCCGGCGGTATCCCTCGGCCAGGCCGGCGCCGAGCGCGTCCGGGCCGGGCACGCCCGCCTCGGCGGCCAGCGCCGCCGCGGCGTTGAGCAGCACGGTCTCCCGCACCGGCCCGGCCTCGCCGCCGAGCACCGCCAGGGCCACCCCGGCGTTGTGCGCCGGGTCGCCGCCGCGCAGGTCCTCCGGTGACGACCGGGCGATGCCGATCGACGCCGGGTCGAACGTCGTCTGGCCCACCGAGCCGCCGTGCACCACCCAGACCGCGGACGGGGCGGTGGTGGTCAGCTCGTCGAGCCCGTCCTCGCCGTGGAACACCAGCGCCGAGCAGCCGCGCCCGGCCAGCACCCCGGCCAGCACCGGCCCCATCCGCGGGTCGGCCACGCCGACCGCCAGGGCGCCGGGCCGGGCCGGGTTCGCCACCGGGCCGAGGAAGTTGAACACGGTCGGCACGCCGAGCTCGCGCCGCGGCGCCGCGGTGTGCCGCAGCGCCGGGTGATAGAGCGCCGCGAAAAGGAACACCACCCCGGTCTCGGCCATCAGCCGCTCGGTGGCCTGCGGCGGCAGGTCGATCACCACGCCGAGCGCCTCGAGCAGGTCGGCGGCCCCGCACGCCGAGGAGGCGGCCCGGTTCCCGTGCTTGGCCATCCGGGCCCCGGCCGCCGCGGCCACGATCGTGCCCATCGTGGAGATGTTGACCGTGCGCGCGCCGTCGCCGCCGGTCCCGACCAGGTCCACGGCCCGGCCGGGGATGCTGACCGGGGTCGCGCGGGCCAGCATGGTCTCGGCCAGGCCGCTGAGCTCCCCCGGGGTCTCCCCCTTCATGCGCAGCGCGACGCCGAACCCGGCGATCTGGGTGGGCGTCGCCGCGCCCTCCATGATCTCGCTCATCGCCCAGGCGGTCTCCTCGGCGGTGAGGGTCTCGCCCTTGATCAGCGCGCCGATCAGCGCCGGCCACGCGGTACGGGAGTCCACCGGCCCGCCGATCAGGTCTTGACGACCGTCGTGCCGGCCTGCGAGGAGGCCGCGCGCTGGCGCATCAGGCCGGCCAGGGCGTGGGCGAGCGCCGCCGGGTCGATCGGGTGGCTCACCACGGCATCCGCCATGGACCAGGTGGCCAGCCAGCCGTCGTCGGCGCGGCCGATGATCAGCAGCACCGGCGGGCAGTTGTAGATCTCGTCCTTGGCCTGGCGGGAGACGCCCATGCCGCCGGCGGGCTGCGCCTCGCCGTCCAGCACCATGACGTCCGCGCCGCCGGCGTCGAGCAGCCTGAGCAGCGCGGCATGCGTGGCGACCTCGGTCACCTCGGCCTCCGGCACGTCCGGCGCGGGCCGGCGCCCGATCGCGAGCCGGATCCGTGCCCGGGTGTCGGCATCATGGCTGTATACAACGACCTTCATGAAACTGGATGCTACCGACCCGCGGGGCCGGGCGCGCACCGCCTGCGCGGTGTCGTGACCGGGGGGCCGGCCGGTTGCCCTCTTAGGGGGGTCGGCCATGCGGCGCCTACGCCGTGTCGTAATAATGGCTCCCGTGGCGACAGCAACGACCGAGGTAACCCCACGCTCACCTGCCAGCAGGCCAAGCCTGGTCAGCGTCGGGACGATCATCTGGCTGTCCTCCGAGCTGATGTTCTTCGCGGCACTGTTTGCCATGTACTTCACCGTGCGCTCGGTGGACAAGGGCCTCGGCCAGCCGTGGCCGCAAGCACACTTCGACCTCAAGCTGGAAACGGCCATCACGATCATCCTGCTGCTGTCGAGCGTCACCTGCCAGCTGGGGGTCTTCGCAGCCGAGCGCGGTCAGGTGCGGCGCTCGGGCCCGATATGGAACTGGGCGCGCTGGGGCCTGCGCGAGTGGTACGTGCTGACGTTCCTGATGGGCCTCGCGTTCCTTGTCGGCCAGGTCTACGACTACAACGACCTGGTGACGAATCAGCACCTGACGATCTTCTCCAGCAACTTCGGCTCGGTCTTCTACATACCGACCGGATTCCACGGCCTGCACGTCGCCGGCGGGCTTGTCGCGTTCATGTTCCTGCTGGGCCGGACCTTCGTCGCCAAGCGGTTCACCCTGGAACAGCAGATCAGCACCATCGTGGTCTCGTATTACTGGCACTTCGTCGACGTCGTGTGGATCGGCCTCTACACGACCATCTTCCTGATCCACTGACCGGATGCCGAGGACAGCAGTGAGCTGGATTACCGCCAAGCGGAGACGGCCGGTCGCGGGATACGCGGTCGTCCTGCTCGGGCTGATCCTGGTGGGCGCGATATACGCGACCATCACCGGGAGCGGCGAGTCGGCCGCGTCCACGACGCCGACCACGTCGTCGGCCGAGATCGCCAAGGGGCAGCAGATCTTTCAGCAGACCTGCGCCACCTGCCACGGCCTGGAGGCGCAGGGCACCGCGGTCGCGCCGAGCCTGATCGGCGTCGGCGCCGCCGCCGTCGACTTCCAGGTGAGCACCGGCCGGATGCCGGCCAAGGCGCTGGACGCGGAGATGCCCCAGGCGCCGCGAAAGCTGACCGTCGCGCAGACCCACGCGGTGGCCGCGTACATCCAGTCCCTGGGCGGCGGCCCGCCGATCCCGACCCCGGCCGAGGTGAGCACGTCCGGCGCCGACGTCGCGCTGGGCCAGGAGCTGTTCACCGCCGACTGCGCGCAGTGCCACAACTTCGACGGGGCGGGCGGCGCGCTGACCGAGGGGAAGTACGCGCCGGCGCTGACCAACGCCACGCCGACGCTGATCTACGAGGCCATGCTGACCGGCCCCGAGGCCATGCCGGTGTTCAACGACACCACGATCACCCCGAACGAGAAGCGCGCCATCATCGCCTACGTAACCGAAAGCCGGACCACCCCGAACCCCGGCGGCTTCAGCCTGGGCCGGGTCGGGCCGGTCACCGAGGGCCTGTTCGCCTTCCTCGGGCTGCTGTTCTTTATGGTGCTGGTCGCCATGTGGATTACCGCTAAGCACAGGAAGACCACCGATGAGTGACGCTGGCGCCCACGGCGCTCAACCCGACGAGCCGACCGACGCCCCTGCGGGCCCGCACCGGGTGATCGGCACGCCGCCGCCCGCGCAGGCCCGGACGCTGCTCGGCGAGGCCGAGGAGCCCGGCGCCGGCGCGCCGGCCCGGCGCGAGCTGCCCGCCGAGCTGCCCGATCCCGCCCGGGCGAAGCGGGCGGAACGCCTGGTGGCGTCGCTGTTCATCCTGTCGCTGCTGGCCAGCATCGGCTTCATCGCCGCCTACGTCGGGCTCGAGGTGCACTCGGTCGACGCGACGCTGCGCTCCAACCTCGCCCTCGGCACCTCGATGTCGGTCGCGTTCCTGGCCATCGCCGTCGGCGCCGTGATCTGGGTCCGGCACCTGATGCCGACCGTGGAGCTCACCGAGGAGCGCCATCCGCTGCGCTCCGACCCGGCGGCCCGCGAGGCGTTCAAGGAGACCTTCGAGGAGGGCGCGGACGCCAGCCAGTTCACCAAGCGGCCGCTGCTGCGCCGCACGCTGATCGCCGCGACGCTGCCGCTGGCCGCCGCGCCGATCGTGCTGCTGCGCGACCTGGGCCCGCTGCCCGGCACCACGCTGCGGCACACGGTCTGGCGCAAGGGCATGCGGCTGCTCAGCTACGGGCCCAACACGCCGATCAGGCCCGGCGACTTCAGCTCGCCCGGCGGCATGATCACCGTGGTGCCCGACGGCTACCAGGACAACCAGGACGCGCTGGCCGCCGCCACGGCGATCATCATCAAGTTCCAGCCCGGGGTGATGGTGTTCGGTCAGCGCAACCAGGTCCGGGGCGGCTTCGTGACGCCGAACTGGACCGTGGACAACATCGTCTGCTACTCCAAGATCTGCACGCACGTGGGCTGCCCGGCGGCGCTCTACGACCAGGAGCTGCACCACATCCTCTGCCCGTGTCACCAGTCCACGTTCGACGCGCCGCGCGGCGCGCAGGTGCTGTTCGGCCCGGCGCCGCGGCCGCTGCCGCAGCTGCCGATGGGCGTCGACGCGGAGGGCTACCTGATCGCGCTGAGCGACTTCCACGAGCCGGTCGGACCGAGCTTCTTCGAGCGGGGATGAGTCGGACATGAGCATGACGACCAAGCTGCTCGACGGCACCGGCAGCTGGCTGGACGACCGGTTTCACGGCGCCAAGGGCATCCGGACGTTCTTCCGCAAGATCTTCCCGGACCACTGGACGTTCCTGCTGGGCGAGATCGCGCTGTACTCGTTCATCATCCTGCTGCTGACCGGGACGTTCCTGACGTTCTTCTTCCAGCCGAGCATGACCGAGATCGTGTACCACGGGTCGTACACGCACCTGGACGGCGTGCGGATGAGCGAGGCCTACGCCTCGACCCTGAACATCAGCTTCGACGTGCGCGGCGGCCTGCTGATGCGCCAGATCCACCACTGGGCCGCCGACCTGTTCGTGGCCGCGATCCTGGCCCACATGCTGCGGATCTTCTTCACCGGCGCCTACCGCAAGCCGCGCGAGGTGAACTGGCTGATCGGGCTCGTGCTGTTCACGCTCGCCCTGTTCGAGGGCCTGTTCGGCTACTCGCTGCCCGACGACCTGCTGTCCGGCACCGGGCTGCGGATCACCGAGGGCGTGCTGCTCTCCGTCCCGGTGGTCGGCACCTACCTGACGTTCTTCCTGTTCGGGGGGCCCTACCCGGGCAACGACATCATCCCGCGGCTGTACATCATCCACGTGCTGCTGCTGCCCGGGGTGTTCGTGGCGCTGATCACCGCGCACCTGTTCATCATGTTCTGGCAGAAGCACACCCAGATGCCGGGCAAGGGCCGCACGAACACCAACGTCGTCGGCGCGCCCATGTACCCGTACTTCATGGCCAAGACCGGGGCGTTCTTCTTCTTCATCTTCGGCGCGCTGGCCATCGCGTCCACGTTCGCGCAGGTCAACCCGATCTGGCTGTACGGCCCGTACAACCCGTCGGGCATCTCGGCCGGCTCGCAGCCCGACTTCTACATGGGGTTCCTCGAGGGCTCGCTGCGGATGATGCCGAACTGGACCTGGGACATCTGGGGCCATACCGTCGCCTGGAACGTGCTCATCCCTGCGTTCCTGCCGCTGGGCATCATCATGACCGGGGCCGCGCTCTGGCCGTTCCTTGAACAATGGGTCACCGGTGACCGGCGCGAGCACCACGTGGTCGACCGGCCGCGCAACGCGCCCACCCGCACCGCGATCGGCATGGCCGCGGTCACGTTCTACGGCGTCCTGTGGCTGGAGGGCGCCAACGACGTCATCGCCGATCATCTCTACATCTCGCTGTACCTGACCACGGAGATCGCGCGGTACGCGATCTTCATAGCCCCCGTCGTGGCCTACTGGGTGACCAAACGGATCTGCCTCGGCCTGCAGCGCAAGGACCTGCATCTGCTGGAGCACGGAGTGGAGACCGGCATCATCCGGCAGCTGCCGACCGGCGAGTTCATCGAGGAGACCAGGCCGCTCGACGACGAGGAGCTGGCCGCGCTCGACGTCAAGCCGAGGGCGCCCAGCCTGCCCCCGGGAGCAACCGTCTCCGCCGCCGGGGTGCCGCCGCCCGGGATGCGCGGCGGCCTCGGCCGGGTGCGGGAGGGGATGTACAAGGTGCTCACCGAGAGCGTGCCCATGGAGACCCACGGCAACGGGTACGGGAACGGGCACGGGGAGGCGGACGGGCACGGCGAGCCCGGCCACGCGCCGGTCCCGTCCGGCTCGGAGCAGGACGACGGCTCCGGCGACGACCAGGGCGCTGGCGCGTAGGGGACTCTGGTCCCCGGCTCCTTGGGCTGGACCGGTCGCAGGCTTCAGCTGCGCGGGCGGCGGGCCTGGTCCTGGCCGAAGGCCGCCCCTGCGGGCCGCTCAGGCGCCTTCAGGCGGCCAGAGCGGCCCGGGTATGTCCAGGCCTAGATCCGAGCCCCAGGCGTTGCGGTAGGCGATCTCAGGCGCCGGGCGGCGTGCCGCGACGCCCCAGCGCCCGGTCGGGTAGCCGAACGACACGCAGCACGCCATGGACCAGCCGTGCCCGTCGGGCACGCCGAGTATCTCCATCGCCTCCGGGCCGTGGAAGAACCCGAGCACGGTCGTCAGCGCGCTGCCGACGCCCTCGGCGCGCGCGGCGAGCTGCGCGCTCCATACCGCGGGATAGATGGAGCCGCCGGATATGTCGCCCCGGGAGAACGCCAGCAGGAACAGCGGGACCTCCTCGAAGTGATCGGCCAGGTGCTGTGCCGAGGCCACCATCCGGAGGGTCGCCGCGTGGCCGGGCTGCTCCGGCGCGGCCCGGGCCCGCTCGATCGCGTCGCCGTAGGCGGTGGCCCAGAGCTGGGCGATGCTGTCCCGGTACAGCGGGCCGAGCTCTGCCTTGACCGCGGGGTCGTCCACCAGCAGGAACCGCCAGCCCTGGGCGTTGCCGCCGCTCGGCGCCCTGATGGCGGCGTCCAGGATGCGCGCCTGGACCGGGTACGGGATCGGGTCGGGCCTGACCCGCCGCATCGCGCGCGTGGTGTAGAGAGCCTCGTAGACGTCCATCTGCCGCCTTCCGCCCGGGTCGTGTCATTGTGCCAGCCAGCTGGGCCCGGCGGCACCAAACGTCACCCTTCAGCGGTCGATGAATCTAGCGGGCCGGGCCAAAGGCAAGGGCGCCCCAAGCGTTGCTGGAGGCACCCGGCCGGCGTAACAGGCTCAGTGCGCGTAATGGCCGCGGTAGTACTCGAAAACGAACCCGATCGCCGCGAGCACGCACATCAGCATGCCGATCAGGAACAGCCACCAGCCGACGGCCGCCCCGATCGCCGCGGTCGCGCAGGCCAGGCCCAGGAACAGCGGCCACCAGCTGTGCGGGCTGAAGAACCCGAGCTCGCCGGTGTTCTGGTAGATCTCGCCCTCGCTCTCGTCCTCGGGCCGCGGCGGCAGCCGCCGCCCGGTGAACAGCACGTAGAAGCCGATCAGGAAGGCCAGCCCCACGGCGATCCCGAGCGCGGTGGAACCGGTCGGGTCGTGCGAGAAGTGCCAGTAGACGTAGTCCGAGGCGCCGAAGAAGACGGCGCACCCCAGGAACAGGTAGCCCTCGACCTTCATGCTGACTCTCCCCTACTCCGGGCCGCCGCCGGAGGAGGCGCCGACCGCCACCGGCTCGGCGTGCCGGTCCCGGCCCGTCCTGATCTGCGGATAGTGCAGGTCGAACGCGGGCCGCTCGGACCTGATCCGCGGGATCGAGGTGAAGTTGTGCCGCGGCGGCGGGCAGGACGTCGCCCACTCCAGCGAGTTCGCGAAGCCCCACGGGTCGTCGGCGGTGACCCGTTCCCCGGACCGCCAGGTCTTGTAGACGTTGTAGAGGAAGATGAACGTCGACGCGCCCAGGAAAAAGGCCCCGATCGAGGAGACGTCGTTCAGGGTCGTGGCCAGGTGCGGCAGGAACGGGTAGTTCGCCACCCGGCGCGGCATGCCCATCATCCCCAGCCAGTGCTGCACAAGGAACGTCGCGTTGAAGCCGATGAACACGCTCCAGAAGTGCCATTTGCCCAGCGTGTGGTCGAGCATCTTGCCGGTCCACTTCGGCCACCAGAAGTAGAACCCGGCGAACGTGCTGAACACCACGGTGCCGAACAGCACGTAGTGGAAGTGCGCGACCACGAAGTAGGAGTCGCTGACCGCGAAGTCCAGCGGCGGCGAGGCCAGGATGACGCCGGTGAGCCCGCCGAACAAGAAAACGACAAGGAAGCCGAGCGCGAACAGCATGGCGGGCTCGAACGTGAGCTGGCCCCGCCAGATCGTGCCGACCCAGTTGAAGAACTTCAGGCCCGTTGGGACCGCGATCAGGAACGTCATGAACGAGAAGAACGGCAGCAGCACGGCGCCGGTGGTGAACATGTGGTGCGCCCACACGGTCAGCGACAGGCCCGCGATCGCGATCAGGGCGCCGACCATGCCCTTGTAACCGAACAGCGGCTTGCGGGCGAACACCGGCAGGACCTCGCTGATGATCCCGAAGAACGGCAACGCGACGATATAGACCTCGGGATGGCCGAAGAACCAGAACAGGTGCTGCCAGAGGATCGCCCCGCCGCTGGAGGCGCTGAACACCTGGGCGCCGAGCTTGCGGTCGATCTCCAGCACCAGCAGGGCCGCGGCAAGCACCGGGAAGGCCAGCAGCACCAGCATGCTGGTGACCAGGATGGACCAGCTGAACAACGGCATCCGGAACATGGTCATGCCCGGCGCGCGCATGCAGAAGATCGTGGTGACGAAGTTGACCCCGCTCAGGATCGTGCCGAACCCGGAAAGCACCAGGCCCATGATCCACATATCGCCGCCGATCCCCGGCGAGTACAGCGAACTGGTCAGCGG
>Ga0335073_10009318_pt1 | contig 13777 bp, 12 predicted proteins | sample Lox_Sample_22_FD_207093 | JGI IMG/M metagenome (GOLD analysis project Ga0335073, IMG submission 207093) | Soil microbial communities from Loxahatchee National Wildlife Refuge, Florida, United States - Lox_Sample_2.2 | ecosystem: Environmental > Terrestrial > Soil > Wetlands | place: USA... | reverse complement strand
TGCTGCTCGTCGGTGAGCGTGAAATCAACCACTGTGGGTTCTCCTTGGAAGCGCAAATAGATTGACTAGTCAGTCAACGCCTTGAATGGTACCCGATCAACGCTCTTTCGAACCGGTATTTCGCATCGGTCCTCTTCGGTATTTCTCACCCATCCAGCGTCGAACGCCGTGTTGGTGCGCCAGACTTGGTTCCGGTGCACTCCACCTTCAACGTCGTGATCTGGGTCGTCTGCGTGCTCGCGGTGCTGATCGCGATCGCGGTGCTGATCGCCAGCCGCAAAACCTGGGAGGACTTCGGCAAGGGCCAATTCGTGATGGATCGCGACTCGGCAGGCCACTCGCAGCAGGACTCCGGGGGGGCGGCAGCCGAGCGAGACAGCGAGATCCGGCAGATGCTCGCAGCGCGCAACGAGCGCAGAGCCCGCCGTGGCGAGCCGCCGATCGACATCGAGCAGGAGCTCGCCCGCCTGACCACGGCCACGCCGGCAATCGATCCCGCGCTGCGCGAGGAGATCCGCCAGCTCGTCGTCGCCCGCAATCATCGCCGGCAAGCCCCCGCTCGACGTCGAGGCCGAGATCGAGCGCGAGATCGCTGGACTGAGCGGGTTGTAGGTACGCTCCAGGAGACATGCCGGATCCACGCCGCTACGAGCTTGAGGAGCTGACCAACCGTCCGGGGACCTACTTCAATCCCCAGACCGAGGTCCTGATCGTCGTCGACGATTCACCCGAGCTCGATGCCGAGATCTTCAACATGGAGGAGTTCGAGGGCGCCGACTGGGTCCTGATCTCCGATGAGGTGCCGGTCGACGAGGACCGCCGGGACCGACTGCTGGAGGCGTTTCAGACGCGTCACGCGGCCGCGGATTTCGCTGCCGACCCGGACGAGGAGCCGGAAGAGTTCGAGGACGAGGTCGAGGAGCTGGGGCGCGAGTAGGCGCTCCGGCTAGGCGGTGTGCCTAGCCGCCGCTCCCGAGCAGCGCAGCGCACTTCTGCATCTTGCCGACGTCGCCGCCGGCCGCCTGGATGCACTGGCTGTACTTCGCCACGTTTGCGGAGGACCCGGTGCTCGTCGTGCCGCCGCTCGAGCCCGAGCTCGAGCTGCCGCTGCTACTGCTGCCGGCCCCGCCCAGCGCGCTACCGGCCGCGCCCTCCAGGGTCTGGACGAACGCGTTCAGCTTGCTCTGGAACTGGGAGAACGGTTTCACCGTGGTCGGCGCCTTGATCGTCTGCGGCTGGTTGAGATCCGAGTACTGCATGGTCAGCCCGATGTCGGCCGAGTTCAGGCCGCCGAGCTCCGAGGACGTCTTGCCCGTGACCGGGAGCGTCAGCGTGATCGTGAGCCTGCGGATCGTCTTGTCGCTCGTTCCGGTCCAAATGTCGACGCTCGGGTTCTTGACCTCGGAGGCCTTGAGGCTGCTCGCCCCCGATACGCCGATCGACGACGCCTTCTCGACCACCGTGTTCAGGTCGGTCAGCAGCGCGCCCACGTTGACGCCCGCGTGGATGTGGGTCGTTTGCGCCCCGCCCACGTTCTCTGTCCCGACCACGGTCGGATTGGTCAGCCAGTGCAGCGGCTGGATACCGAGTTTGCCGAGCGTGCCCGATCCCGAGCTCGAGCCCGGCGTCGACGTCAGCTGAGAGAAGCTCGACTCGAGCTTCTGGAACGTCGCCTGCGGCATCCGGTAGCTAGTTCCCTGAAGCGTGACGTAGCCGGCGGTGCCCGTCGAGATGATCCCGAGCGCGACGTTTTGCCCGAGCGCGCTCGCGCTCACCGTGAAGTTCGACTCGGGGAGCTTGCCGGCGCCGCGTGTCTGGAACGGACCGCCGAAGCTCAGCGTGATCGGGCCGCTCAGGACGCTCGACCCGGACGGATCGATCGTGAGCGTCAGATCGAGGTTCCCGCTCGTGACCTTGTGGGTGCCGGTGAAGGTCTGGGTGAGCAGTGTGTTCGGGTTGGCGGAGCTACTGCTCGCACTCCCGCAGGCGGCGACGCCGAGGCTCGCGAGTACGACCATGACCAGGCCCCTGAGTGCTGTTCTGCGGTGATGCATTTGCGTCCCTTTCCTTCTCCAGCCCCCGAGCGAATGTAGCACCCGGATATTGGCCTCGTGCCGGTTCGCAAGCGCCTAGACTCGCCCGATCATGACGCCCCGCACGATCCTCTACACCGGCAAGGGCGGCGTCGGCAAGACGTCGGTCGCCGCGTGCACTGCGCGGGCGTGCGCGGCCTCCGGACTGCGGACGCTCGTGATCTCGACCGACCCCGCGCACAGCCTGTCGGAGTCGCTCGGCGCGGCGCTCGGCCCGGAGCCCTGCCCTGCCGGCGACCAGCTGTGGGGTCAGGAAGTCAACGCTCAGGAGGAGATGGAGCGCCACTGGTCGGGCGTCCAGGAGTGGCTTGGCGAGGTGTTCGTCGAGCGCGGCATCGACCGCATCTCCGCTCAGGAGCTCACGGTCCCGCCGGGGATGGACGAGCTGTTCTCGTTGCTCCGGCTTCAGGCCGCGCACGAGTCGGCCGAATGGGACGCGATCATCGTCGATTGTGCTCCGACCGGCGAGACGCTACGTCTGCTGTCGTTCGCGGACATCCAGCGCCTTTCGGAGAACCTGATCCAGATGAACGAAATCCTTCGCGACCGCGAGAGCTGCACGGTCCGCCTGGTGATGAATCCCGACAAGATGGTGATCGGCGAGGCGATGCGCACGTTCACGTATCTGAATCTGTACGGGTATCTGACCGACGCGGTGATCGTGAATCGGGTTTTCCCGGTCGACGTCGGGGATTACTTCGCGGGCTGGCGCCGCATGCAAGAGGAGCATCTCGAGCTCGTCCGGTCGGCGTTTGCGCCGGTGCCGGTGCTGTGCGCGCCGTACTTCGACACCGAGGTGCTCGGTGCCGAGATGCTCGACCGCCTCGGGGACGCGCTGTTCGCCTCCGCGGCGGGCGACCACGATCCGGCCGCCGTCCTCCACGACCGTCTCAGCCAGGAGCTCGAGGTATCCGAGGACGGCGCCGAGCTTCGCCTGATGCTCCCGTTCGCGCGCAAGGGCGACATCTCGCTGAAGAAGATCGGGCTCGAGCTGATCGTCGGCGTGGACGGCCAGCGGCGGACGATCATCCTGCCGTCGGCGATGGCGGCGTTCCAGCCGACGGCGGCCACGTTCGAGGACGGGACGCTCGCGGTGACGTTCCATGGGACGAGAGATGCCGGGCCCGTCTGAGCCGGGCGGCCCGACGCCCGAGGGACCCGAGCCCAGGACGGGTGCCGAGCCCCGGGCGGGTGCCGAGCCCCGGACAGGTCCCGCGCCCGGTTCGCCCGAGGAGGCACTGCGCCGGCTCGAGCAGCGCCTCGACCAGGCGTCCGAGGCGGCCGAGCGTCTGATGGCGCAAGTTGCCGCCGAGGCGGCCCGCGCCGGCGCGACCGCCAAGGCCGGAGAGCCGGTGGGGGCCGGCAACCCGGCCGCTGATGAGGCCACCCCCGACAGCGACGCGGACGGATCGTCTCAGACGCCACCCGCCGGCTGGCAGACCCCCGAGGACGAGCCCCCGCGCGTGGCGCCGGAGCTCGATCCGCTCCTCGCGCTCCTCCACACCATGCGCGACCTGATCCCGCCCGAGCTCCAGCAGCGCCTGATCTCAGCGTTGCGCGAGGTGCTGCTGGCGCTGCGAGCGCTGATCGACTGGTACCTCGAGCGGATGGACCGCCGTCCCGAGCAGGGCGTCGAGGTCCAGGACATTCCGATCCTGTAGTTGGGCGCTGCCGCCGGCCTTACAATCGGGGCGTGGCAGGCTTGCGGGCATGAGCGAAGGGCCCACCGCCGCCGGTGCTGCGCGCCGCGTGGGATCAGGAACGGGCCGGCTCGTTCGCGCCTGGAAGGCGCTCCCGAACGAGTCCCGCCTCGCCGCCTACGCATCGGGCGCCCTGTTCTTCACGCTGTTCCTGCCCTGGTACCAGGTCACGCTGATCGCGCCGGCAAAGGCCGAGAAGCTCCAGTCGGCCAGCGCCTCGATCACGGGCTGGGGCGCGTTCTCGTTCGTCGAGGCCGCGGTCCTGCTCGTCGCCGCCGGCGTGCTCACGCTGCTGTTCCAGCGCGCCGAGGGGCGTGCGTTCCACCTACCCGGTGGCGACGGCGGCGTGATCCTGGCGGCCGGGCTGTGGACATGCATCCTGATCGTCTGGCGGATCTTCGACAAGCAGGGCGCGACGACCAGCGGGCCCTCCGCGACGACGTCCGGGATCGAGTGGGGGATTTTCGTCGCGCTGGCGGCGGCCGCCTTTCTCGCCTACGCCGGCTCGCGCATCCGCGCCGCCCACCGGCCCGAGCCACCCTTGCCCGGCGAGGACTTGGCGCCACCCGGCTCGAACGCGGCTGCCACCTCTCCGGTCCGGGCCGTGCATGAGCCCCCGCCGGCGGCCCGGCGCCGGCAGGCCTCGGCCCAGGAGAGCCGAAGGCCGGTGCCTCCGCGCCGGCGGCCCCGCCCGGTCCCGGCGGACCGACCCGTCCACGAGGAGCGGAGCGGGCGCCCAGCAGCCATCCGCGAGGAGCGGAGCGCGCGCCCGGCCCCTATCCACGAAGTGGCGCCCGAGCCCTCCCCCGCCCGCCCGCGCCGGCGCCCCTCCGCAGCCGAGCTGTTCGAACGCGTCGTCCCCGACGACCCGCCGGCGATGCCGTTCGGGCGGGCCAAACCGGCGGACGTCGACGCCACGCTCCGGATGGCGACCAAGGATCCGCCGCCGGAAGAGCCCGCGGTCGAGCCGACCCCCGACGACGAGCAGCCGACGATGCGGCTTGGCAACGACGACGACACGCTCCCGCTCGATCGCGATTAGCCGCCGTTCAGCCGCGCAAGCGCCTGCGCGACGCTGACGAGCACCATCGCCGGCTGGTGTAGGACGTGATCGCCGGTGAACCGCAACATCTCGAGCCCCGCCTTCTTGACGAGAAGGTCCTTCTCCCGGTCGCGATGGAAGACGGCCGGGCCGGAGTGGAAGTTGTAGCCGTCGATCTCGACCACGAGCCGTTCCTTGCGCCAGATGAAGTCCAGTTCGTAGCGGCCGAACTTGACGTTGGTCTCGGGGAGGGGCAGGCCCGATTCACGCACAAGTTTCAGGAACTACATCTAGCCGTCGGCGCGCGATTCCCTCCTCGATCACGTCCGGCAGCTCTGCCGGCGCCACCGCGGCGATCTCGAGCACCGCGCGGGCGGGAGAGCTCACCCACAGGCCTTCGTGGCGGCGGACCTCTCGATGCTCGATCGAACGCATCCGGTGGACCCGGATACCGTCGCGCGACCCGCAGTACCGCCCGACGACCGTGAGCTCGACCCGCGGGCGGCTCCGTCTTCCGAAGGCCCCATACGAACGCAGACGAAGGACCGCTCAGGAACGCGCCCTCGCCACACGCCAGCAGAGCGGCCTGCTCGCGGGCAAGCGCCGGCAGTGCCCCGCTCACGACCGAATAGACGCCGCGGAACACAATGTGCAGCCGCCCGGTGGCGACCCAGTGCGCGATCACCCGGCGTGTTAGCCCGACCCTCAGCAGCTGCTCGTGGGGTCACGATCGTGCGCTGCCGCGCCGCGAGCGCTGCGACTGACCCGTCACGACCCACCGTTATAACCGCACAATCGGCGACTCTCGCCACCCGAGATCCGCCCTGTATCCCGTATACGTGTCCGAATGCACATTCGGCCCGTGCGGGGTGGCGAGTGTGGCGATATGACCGTGGCGAGGGGGCCCATGCGAGCGAGTGTGCGCCCCGCGAGAGCCCCCGAACCGCCGGCCCTGGCCTTTGTTGCGAAGGCGTATCTGTATTTTGAGCTTTCCGAGACTTATGCCCGCCAACGACCCCGCCACCGCTCACGACCTCGCCACGGGCCTCCGCTCCGTCGGCTACCTCCCCGGCGAGTCGACCGCGCTCGTCTCGTTCCTCGCCACCAAGCTCGGCAAGCCCGTGCTGGTGGAGGGACCGGCCGGCGTCGGCAAGACCGAGCTCGCCAAGGCGCTCGCCGCCTATCTCGACCGGACGCTGGTCAGGCTCCAGTGCTACGAGGGCCTCGACGAGGCCAAGGCCCTGTACGAGTGGAACTACCGCAAGCAGCTGCTCCGGATCCAGACCGAATCCGAAACAGCCGGATGGCAGGACGTCCAGGAGGACATCTTCGGCGAAGAGTTCCTTCTCCCCCGGCCGCTGATGACCGCGATTGCGTCCGAACAGCCGGTCGTCCTCCTGATCGACGAGATCGACAAGACCGACCAGGAGTTCGAGGCGATGCTGCTCGAGCTGCTCTCCGACTTCCAGATCTCCATCCCCGAGCTCGGCCGGATCGAGGCGAAGACGAGACCCGTCGTCCTCCTCACCTCGAACAACACCCGAGAGCTGACCGAGGCGCTCAAGCGCCGCTGCCTGTACCTGTGGCTCGACTACCCCGACCTCGAGCACGAGCTCGAGATCGTCCGCCTCCACACCCCTGAGCTCGACGAGGCGGTGGCGCGGAAGCTCACCGAGATCGTCCATCAGGTGCGCCAGCTCGACCTCAAGAAGCCGCCGAGCATCGCCGAGTCGATCGACTGGGCCCGCACGCTGCTGTTGCTCGGGGCGAACGACATCGACCACGACACGTTCATCGAGACCATGAGCGTGATCGTCAAGCACCGCACCGACCTCGACACGGTGGCGGCCCGGGTCGGCGTCGCCCTCCAGGCCGCCACGGATGCCCGCCCCGCAGCGTAACGCCAAGAACGCCGCGATCTACGGCGGCATCCCCGAGCACCCTCCCGGCAACCTCGACGGCCAGCTGCTCTCGTTCGCCGAGGACCTCAGAAGCGAGGGCGTCGCGATCGGCACCTCCGAGATCCTCGATGCGTTCGAGGCGCTGAACCTCGTCGAGTGGACCGAGCAGCACGACTTCAAGGAGGCGCTGGCGGCCACGCTCGCGAAGTCGAACGACGACCGCAGTGTCTTCGACCTCGTCTTCGACCGGTTCTTCTTCCGCGCCACCGAGGCCCAGGCCGCACGGAAGCGCGTCACGGAAGCGAACGCCGGCGGCGAGCCGCCGTCGGACATCAACCTCGACACGCTCCGCCAGCAGATCGCCGCCGCACTGAGAGACGGCTCCGACGCCGCGCTCAGAGACCTCGCGCGCCTCGCGATCGCCGCGTTCGGCCGGGGTGAAGGCTCGGGCGTCCTCGGCGTCGACGTCCAGAGAATAAGACGAGCCCTCGGACTGAGGACCGAACCGCAGCCCGACCTCCCAGACGACGACCCCAGGCACGACGGCCTCCCCCGTGACCAGCTCCGCAAATTCGAGCAGCACCTACGACGAGAGCTCGAGAGAAACCTGATCGAGCGGACCGCCAGCCTTCCGCCGAAGCGCCCGCTCAACGAGCTCGACCGTGCGCTTCCAAGCGGACCGATCCAGGACCTGGCCGCCGTTCACCGAGTGGTGGCGCAACTCAAGCGACGCCTTGCCAGCCAGGGCCACGAGCTCAAGGGGCGCAAGCGCCACGCCCATGTCGACTTCCGCAGAACCATGCGCGCCAGCCTGCAAACCGGCGGCGTGCCGATCGACCTCAAGTACCGCCCCCGAAGGCCACGGCGCCCCGAGATCTTCGTGCTTTGCGACGTGTCGACCTCCGTCACGAGCGCATCGACGTTCTTCCTATCCGTGCTCCACGCCCTCCACGACACGTTCCGCAAGCTCCGCTCGTTCGTGTTCATCGAACGTATATCCGAGGTCACGGAGGTGTTCGAGAAGGAGCGCGACTTCCGCGCCGCGAGCGATGCGATCTCACGAGACGCCGGCGTCGCGGACATCTCCGGCTACACCGACTACGGCCGCGTCTGGCTCGAGTTCCTGAACCTGATCGAGGACGAGCTACACCCCCGCGCCACCGTGATCGTGCTCGGCGATGCGCGCACCAACGGCCGCGCGCCCCGGGACGACATCTTCGCGGCGATCACCGCCAAGGCCGGGCGCACGTTCTGGCTCAACCCCGAGCCGCGCCTCTACTGGAACTACGGCGACAGCGTGATCGCCGCGTACGAGAAGCACTGCACCGCGTTCGAATGCTGGCGCACCGACCAGCTCGAGGAGTTCGTGAAGGCGTTGACCCGCCCAGAGGTCGCCTAGAGCGCAAGCTCACACAGGCTGAGCGACCGCCTCCAGGAACAGGTTCGCCAGCCCGGCCGCGTCAGTCTTGCGCGCCTCGATCAGCGTCATCCCCGAACCGTCGAACAGGCCGTCCGCGTCCCACCGTTCGGGATCGAGCGACACCGCGTACGGGTTGATGTTGACGTCGGCGTCAGGCGCCGCGGCCCCGAGGTTCTCAGCGGCGCGCGAGAACGCGACCACCGCGAACGCCTCCATCATGTCCGCGGTCGCCGCGAGGTGCTCCCGAACGCCGTCGTCGTCGAACCCGCCGGCCATGTCGACGTGGCGCTGGAACATGCCCGGGAACGCCTGGGTCGGAACGATCGCCCGCCGCCACTCGCGATCCTCGAGCGCGTTCCACTCCCGGTACATCGCCTCGAGCCGCCGGGTGATCGCCCAGATCCGTTCCAGGTCGGGCCGCACCGAGGCCATGAACTCCATATCCGCGTACTTGTCGTGGAAGAACAGCAGGCACTCGGTGCCCCAGTACAGGATGTTGTTGGCGCAGATCTTGACCGTCATCACCATCGGGTTGTGCCAGAACTCGTACTGACCTTCGTACTGAGTCAGGTTCACCCGATACGTACTCAAATAAAGGTCGTCGAACGCGCGGGCACGATCCGTAACGTCCTCCCCGTCCAGGAATCGGCACACAAGGTCAGTCGTGAGCGTGTTCGAGATCGCGATGAAGTCAGACCCCGGCGAGTAGAACGGGTCGAGGAAAGCCCCCGCCTCACCCACCAATGACCAATGCCCCTTACCCGAGTAGCACTGCTTGCAGCCGTATGAGAAGTCCGAGACCTTCAGGAAGTCCTCGACCTGGTCCAGCCGGCCGTCCAGCGACTCACCCAACTGCGGCTCGTGCCGCCGGATCCAATCCAAGGCCCCGTCGAGGGTCTTCATCTCTTCGTACGGATGGAACCGCGGGTCGGCCACGATCCCGATCGAGATCGGCCCCGACGACAACGGAATCATCCACACCCAGTAGCCCTGGCCACACAAATGGTTGGTCGAGAACTTGCGGAGCCCCTTCTCGGACATCCGACCGAAGAACTCATCGTCGTCTGAATCGGCCCAGTCCTCGATGTCGAGCCCGCCGTCGAGCCGGAACCACGCCGAGTTGACCTCGTGCCCGTTGTCCTCCATCAGATCGAGCTTGCGCTTCAACAAAAACGCGCGTCCCGCCGCGTCGACAACCCACCGCGCGCGAATCTCGCGGTCTTCGCCCTGGTAGGTGACGCGAACAACGTGAGGGTCGCCGATCTCGACGTCCTGGACGCGGCAGTCCCCGAACCGGTCAACGCCCTCCGAAATAGCCTTGTCTCCGAGGTAGTTCTCGAAGCGACCGCGGTCTAGCTGGTAACTCGGCTCGGGGAGCGGCTTGTTGATCCCGCGCTCGATCCGCTCAGCGATCGACGTGTTCCCGGCGGCCGGGAACCACCAACGCAGCCCGAACTTGTGGAGCTCGTCCTTGTCCATATGCTCGCGCGCGCCGACGACATCGGCGAAGTAGTGCGCTGACACCTCGACGGTCGATTCTCCCACCTTGAACGCCGCCTCGGGCGCCGGGCCCTTGCGCTTTTCGGCGATGAAGATGCTCGTCTCGGGACGCGCCTTCTTGAGCTGGATCCCGAGAGTCAACCCGGCCAGGCCGCCGCCGAGGATCGCCACGTCGTAGCTGTCAGCCGGCTGCCTATCAGTGCCCACGTTGAGCTCCTTGGTGAGTTATTTTCAGATCCACTCTCGAATGAACTACGCCGCCACCACGGCGCCGCGCGCCTCGAGATCCATCTCCTCGATCCCCGGCAGCATCTCGCGCGCCTGCACGAGGCTGATCCCGTCATCGGAGTACAGGCCGTCCTCCTCCCACCGCTCGGGATGCAGGCTGATCGCGAGCCAGTTGATGCCCCGGTTCTCGTCCGGCTGCTCGGGGAGGTTGCGAGCCGCGCGGTGGAAGATCCACACCGCGAGCGCATTGAGGTACTCAAGGTTCCGAGCCGCGATCTCGAACGTCTGGTCGCCCTCGGCGGGACGTGCCATCTCGGCCTGAGCCTGGATGTAAGGCTGGAGCTGATTGCACAGGACCGAGACACCCTCGAACGGCGTCTGCTCGATCGCGTTCCAGTCGCGGAACAGCTGCTGCATCCTCGGGACCATCTGGATCGCCGGGTACACGATTTGCTCGAGGCGCTTCATGTCCTCGGGCTTTCGCATCCGCTGGTGACACCACGCGTTCCCGATGCCCACGAAGTAAGTCGATGAGTCGTACACGAACTTCAGGACCATCACCTGCGGGTTGCCGAACAGCTGGTAGTTGTCGCGGTACAGGTGAGCCGTCGTGTTGAACAGGTTCTTGTAGAACCCGTCGTAGAACTCGACGAGCTCGGTCACGTCCTCACCGTCGAGCTCGCGCTCGATCAGCTCGCAGCTGAACGTGTTCGAGAAGCCGATGAAGTCCGACCCGGGCGAGTACAACGCGTCGAGGAACCCTCCCGCCTCGCCGACCAGGCACCAGCGATCAGGCGAGAAGAAGCGCGTGGACCCGTACGAGAAGTCCTTGACCCGCAGGAAGTCGAGCACGTCCTCGCGCCGACCGTCGATCTCAGCATGCAGCTGAGGCTCGTTGCGTTTCATCCACTCCATGAACGCCTCGAAGCTGTTGATCTCCTCCCACGGGTGAAAACGCTCATCCGCGCACACGCCGATCGAGATCGGCCCCGACTCAAGCTGGATCAGCCACAGCCAGTACCCGGGCTGGATCAGATGGGAGGTCGAGTGGATGCGGAGACCCTTCTCGGGCATTCGGCCGAGCCACTCCTCGTCATCGGTCCAGTCCTCGAAGTCGAGCCCGCCGGCGAGCCGGATCCACGCCGCATTACAGCGGTGGCCGGTGTCGACGCCGGCGCCCAAATCCAACTTGCGCCGCAGGATGTTCGCGCGGCCGGAAGCGTCGACGATCCAGCGAGCGGTGGCGATGACCTCCTCGTCCTCCTGGGACATGAGGATCGTGTGTCTGTCCTCGCCGAACGAAACGTCCTGCACGCGCCAGCCGCGGAACGCGTCCGCCCCGGCCTTCTTGGCACGCCGGAACAACTCATTCTCGAACCGGCCGCGATCGATCTGATGGGTGAACGCGTCCAGGTGCCCCGGCGTGCAGAACTCGACACGCTTGGTGATGTCGGAGTTGTCGCCGGCGGGGAGGAAGAAGCGCAGTCCGAGCTTGCGCTGCTGGTACTTCTCGAGGTGATCGCGCATGCCGATCATCTCGCGGTAGTAGTAGGCGCCGATCTCGACGCTCGACTCGCCGACCTTGAAGGCCGCCTCGGGCGCCGGCTCGGCGCGCTTGTCGGTGACCAGCACGCGGGTCTCGGGACGCTCACGCTTGAGCTGAATTGCGATCGTCAGCCCGGCCAGTCCGCCGCCGAGCACCGCAACGTCGTAATGGCCGTGCGGTGCGTCGATCGCCATCGTCTCGAGCATCGACGCCGAACGGTCGTCTGCCATCAGCTCCTCCTCGGTTGGTCCAAGTCACAAGTCGCGGCCGCGCGCGCACCGACCCGCCGACCGTGTGCTGTCGGCGTTTCCGAGCCCCGGTTACAACCCCCTCGTCGGTCCACGTCCACGGAGGATCATGACGGAACCCCGACCCCACTGCAACTCGTGCCGATCCGCAGTTCATGGCCCGTTCATGGGCCTCGCCGGGTGGCCTCCGCAGGGCGCCGCGGGTTCCCGGCCGCAGTTTGTTAACAACCGACCCCGTTGACGGTCGCGGATTCGAGCGGAACACTCAGCGGCTGTTGGGGACCCGTCCTAGCGCGTATCGCACGGCTCAGGCTGCCGCTAACGCGAGCGAGGACCGGCCTAGATTCCCGCCTCGGACACGGAAGTCCGAGGAGCGGGCCGGAGTTCGGCAGAACCCCTGTTCAGAACAGCTGGTTCTCGCCGCCGAACACCGCGCTCACCGACCCAGCGGTGAAGATCTGGCGGATCGTGTCCGCGAGCAGCCCGGCGCACGAAAGCACGACGATGTTGTCGGGCGCGCCTTCGCGGAGCGGGATCGTGTCGGTGACCACCACCTGCTCGAACGCGGAGTTCGCGAGCCGCTCGAACGCCTGGCCCGAGAACACCGGGTGCGTGCACGCGGCAAACACGCGCGCCGCGCCCTCGTCGAGCACGGTCTGGCCGGCCGCGGTCAGCGTGCCCGCGGTGTCGATGATGTCGTCGAGGATCACGGCGGTCTTGCCACTAACGTCGCCGATCACATACCCGACCTCGGCGACTTGCTGCGCGGGCCGCTCCTTGGTCATCAGTGCCAGGTCGGCGCCCAGCATGTCGGCGAACTTGTGGTTGAGCTTGACGCGCCCGACGTCGGGGGCGACCACGACCAGGTCGTCGAGCTCGAGCCCCGCGAAGTAGTCGGCGATCAAGAGCAGGGCGGTCATGTGGTCGACCGGCTTGCGGAAGAAGCCCTGGACCTGGCCAGCGTGCAGGTCGACGGTCAGCACCCGGTCGACGCCGGCCGTCTCGAGCAGCTGCGCGACGAGCCGGGCGGTGATCGGCTCGCGCAGCGCCGACTTCTTGTCCTGGCGCGAGTATCCGTACCACGGCATCACCGCGATCACGCGATGCGCAGAGGCGCCGACCGCGGCGTCGATCATCACCAGCAGCTCCATCAACGCGTCGTTCGCGGTGATCCCAGTCTCCGGGTTGCCGCACGTCGGCTGGACTATGAACACGTCGGCGCCGCGCACCGACTCGTCGAAGCGGCAGTAGACCTCCCCGGCCGAGAACGTCTTCAGCGTGATGTGGCCGAGGTCGATCGCGAGCTTGTGCGCGATCTTCGCGGCCAGCTCGGGGTTCGCGCGCCCGGCGAACAGCATGAGCTTCTTGCCGGTTACGATCGGCAGGCTTCCAGTCGCGCCCCGGGCCTCGCTCGTGTCCATGCGGGCGTGAGTCTATACACGCGACCTTACGGCGCTGTGACGATTTCTTTCCTTGACGAGTCCGCCGGGTCCCGCATAGGCTCCTACCGGAAAATGACTTCCGCAGGGAGCCAGTGGTCGCTCACGTAAATACGGTCACATTCGAGGCACGCCTGGCGGCGCCAGCGCGGGCTTTGCGGCCCGCTCGGCATCCGGCCTTGCCTGTTGGGCCGCGCCCGCGGTCGTCCGGAGCCCTCGGAGCCTCGTGCAGCGCTGCTACACGTCGGCTCCTGCGTCCGCGCCTGGCATCCACCAGTCGCACCTCTCGGTGCGACCGGACTCACGTGAGAGACCACTAGCCATGGCCCGCGACGGTTCGCTCGGCGGCAGTCGTCTGTTCGAGGGGCTGAGCGACGAGCAGCTCGAGGTCGTCGCGGGGCACATGCGCCCGCGCCAGTTCGCACCCGGCGAGCAGCTGTGCGCCGCCGGCGACGCGAGCGACCGGATCTGGCTGATCACCGGCGGGCTTGTGATCTGGACCGCCGGCACGACTGCCGGTGGCGGCGAGATCGAGCTCCGGATGCGAAAGGGCGACGTGATCGGCGCCCAGGACGCGATCACTGGGACCGAGCGCACCGCGACCGTGTTCGCGAGCACGATCACGGACACCCTCGAGCTCGACGCGCCCGATCTGCTCGA
>Ga0335073_10009317_pt1 | contig 13777 bp, 10 predicted proteins | sample Lox_Sample_22_FD_207093 | JGI IMG/M metagenome (GOLD analysis project Ga0335073, IMG submission 207093) | Soil microbial communities from Loxahatchee National Wildlife Refuge, Florida, United States - Lox_Sample_2.2 | ecosystem: Environmental > Terrestrial > Soil > Wetlands | place: USA... | reverse complement strand
GCGCCCAGGCGCTACGTCGGCTGGCAGACCTTCTTCGATCTCGGAGACGGTCAGGTCAAGAACAACAAGAAGATCGACACCACGATCTCCTCGGTCATGTTCACCTTGCCGGTGCCCGCGATCGCTCTGCATACCCAGACCTCGCCTACCGTGCTGCCGCAGCGCAATCTGCTGCGCCAGCTCACCTGGAGCCTGCCCGCCGGCCAGTCCATCGCGGCTGCCATGGGCGTCACACCACTCACTGCCACCGACCTGGCCGACATCGGCTCGGTGTACGCGCCATTCGCCACGAGCACGCCGCTGTGGTACTACATGCTCGCCGAGGCCAAATTGATAACCGACGGCCTGACACTCGGCCCGGTCGGCGGCCGGATCGTCGTGGAGACCCTCATCGGCCTGCTCCGCGCAGATCCCACCAGCTATTTGTCGGTCTACCCCAAGTTCACGCCGTTCCTGGGTACTGATCTCGCCATAGGGCCAACCCCTGACAGCAGCATCACCGGGAACCGCAGCTACACCCGAGCCAACTTCCTTTACTACGCAGGGGTCGTCGAGCCGGGCACGTATCGATGACGCAGACGACTGCGGCGTGCTAACCCAGGCGCCTGGTGGAGTGCATTGGCGGCACGCCACCAGGCGCACGCACAGCGGCACGCGACTATCACCAGGCCCATCCTTTGTGCCAGCAACTGCTTGCTGTGCGCCGGACGGCCGACTAATAGTCGGTGCATGGACAGTGCTGATGCGGGTTCTGGAGCAGGGGCCAGCAGGGAGATCCGTGGCCCGATGGATGCCAGCCGGACGCCGCGGTTCGCTGGTCCGCCGACGTTTGCGCTGTTGCCGCGCCGCGACGAGGTCGAGTCGTGCGATGTCGTCATTGCCGGGGTTCCCTTCGACAGCGGCACCTCGTACCGGCCGGGTGCACGGTTCGGCCCCGCCGCGGTCCGGCAGGGGTCACGGTTGTTGCGGCCGTGGAATCCCGCCCAAGGCGCGTCGCCGCTGGCCGGGCAGCAGGTCGCCGACGCTGGCGACATCGCGTGCAACCCGTTCGATATCAAGGAAGCCGTCGAGCAGATCGAGGCTGGCGCCGCGCATCTTCTGAACGGTGCCGGGAGGCTGCTGGCGATCGGGGGAGATCACACTATTGCCTACCCGCTGCTCCGGGCTACGAGGAAGCGATTCGGCCCGGTCGCGCTGGTGCATTTTGATGCGCACCTCGACACCTGGCAGACGTATTTCGGCGCGCCGGTCACGCACGGCACGCCGTTCCGCCGCGCGGCCGAAGAAGGGCTGTTCCTGCAAGATCGCAGCGTCCATGTAGGGATCCGGGGGCCGCTTTACGGCCCAAGCGACCTGACAGAAGATGCTGAGCTTGGATTTGCGGTGGTGCCTGCGACGGACATGGAGACAAGCGGGATCACTGGTGTGGTCCAGCGGATCCGGGCCCGGGTCGGCGACGCGCCGCTATACATCTCGATCGACATCGACGTACTCGACCCGGCGCACGCCCCAGGCACCGGAACCCCGGAAGCGGGCGGCCTGACGTCCCGTGAACTCCTTGGCATCCTGCGCGGGCTGGCCGCCTGCCACCTGGTCGGCGCCGACATCGTTGAGGTCGCCCCCGCCTACGACCACGCCGAGATAACTGCGATCGCCGCCGCTCATGTCGGCTATGAGATCCTCACGCTGATGCTGCTGGGCCCGAGCTAACGGCGATCTGCGCGGGGGCGATCGTTGCGGAGGAGATCACGCGGGGGCGATTGTTCTCCGTTACGACAGGTTAACTTCGCGCTCAGAGAAATCGTGCTTCATGATGGCCTTTTAGCTTGCCACCATGCAGACGCCTTATGGGGAGATCCCCGAACGCTTTGTCAAGGACATGTCCGCCCAGGAGATGCACGACTACCTGCGGCAACGCTACTCGCGTCGAAACTTCTTGAAGGGTGCAGCTGCTGTCGGAGCCCTCGCGGCGGCAGGTCCGGTCTTCTGGAGCAAGACGTACGCGAACGCCTCAACCGCTGGCAGCCCGACCGGTCCGCAGTGGATCGCGCTCGGATCCGACCCGGCGAGAGAGATGCACATCTCGTGGTCTGCTGGCGCCTACGAGACCGCGGCGAACGTGCCATCGCCGATGGTGCGCTGGGGCCTGACCAGCCAGTACGGTTCCATTCTGAGCGCGTCCAGCGAGCTCGTGCCGACACCCATCAACGCTCCGGCAAGCAATATCGACCTGACCGCCTACCAGCACGCACTGCTGGCCAACCTGGACCCGGACACCACCTATCACTACGCGGTGAGCAACGACGGAGTGAACTGGGGTCCAGACACGACCTTCCGGACAGGCAAGTCGGGCGTGCGCGACTTCCGCTTCTGCGCCACCGGCGACGAGGACACCTACACCACGAGCTCCGAGCCTGTCATGCAGAGCATCGCGTCGTTCGACCCCGACTTCACCATCGTGGCCGGCGACTTGTCCTACGCTTCCGACGACGGGACCTACAACGGCACCGGTATCCCCTTGCCGTACACCCCGAGCGCCTGGGACGTCTACTTCGGCCTGCTCGGGCCGAGCGCCGCCCAGTCGATTCCGTGGATGGTCGGCATGGGCAACCACGACGTCGAGCCGCTCACCGACAATGGCTTTGCCGGGATTCTCACTCGCTTCCCGCACCTGGGCGCCAACAGGGCCACTGCTGGCTCAGGCTCGAAGGTCGTCCAGAGCTTCACCTACGGCAACGTGGCCATCATCGGTCTCGACGACAGCGACGTCTCCGCGCTCGACACCGTCAACAATGGCTACACCGGCGGACAGCAGACGACCTGGCTGATCGAGCAGCTCACGAAGTACCGCGATCCGCGCTTCGGCGTCGACTTCATCGTCGTCTTCTTCCACCACTGCCCGTACTGCAGCGGCGGGCCGTGCTCGGATGGCGGCGACCGGTACGTCTGGCAGCCAATCTTCGACCGGTTCGACGTCGACCTGGTGATCAACGGGCACAACCACCTTTACGAGCGCGTCTACCCGATCCGGAACAACGTCGTGCAGGCCGAGGTCCCGCCAGGCGGGACCATCGACCCGGTGCGGGATGGCACTACGTACATCTGCACCGGTGGCGGTGGCGCCGGGCTCGCAGCCAGCGCTACGTCCGGCTGGTACGGCACAAGCGGCGGCGGCGACCTGGCCACCACTGGCACCGGCACACCGCTCATCAAGGTGTGGGGCAGCGAGACCTCCCTGGGCGTTGGCAGCGGCGGCACCAGTTCCGAGCCCGACACGGTCACAGGCTGGTCGGCGTACCGCCGGGCGCAGTACTGCCATCTGGTCATCGACGTGACGGCCCCGAGGTTCTGGGGCGGCCAGACCAGCCTGCACATCCGCGCCATCGACCCAACGCAGACCGGCTCGACGATCACCTCGATCACTAACGAGGTGGTCATGGACGACGTCACGCTGGTCCGCAGGTCTGTTACCGGACCGGCGCACGGTCACCGCGAGTCAAACCTGGCCCGCACCGCCGCCAACGGCTCGTGATCAAGTAGAGGCTGCTCCTGCTCCTCTAGAGGTTGCTCCTGCTCCTCGCCTCGGTTGGGAGCTCCCCGGTGCGGAGCTCCCCGGTGCGGACGACTCGGTACGCACCGCGTGAGCGCTGGAGGTCGTGCGCAGGCGGTCGACTCGGCCGATTACCTCGCGGCAGAACCGGCCGACGTCCATTGGGTCGTCGGTGAACTGCGACGGCTTGATGCAGAAGGTGCTGAAGCCCGCCTCGATCTGTGGCTCGATAGCGGCGAGCGCCTCGCCGAGGTCGGCCGTGCTGGTCGCGTCGCGGAACACCGCGCGCGTGCCGCCGACAAGCTCGAGGCTGGCCATGTCGCGCCCGGCTGCGGCCATCGCCGCGCGCAGCCGCTGCATCTCATCTTCGGTCGGTCGGCCGAGGGGGTTGAAGCCATCGCCGTAGGTCACGATCCGCTCGGTCATCCGCCGGTGCATGCCAGCGCCGCCGAGCCATAGCTGCGGCCCAGCTGGCCGGAACGCCTTGGGCTCGAAGTAAACGTCACCGAACGCGTAGTGCGCGCCCTCGAAGCTGGCTGGCGTATCGCGCCACAGCACCGCCCACGACCGCAGGTGCTCGTCCAGCAGGTCGCCACGGGAACGGAACGGCGCGCCGAGCGCCTCGTACTCCTCCTCGAGCCAGGACACAGTCGGCAGCACGACCAGACGGCCGCCGCTGAGCAGGTCGAGCGACCCGAGTTCCCGCGCGAGCACGAGCGGATGGCGGAGCGGGGCGATAACGGCGCCTGCCACCAGCCGGATCCGCTCGGTCACGGCTGCGATGGCTGACAGCAGCACAAGCGAGCTGGGCCAGGGCGTAGCGGGGTCCTGATTGCCCGGCAGCGCGTAGTCCCGCGGGTTACCCATGACTCCGTTGGCCCCGGCCGACGGCCCGAGCACGATGTGCTCGCTGATCATGACCGAGTCGAAGCCAGCATCCTCCGCCTCGCGCGCCCAGCGCACGAGAGCGGGCAGGTCGCGCGCGGAGGTCATCGTCCAGTTCTCGCTGAGGATGAGGCACATCCGCGGGGGCCGACCTTCGGGCGCGGTCCCGGCCGCGGTCCCTGCTGCGGTCCCAACCGCGCTCACCTCACTGACCTCACTCACGTCGCTTACCGGCGCGGCGGCCGGATGCCGCGGAACTCCCAGTCGCCGCCAAGCGCCGTAGAAACGACTTCCTCGCTCTCGGACGGCTGCGCGCCGAGCTCAGCCGAGACCGGCAGCGGGCCTTCGACCACGTGGCTACGCAGACGGCCGAGGCCATCGGCCTCCACTTCGACGACGTCGCCCGGTTTGACCGGCCGGGAGTTCGCCGGCGTGCCCGACAGGATCACGTCACCGGGATTCAGCGTGATCGTCCTGGCGATGTCGGCGACCAGGTAATGCATGTTCCACTGCATCTCGTCGGTGGAGCCGTCCTGTACCAGAGTGCCGTTAACGTACGTGCGCAGCCCCTTGCCGTGGAAGTCCCAGTCCGTCACCAGGCCAGGGCCAAGCGGCGCCATCGTGTCCGAGCCCTTGACCCGCAGCATCGACCCGGCGTCGGTGTCCCTGAAGTCGTGCAGGCCGAAGTCGTTGGCGACGGTGTAGCCGGCTAGGTAAGCACCCACATCCGCCTGCGCCACGTTCCGGCAGGTGCGGCCGATGACGATGGCGATCTCCCCCTCGTAGTTGAGGTACTGACAGTTGGCCGGCCGCACGACGGCCCCACCGTGGCCGACCAGCGCAGAGGTTGGCTTCTGGAAGTAGGTGGGAGCCGGCGGCAGGGTCGCGCCGAACTCCGCGACCCGGCTGCGGTGGTTGAGGTGAACCGCGATGATCTTCGTGGGCACAACGGGCGGCAGATGCACGGCGGCCTCGGCCGAGATGGTCCGCCCGTCGCCAGTCACCAGCAGGTCGCCGTCCCTGAGCACCTCGACGGCAGCGCCGTCGAGCAGGATCCGCCGGTACTCAGGCACTCCTCCAGCCTCCTTCTGGCCGGTCGAACCACAGGTGGATCTGGCCGGTTCCGATTGCGTTCTCGTAGTCGCTGTAGGGCCGCCCAGGCGCCCTCACCGCGTGCTCGCCGAGTGCGCCGATCATCATCAGGTAGTGCGCGAACTTAGCTTCGGGCCGCACCCGGAGGAACTCCGGCATGGTATCGAGCACGCGCGCATGGTCACCGGCCTCGAACCACGCGATCCGCTCCAGATCGGCCGCCCGGGCCTCTGGCGTCCGGATGTGCACCGGGTCGCTGGCCTCGTGAGCCCGCAGTTCGCGAAGCGGCCAGAAGGTATGTGACAGCGCACCCGAGGCCAGCAGGATCACCTTCCGGTCGGTTTGCGCGATGGCATCCCGCAGCGCCCGGCCCGCGCGCAAGAAGTCCTCGGTGTCGCCGGTCTGCGCGGTGTTACTCATCGTCACCCACCGCTTGCCGAGGCCGCGGCCCAGGTAAGCCCACAAGTTCACGGTCGCGTAGTAGACCGGCAGGTACGGGTCGTCGATGGCGGTGATCCAGGTGCCGTGCTTGTCGCCGTTGGCCGCTGCAGCCCACGCCAGCTCCGGATCGCCGCGCCAGTCGTAGGGGATGCGGGACATTCCGCGCGGCAGTTCCTCGGAGGTGAACAGCCCGGCCCGGATGTCCTGCGCGGAGACAACAAACTCGACGGTCGTGAACCAGTGCGAGTCGAGTACGACGACGGTGTCGTAATCGAGGGTCTCGAAGACCTCCCGACGGAGTCTGTTAAGACCGGGAACGAGGCTGATCTCCTCTCCGTCGTTCAGCGCGACGCGCTCCTGTTGGGGGAGCATGATTGTTGGCACATGCGCCAGCAGGCCGGCCGCCACGACTTCACCCATCGCGGTGCCACCCCCTCGGTGCGTAGACGGTGTTCTTCACGTCGGCGTAGAAGTCGAAGCTCCAGGTGCCGCCCTCGCGGCCGATGCCAGACTGCCGCGCTCCGCCGAACGGCGCCTGCAGGTCGCGGACGAAGAAGCAATTCACCCACACGGTGCCGGCGACCAGCTGGCTGGCCACGCGCTCGGCACGTTCCCGGTCTCCGGTGAACAGCGTGGCGGCAAGGCCGAAGCGGGTCCCGTTCGCCAGTGCGATGGCCTCGTCCTCGGTCGCGAAAGTCTGGACGGTCAGCACCGGCCCGAAAACCTCCTCGGTGAGGATCTCGCTGCCTGGCCGGGCCCCCGCGAGCACGGTCGGCTGGTAGTACAGCCCGCCGAGGTCGGGGTTCACACCGCCGCCGACGAGGAGTGTGGCGCCATCGGCGATCGCGCGCTGGACAAACCCGTCGACGCGCTGCAAGTGCTCACGGCTGATGTTCGGGCCGATGTCGGTCGTCTCGTCTCGCGGATCACCTTGGCGCAGCAGCCTGGTGCGGGCCAGCAAGCGCGCGGTGAACTCAGCCGCGAACGCGTCTTCGACCAGCAGCCGGGTGCCTGCCAGGCACACCTGCCCGGCATTGTCGAACTGCTCGACGGCGTTGGCGACGGCGAGGTCGAGGTCACAGTCGGCGAAGACAAGCAGCGGCGACTTACCGCCCAGCTCGAGGGAGACCGGCGTGAGCTGCGCGCCAGCGGCGGCCGCGACTAGCCGCCCGGTGGGCACCGAGCCGGTGAACGATACCCGGGCCACGTCCGGGTGAGCCACGAGCGGCGCGCCCGCTTCCTCGCCGATGCCTTGCACGACGTTGAATACGCCGTCCGGCAGCCCGGCTTCTCGGCTGATGTCGGCCAGCAGGCTGGCGGTCAGCGGCGCCCACTCCGGCGGCTTGGCCACCACCGTGTTGCCAGCCGCGAGTGCGGGCGCGATGCGCCAGGTCGCGAGCATGAGCGGGGCGTTCCACGGAGTGATCACGGCGGTCACCCCGGATGGGTTCCAGGAGACCTGCTGGCGGTGCTCGCGGACGTCAGGAGCGGACGGATCAAGGCGCGCTAGCCAGTCGGCGAAGAACCGGAAGTTGTGCGCTACCCGCGGCATTACACTGCGCCGGTGCGACCGCAGGAGTGACCCGTTGTCGCGAGTCTCAATCTCGGCGAGTTCCTCGACCCGCTTGTCGATGCCGTCGGCGATCGCGTGCAGGATGGCGGTGCGCTGCTCGGGCGGCGTCGCCGACCAGGCCGGGAACGCAGCCGCGGCCGCCCCCACGGCGGCGTCCACCTCGGTCTGCCCGCCGCGGGCAACCTCGGCGAGCGGTGTCTCGTCGATGGGGGAGATGTCGGTGAAGCTTGCCGCCGACTCGACCCGCTGACCGCCGATCCAGTGCCTGGGGTCGGCCATCTTTCCGGTGTTCGTAACGACTGTTTTCATGCCGTCACCGCGTTCATGCCCTCACGGCTCTCGTGCCCTCACCGCTGTCATGCCCTCACCCGCGCTGCGAGCAGTTCGTTTGGTACCAAATTATCAGCGCGCAGTCGGGCCACCGTCAAGCACACGACCGCCGTTCCAGGTAACGCCTACCTGACGGTAGTAGCCGCCGATGATCTCCTCGACAGCGAGCCGGTCGAGCTCTTCGGTGGGCGAGGCGAACAGCTCCAGGGCGGCGTCGCCGCGCCAGGCCGGCCCCGCCTCGACGCTGGAGCTGCCCGATGCGATGAGCTCGGCGAGCGCGTCTGGGCGGCCCTTCTCGATTGAAGGCAGCCAGCGGTGGTGCGCCATCGGATGGGCGTTGACGAAGCCATTGGAGTGCGCCTCCTCGCGCAACGTCACGACAGCCTGGGCCAGTCTCCGGTCAGCTGCGGCCAGCGTCCCCGCGAACGTGCCGCCGGCTGCGATGCGCGGCGCCGCCCGCCCCAGCGGATGCGGCCTGGTCTGGTGGATCGAGCCCAGCTTCTTCGGGTAGCCCTGGTGCAGGCCGCGGGCGAGCGCGAAGTCAGCGTCAACCCAGATGTATACGCAGCGTGAGTAAATCTGGCCACGGAAGCTGCAGCGGACGACAGCGAAGCACTCCTTGTACTGGGCGCGGACCGGATCGAGCAGTTCCTCGCCGGAGTCGCCGCACGATTGCCAGTCGGCCCAGATGAGCGCGACGGCCCCTGGGTCATCAGGCGCCGGCTCCAGCGGGGGCGGCAGCAACTCGGCCACCCGCGCCGGGTTGGTGCGATACTCAACCGTCAGCAGGTCACCGGAGTAGTGCCACGGCGGCGGAGGCAGCAGGGAAGCGCGCCCCGTCGCGGTCCGCGGATAGAAAAATCCGGTCACGTCAGCCACGAGGCGCCTCCCGGTTCCTGATCGTTCGCTTCGCCGCGTTCCGGATCGTAGACCACTGCAACCAGGGCTGACAGCCGCGCGCTCTTGCCCGGCTGCCGTTCCGGCGTTTACGCTGCGAAGCGATTGTTCGTCCCCAAACGTTCGATCCCGGCCGGGAGCTGCCATGACACCGGACGCTGGCGTCGTCGCCGAGCGCCTTCGCGAGCAGGGCGTCGACGTAGTTCGGGTGTCGTACCCCGACCTCATCGGCGTCGACCGTGGCAGGGACGTGCTGATCGGCGAGCTCGGTGCCGCCGTCGAGCACGGCCTGGCGTTCTGCCGCGCGATCTACCACACGTCCCCGCGCGGCGACGTTGTCCCGGTCCAGGGCGGGCTGGAGGCCGGCCTGCCGGACATCACCGTCTACCCGGACCTGTCGACGATCACGCCGCTGCCCTGGGAGCCGGGTGCGGCGTGGTGCCTGGGGGAGGCATACGCCGAGGACGGCGAGGTCGCGGGTGAGTCGCCGCGCTCGGTCGCTCGCGGCGTGGCGAGCCAGCTCGAAGCCGCAGGTTACTCCCTGGTCTGCGGCCCCGAGCTGGAGTTCTTCGTCTGCGAGCAGGGCCCCGACGGCCAGTGGCGGCGGTACGCCAATGAGCTCGGCAACGTCTATGTGGTCGGCCGCAAGGGCGATCCCCAGGGGCTGCTCCTGCACATGCTGCGGCAGCTGCGCGACGCCGAGCTGCGGGTGACGGCGGCTAACCACGAGTTCTCGCCCGGTCAGTTCGAGATCAACCTGGGACATTCCAGCCTGGTTGACGCCGCCGACCGCTCGTTCCGGCTCAAGTCCGCGGTGCAGGAGATCGCGCGGCAACGTGGACTGCTTGCCACCTTCATGGCCAAGCCGTTCAACGACGAGGGCGGGTCCGGCTTCCACGTGCATGTCTCGCTCGGCGACGACAGCGGCAGCAACGTGTTCGGCGACCCGGACGGCCCGGACGGCCTCTCCGCGCCGGGGCGCTATGCCATCGGCGGCGTACTGCGCCACGCCAAGGCGCTCAGCGCTCTGCTGAACCCGACGATCAACTCCTACAAGCGCTTCGGCCCGGACACGCTCGCACCCTGGCTGATCGACTGGGGGCTGGACAACCGCAGTGCCATGGTGCGCATCCCGCCCGAGCGTGGCGCGGGGGCGCGCATGGAGGTACGGCTCGGCGACGCGACTGCGAACCCCTACCTCGCCATGGCCGCGATCGGCGCCGCCGTGCATCTCGGCATTCAGGACAAGGTCGAGCCGCCGGCCAAGCTTGAGGGCTACGGCTATGACCCCGCCAGCGCGGACATGCTGCCGCTGCGGCTCGGTAACGCGCTCGACGCACTTGAGGCCGATACCGAGCTCGCTGACGTGCTCGGCCGCTATGTCACTACCTCGTTCCTGCAGTACAAGCGGAACGAGATCGAGCGCTTCGAGCGGTACGTCACCGACTGGGAGTTCGGCGAGTACGCCTACCACCTGTAATGCTTGAGTCGACGATCACCGAGTTCGCCGAATCCGTGACGGTCGGCGAGCTCGAGGCTGATCCGTACCCCATTTACGCCCGGCTGCGCCGCGAGGCGCCAGTCTGCCTGATCCCGGCGGTCGGACTGTGGTTCGTCACCCGCTACGACGATGTCGAGTACGTGGTCACGCACCCTGCGGAGTTCACCGCCGAGCTGGCGGACTCGCCGGTCGACCGCACCTTCGGGTCGCCGACGATCATCACAGTCGACGGCGATCGCCACCAGGACCTGCGCCGCGGCCTGGATTCGAAGTACCGGCCGCGGCAGGTGAACGCTTACATCGACGACCTGGTCCGGCCGATCGCCGAGCGGATGGCCGGTCGGCTCGCCGGGCGACAGCGGGCCGAGCTGATGGCCTCGTATTTCGAGCCGATCTCGGTGCTCAGCCTCGGCCGAGTGCTCGGCATCGACGGGTTCGGCGAGGACCGCCTCAGGGACTGGTTCTGGCGTCTGCACGAGGGCGTCATCAACTTCGAGGGCAACCCCGAGCGTGAGCAGATCGGCTCGGCCTGCTCGCGTGAAATCGACGTGGCGCTCGCGCCGGTATTCGACGGGCTCGAGGCCGCGGGCGACGACAGCACGATCTCGCATCTCCTGCACAGCGGCGTGGCCGATGGTAGCTGCCGGGCGCGCGACTACGTGATGCCGACGCTCAAGGTGATCCTGCTCGGCGGCATGCAGGAGCCTGGCCACGGTGGCGGCTCGACTCTTGCGGCGCTGCTCGCCGACCGCTCGCAACTCGAGGCCGTGCGCGACGACCTGGGCCTGCTGCCGGCCGCGGTTGAGGAGGGCCTGCGCTGGATGTCGCCTATCGGCACGCAGACCCGGCAGGCAGTCGGCGACATCGAGATCGGGGGAGCGGTGATCCCCGGCGGCGCGCCGGTTGGTGCGCTGGTGTCGGCGGCGAACCGGGACGAGACCAGATTCACCGATCCTGACCGGTTCGACATCTTCCGGCCGCGTCAGGTCAACCTGGCCTTCGGCGGCGGCCGGCACTTCTGTGCGGGCCATGCGTTCTCGCGCGCGCAGATCCGGATCGCGATCGACGTCCTGCTGCAGCATTACCCGCAGATCTCACTCGACCCGGCGCGGCCGCCGGAGTTTCGCGGCTGGGAGTTCCGCGCACCGCGGAATCTCGACGTCCTGCTCGGGTAGGCGCTGTTAGCTAGCACGGTCAGCGCGAGGCGCCGGAGGCGTGGTCGGCTGCCGGTTACATCCTTGCGGTTTGCTGACCACAAAGCACGCAAATCGGTCGCCCAGGGTCAGGAAATTGCAAGGATGTCAGCTGCCCTGAGGCGAGCGAGCGCATCCCGGTACATCCATGCTGTTTCCTGGGCACAAACCGGATAAATCGCCCGCCAAAGCGTAAGAAACCGCATGGATATCGGCGCATCCTGGTCGGGGATCGGGAATGCAAAAGAGGGTCAGCGGCCGGTGAGCTGCTGACCCTTTTGGTAGGAGGACGGGCGTTGACTGGGCTCAGGCTCGGACATGTGCGGAGGGGTCGATGGTGACGTACCAAAGGCCACCCGCGAACGCCAGCGCTGCAACAGCCAGGAAGTAGGCGGCCCATCCGTAGGCGCTGTAGGAGAGGCAGATGAAGCCCGAGGCAGCCCCGACAGCGCCGCCGGCAAGAGCCCCACTGCCAAAGAAGCGGAGGTGGCGGTACACCCAGGGCGGGATCACTCGGTAGATGCCGGTGCGTGGGGGAGTTAGCCACCACCCGCGCAGGCCTTTCGAAGTGTTGGCCAGGGGCGTGTAGTCGAATACCTTGTCGCGCCAGCCCTGTGGGCCGTTGCTTGGTGCGTTCATCGGGGATGTCCTCCTGTTGCTGTGGTGTCGGCCACCCGATCACCTGTCAATATATGATATCACATTGATATCAGGCGGTCAAAGGTGGATGGCCGGCAAGCGGGCCGGATTCAGTCGCAGCGCGAGGCGCTGGCGGTGAGGTCGGGCAGCGCAGAACTGGTGGATGGGCGCGCGCGCACCACGAACGTGGACGCGAACCCGATCACGAGCAATCCGATGGCGTAACAAGGTGCTTCGATGGTCGGGCTCGCGACCGTTGGCGTCGCGTGCCGGCACAACGTGACTCCTAACGCGGCCTTCCGGGACAGTGTGACTCTTAACGTCAAAATCGCGCCCCAACTTGCGGCTTTTGCGCGCGCTTAAGGGTCACGCTATAGCTAGAAGGGTCACGGTCGGGCTGCAAGCGTCACGCTAAGGGCTGGAGGCGTCAGCCTAGTCACGGACCGCGCCGATCGGTCGCTTCCCGCGCGGCAGCTCAGCGCGAGGCGCTGGCGGTGAGGTCGGCCAGCGCGGTACTGGCGGACTCGCGCGCTCGCACCACGAACGTGGACGCGAAACCGATCACGAGCAATCCGAGCGCGTAATAGGGCGCTTCGATCGTCGGGCTCGTGACCTTGTAGAAGGACCCGAAGATCGCGCCGCCCGTGATCACAAGGCCGACGATCGCCGCGACGACAACCGACGCGCGGCTGGAGTCGGCGGCGAGATGGCGTAGTGAGCCGATGCACATCATGAAGTAAACGACCACGAGCGCGAACCCGCCGAAGGTCGAGCCCCACGCGAAAAGCGAGAAGTAGTGCGGGGTCGCGGGAAGCGCGAAGAGGCTAGTCCAGAACTGGTTGACCAGCAGCGCCACAACGCAGATAGCGATGACGAGCACAGCCGCGCCGAGCGGCGAGCCGTGCTTTTTCGAGGTCACTGCGAGTGGTGCCGGGATGCGCCGGTCGCGAGCCATTGCAAAGGTGCCGCGCGTGGCTGAGACGCAGCAGCCAATGGCTACGGCCAGCATGTCAAACAGCACGACGAGCTCGAGCAGCCGGTCGATCCACGTTCCGCCGTAGCCGCCAGCGCTGTGCGGCGCACCGAGAGCGAACAGCGGCGCGGAAGCCGCCGCGGCCACGGTCTTGAGGCTGTAGTGGAATCCGGCGACAGTGACGTAGGTGGCGAGAGTGTAGATGACCAGCGCGATGGCCGCCGTCGTCATGACCGCGATCGGGATCTCGCGGCGCGGGTTCGGCGTTTCCTCGGCCAGGTTGGCCGCGGTCTCGAAACCGACGAACAGCAGCACGCCATACAGCACGCCGAAGAAGATCCCGGACCAGCCGTCGGCAGCCGACGATGGCTCGAACGGCCGGGCGCTGTTCGCCGAGCCCAGCTTGACGATCACCGAGATGAAGAAGATGGTCACCACGATGATCGAGACGAGTGCCAGCGCGAGCTGGGTGCGGGTGGACAGCCGCACGCCAAAGTAGAGTATGACCGCGATGATCGCGATGATGATGAGCGTCCAGACCCAGGACGGCAGCGGGTCGACCTTGAACTCCGACTGTATGGTGCTCTGCAGGTAACCGCCGATCAGCAGTAGCAGGCCGGCTGCGAGCACGATCACGCCACCGTAGTAGAGCCAGCCCGCAGCCGTGCCAATGCGCTTGCCGAGGCCGCGCGTGACGTAGTCA
>Ga0335073_10009315_pt1 | contig 13778 bp, 10 predicted proteins | sample Lox_Sample_22_FD_207093 | JGI IMG/M metagenome (GOLD analysis project Ga0335073, IMG submission 207093) | Soil microbial communities from Loxahatchee National Wildlife Refuge, Florida, United States - Lox_Sample_2.2 | ecosystem: Environmental > Terrestrial > Soil > Wetlands | place: USA... | reverse complement strand
CCGTGCTGCGCGACCAGACCGGGGGGAACCCGTTCTTCCTGCGCGAGCTGTGGCGGGACCTGGCGAGCTCGGACGCGTTCACGGGCGCGGCAGCCGGCGGGCTGCCGACGCGCGGCTTCGGTGCCCGCGCGCCGGTCTCGGTCAGGGACACGTTGCAGCGACGGCTGTCCCGGCTGGCACCCGGCGAGCGTGCCGTTGTGGAGACCGCGGCGGTCCTGGGGGATGGCGGTGAGGTGCGCGTCCTGATCCGGGCCTGCGCCGAGGACGCGGCGGCGGTCCTAGCGGCACTCGATGCCGCCGTGCGGTTCGGGCTCATGGACGGCGAGGAGCTGGCCCGCGGCCAGATAGCCTTCCCGCACATGCTGACCAGGCAAGCCGTACTCGACCTGACCGACCCTTCCCGTCGAACGGTGCTGCACGCTCAGGTAGGGGAGGTACTGCGGGCCTCCGGATCCGCGTCGCCGACGGTGATCAGGCAGCTCGCCCATCACTTCGCCAGGGCCGCGGCCCTCGGTCACGGAGCCACCGCCGCGGAGTACCTGCGGCTCGCGGCACGGGAGGCCGAACGAAGCCTTGCGTTCGAAGACGCGGCCGCCTGGTACGCCCAGGCGGCCGACCTGACCGAGGGACCGGATGCCGACCGCGAGGAACTGTGGCTCGGTGCCGCGGACGCCTACGTCCGCGCGGGCGACTTCGCCAGCGCGCGGACCCGGTACCTGCGGCTGACCGGCTCCCCCGACCCCGTGGTCAGGCTCCGCGCCGCGATCGGCTACGAGGACGCGGCCTGGCACCCAGGACTGCCGGGCACACAGGCCCGCGCACTGCTGGCCCACGCGCTTGAAGACGTTACTGAAGACCTCGACGATCCCCGGTACGTGCGGGCGCTGGCCAGCCTTGGCCGCGCCACCGCGTTCACCGGCGACGCTGAGCGTTCCAGGTACCTGGCCGACCTGGCGCTCGGACAGGCACGCCGACTTGGTGACCGCCAGCTGCTGGTGCACGCGCTTGAGACCATGATGTGGCAGCACGCCAGGCCGGAATCGGTCGACAGGCACCTCGCGCTGGCCACCGAGCTCACTCCGCTCGCCAGGGAAGCCCAGGACTGGTCAGTGCTTGGCACCGCGGCGGTGTTCCGTAGCGCCATCGCCTACATTCACGCCGACCGGGGCGCCTGGACGGCGGCAAGCGAGGACATGGCGCTGGCGGTGCGCGGCAGCGGGCAGCCGTTCATCGCCTTCATGCACCGCGCCGGCGACTACGCGTACGCGTTCCTTAACGGCGACTTCGCCTCCGCCGCGCGGATAGCCGAGGACCTGCTGGAACTCGGGCGCTCGTTCGGGCCTGACGACACCGAGGGCACGTACGGGCTGCAGATGTACATGATCCGCCGCGAAACCGGCGGTCTGGAACAGGTCCGTCCCCTGCTTAGCGCCATCCGTCAGTCATCGGGCACCTGGGAGCCGGGGTTGCTCGCCCTGTACACAGAACTGGGGCTCGCCCAAGACGCCCGCGACCTGCTGTGGCAGCTGCTCGACCGGACCGACGAAACGGCGGCCTGGCAGGCACCGTGGGCCCAGTGGACCGCGGTGCTCGTGTTCCTTGTGGAGGCCGCGCTGGCACTTGGCGACGTTCCCGCGGCGCAGCGGCTGCGACCGCTGCTCGCTCCGTACTCCGGGCAGCAGCTGATTGCCGGGCAGTTCGTCGCGGTGTTCGGCCCGGCCGACGCGTATCTCGCCGCGCTTGACTCGCTGCTGGGAGACCGGGACTCCGCCGAGCGGCTGTTCGCGGCCGCACTCACGCAGGCGACTAGCTTCGGTGCGCTGATCCACCGGGCCTCGACGCTGACCGCGTGGGCGGCTCACCTGGGTGCCTGTGCCGACGCTGACACTCACTCGCCGGAAACGCGGGCGGCACGGGCGCGGATGACCGAGATGCGGGCCGAGGCGCGGCGGATCGCCGCCAGTACCGGGCAGGCACGACTGCTGCGGTTGCTTGACCAGGCGGACGCGCCTGCCGGCGGAGCGGACGAGCGGGGCAGCCGGGACGGCCCCGACGCGGCCGGGCTGACGCCGCGGGAGATCGTGGTGCTCCGGCTGCTCGCCGCGGGAAGCAGCAACCGCGAGATCGCCTCCAGCCTTAAGATCAGCGAGAACACGGCAGCCAACCACGTGCGTAGCATCCTGCTCAAGACCGGCACGGCCAACCGGACCCAGGTCGCGATGCTGGCCGTGTCCCGTGGCTGGATCTCCGATCAGGTCTCCGCCCCCACGCGCTGAGCCTCGGTCGGCTAGTCCGCGCTAGTCGGCCGGCACCTCGTCAGGAACGCGCGCCTGCGAGCCGTCGGGCAGCACCACGCCGCCGACCTCGACAATGGCGTCGGCAGGCAACCCCGCCCGCTGCGCCGCCCGCCGGATAGAGTCCGCGAACGGCGCCTCGTACAGGCAGTACGTCTTGCGCTTGTCCGCCGACAGGAACGAGTACAGCCAGCGCACTCCTTCTTCGTCGTTGATCCGGTTAATCTGGTCGGCCTGTTCGGCCGAGGCCTCCAGCTCATCCGCGAAGCGGCGTTCCACCATGAAGATCGGCACGGCTCACACCCCCATATCTTCCCGGTACCGTACCTCGCAGGCGATACCGCCACCACCGGCCTCGTCCGGTTGGCGAGCGGGACGTTTTCGTGAAGGATTTCGGTTTTATGAAGTCTTAGTGGTGCATAGCGCCATTAACCCTTCATGGACCGGGGCTAGGGTGCCGCGCAAAGCATGGCAGGCATTTATAGCCGGAGCGCGTAACGGCGAGTTCGATCTTCCCTAAAACCCGGTCTCAGCAGGTAAGGCGATGATGGCGCGGGCCGCCAGGTCCATCGCCTTCTGCAGGTCAGGCGCGCCGGCCGTCCCGCCGAGCGCCCCGGTGGACAGTGCGCCCGTCGCGCAGCCGAGGGCGGCGGCCCGCGGCAGCGGCAGGCCGTGCAGCAGTCCGGCGATCAGGCCGGCGTTGAAGCAGTCGCCCGCGCCTGTGGTGTCGACCGGCGTCACCGGCGGCAGGCTCACCCTGTGCAGCTCAGCGAATCCGGAGGCTAGGAGGACCCCGCGCGCGCCCAGCTTCACCGCAACCCGCGGCCCACGGGCCGCCAGGTCCGCCGCCGCCGCGGGAACGGTGGACGCCCCGCTCAGCGCGAGCGCCTCCGCCTCGTTCGGCAGCAGCAGGTCGGCCTGGGCGATCGCCGCGGACAGGCGCTCGTCGCGCCACCGCTGCGCGGGGTCCCAGTTCGTGTCGAGTGAGGTGGTCGCGCCCGCCGCCCGCGCGCTCGCGAGAACGTCAGCGAGCCCAGGCCCGAGCGAGTCCGCGAGCAGGAAATAGGAGCTCACGTGCACATGCCGCGCGCCGCTTAGAACCGAGGCAGGGATATCAGCAGCGGTGAGGGAGTTCATCGCGCCGAGTGCGGTAAGTATGGCCCGGTCCCCGCCGCGGGACAGCGCGACCGTCATGCCGGTCGCCAGGCCGTCGCGTATCGCCACGGCGCTGACGTCGACCCCCTCCCGGGCCAGTGCGTCAAGCATGAAGGTGCCCGCCGCGTCGCGGCCGACGGCGGCGGCGAGCGCGACCCGCAGGCCGAGCCGGGCGGCGGCGACCGCGGTGATCGACGCGGAGCCGCCGATCTCCAGCGACATCCGGTCGACCAGCTTCTCCGCCTGGCAGAACACCGGCGTCACGTCCGGCCCGAGCACGAGCACGTCGGGGTTGCAGTCGCCGATCACGACCAGGTCGAAGTCAGGCGACGACAACGTCAATCCCGGCGGCCTTCAGTATGTTCAGGTCATCGTCGGCGATGCCGGAGTCGGTGACCAGGGCGTCGACCTGGGCGGGGCCGCAGATCCTGGCGAACGCGCGGCGGCCCACCTTGGAGCTGTCCGCGACGATGATCACCTTGCGGGCCTGGCGGCCCATCAGCTGGTTGATGCTCGCCTCTCCCTCGTGGTGCGCGGTCGCGCCGGCGACCGCGTCGATACCATCGACACCGAGGATCGCCACGTCGAGCGTGACCTGCTCGAGCACCAAGGTGGCCAGCGGCCCGGTCAGCTCGTACGACTGAGGCCTGGCCACGCCGCCGGTGGTCACGATCTTGATGTGCTGCCGCACGGCGAGCTCGGTCGCGATGTTCAGCGCGTTGGTGACGACCGTGACGGCCGGCGTCGCCGTACCAGAGGACAGGTCGGCGCGGGTCGCCAGGGCGCGGGCCACCTCTGTCGTGGTGGTGCCGCCGTTCAGCCCGACCACCTGGCCGGCCCGCACCATGCCGGCGGCGAGTTCGCCGATCCGCTGCTTCTCCGACGGATGCCGTTCCGACTTGTAGCGCAGCGGCAGGTCGTAGTTGAGCCCCTGCGCGACCGCGCCGCCCCGGATCCTGGTGAGCATCTGCTGGCTGGCCAGCTCATCGAAGTCCCTGCGGACCGTGGCCGGTGAGACGTTAAGCGCGGCCGCCGCCTCCTCCACCTGCAGCTGACCCGCCGTTGCCAGCAGTTCCAGCAGGTCATTCCACCGGCGATAACGGCTCACCAGTGCCTCCTGCCCGCGTTCCCGTGTTCGCGGCCGGCTCGCGCGGTCCGGCCGCCGCTTCTATCGCGTTGTGTGCATTATGTCCCGTCGCGAGCAGGCGGAGGAGCCGCGTCACTTCCGACGCGATCGCGTCCCGTCCCGCGGCCCCGTACTTACGCGGATCGGTCGCCGCGGGATCGGCCGACAAGACGAGCCGGACCGCGCCGGTGAACACCTTGTTGAGTTGAGTCGCGATGTTGACCTTGGTCATCCCCGCGCGGACCGCGGCGGCCAGGTCGCGGTCGGGGACGCCGGAGGAACCGTGGAGCACCAGCGGAACGCTGACCGCCGTGTGCAGCTGGCCGATCAGGCCAAGGTCGAGCACGGCGTCGCGGGTCGCCATGGCGTGCGAGCTGCCGACCGCGACCGCGAGCGCGTCCACCCCGGTCGCCGCGACGAAGCCGGCCGCCTCTCCGGGATCGGTCCTGGCGAGCGGCGAGTGCACGCCGTCCTTGCCGCCGATCTCGCCGAGTTCCGCCTCGACCCAGACTCCCCGGCGGTGGCAGGACGCGGCGACGCCGGCCGTGGCGCGGACGTTGTCGGCGTAGGGCAGCCGGGACGCGTCGAACATCACCGAGCCGAGCCCGAGCCCGGCCGCGGCCTCGACGAGCGCCACGTCGGACGCGTGGTCCAGGTGCACGGCGACCGGCACCGCCGCGCCACGCGCGAGCGCCAGGCACGCCGCGGCGAGCGGGGCGAGCCCGCGGTGATAGGCCGCGCAGTTCTCGCTGATCTGCAGCACGACCGGCAACGCGGCGGCCTCGGCGCCCGCGACGATCGCCTCCGCGTGCTCGATGCCGATGACGTTGAACGCGCCGACACCCCGCCCCGCGGCCCGCGCCGGCCCGACGATGTCGTCCATCGCGGCGAGCGGCATCAGCGCGCCTCCCGTTCCTGGCAGGCCGACTGGGTTTGGCGGGGCGAGTGTGGTTGGCAGGACGAGTGTGGTTGGCAGGACGAGTGTGGTTGGCGGGGCGCGGGCCGGGGTGCCGCGGTGAGCTCGCGCACCGTCGCGGCCTCCAGGCCCGCCGCGTAGTCGGCCGGCGCGAACTCGCCCGCTACCGGGCTGGCGACCGTGGCGGCGCCGAGGGCCACGGCGTGGCGCAGCCGGTCCGGCCACGGGCGACCGGAAACCAGGCCGTGGGCGAGTGCGGCGACCACCGCGTCGCCGGCCCCGGTCGCGTTGCCGGCCACCGCGGCGTGCGGGCGCGCGTGCCAGCGGCCCTCCGGCGTCTCCGCGAGCAGCCCGTCCGCGCCGAGCGAGACCACCACCGACCGCGCGCCGGCCTCCCGGATAGCCGCGGCGGCCATGATGGTGGATGTTTGGGCACACTCGGATGTACCCAAACATCCACTGTCTTGGGTTTCCCCCGCAGTCAGCGCCGCCAGCTCGTCCCGGTTGGGCTTGACGATGTGCGGGCCGGCCGCGATGCCGTGCCGTAGCGCGGCTCCGCTGGTGTCGAGCAGCGTCGGCACGCCCGCCGCCTCCGCCATCGCGATCAGCGTGGCGTACGCGTCGGCTGGGATGCCCGGGGGGAGGCTGCCGGATAGCACCACGGCCGCGGATCCCGACCGCGCCGCGACGGCCAGGGCGCGGCTGTACTGAGCGCGGAACTCGTCCCATTCCGCACCGCTGACCTCGGGACCGGCCTCGTTGAACAGGGCCGCGGCGCCTGCGGCACTGGCGTCCACCACGGTAAAGGTGCGCCGCGTCTCGCCGGCGATGGGCATGAACGCGGTGCGCAGCCCCAACGCGCGCAGCCCCGCCTCGATACCGTTCCCTGCCGGGCCGCCGGCCAGGCCGGTCAGCGAGACCTCGATACCGAGCGCGTGCAGCGCGCGAGCCACGTTCACGCCCTTGCCGCCGGGGCGCGCGTAGACGGCGGTCGGCCGGTTCACTCCCGCCCAGTCGACGCGCTCCACCTGGTGGGTGACGTCGAGCGCCGGGTTGAGGCAGACGACAAGGATCATGACGCGCGGCCCGGCTCCGCGGGCGCGAGTATCACCGAGCGGGTCAGGTTACGCGGCTGGTCCGGGTCGAGGCCGGCCGCCCGCGCCTTCTCAAGCGCGACCAGGTGCACCCGGACGAGGGCGGCCATCGGGTCCTCGTCCGCGGCCCAGCCGAGCCCGCCGGCCAGCGCGATGTCGTCGACGAGCCCCGCGGGCGCCGGACCGAGCACCCAGACGACGCTGTGCGGACCGGTCACCGCCGCCGGGCCGTGCCGGTACTCCATGGCGGGATAGGACTCCGTCCACATGCCCGCCGCCTCGCGCAGCTTGAGCGCCGCCTCGTTGGCCAGGCCGTAGGTCCACCTGGTGCCGAGGAAGGTGAACTGGCGGGCGGCGAGCAGCTCCGCCGGGACCCGCGAGGCCAGCACCCGCTCCGCCGCCCGTGCCGAAGGCTCGATGTCGATGCCCAGGTGCGCGCGGAGCAGCGCGAGCTCAGTGGTCGCGAACCGGGTCTGCACCACGGACTCTTCGTCGGCGAAGGCGAGTTCGATCACCTCATCCACGGCTCTGGCTACCGGGGTCCGCCCGCCAGTGGTGATCGCGACGGTGCGACTGGCACCACGCGCTCGTTCCGCTGCCTCTTGAATTTCCGTCGTGGTACCGGACCTGGACAGGAAGAGCGTGCGGTCGTAGCGCCTGCCCTGAGGCAGCTCCGACGCGGTGAACGCGTCAGTTTCCCCCTGGCCGGAGTCCTCCCTGGCGGCGGCGTAGGACTGCGCGATGAACCAGGACGTGCCGCAGCCGACGACCGCGACGCGCTCACCCGGAGCGGGCAGCAGTCCCGCCACGTCCCCGGCCACCGTGGCGGCCCGGCGCCAGCAGGCCGGCTGCGAGGCGATCTCCTGCTCCGTGCGAACGCCCGCCACTGCCTGCTCCTGCGTCACTGAGGCCTCCTTGCTCGTCACTGAATCGATCTCCACTGGAATGCGCGTTTCCGCGTGGTCGCGGCTCACTGGCTCACGTCCCTGCGAGCCCCGTCGCAGCCACCGAGCGGACGAAGTACCGCTGCGCGATGAAGAAGACGATCAGCATGGGGACCAGGCTCATGACGTTGCCCGCCATCAGGAGGGTCCATTCCGTCGAGTGCGCTCCTTGGAACGTGGCCAGGCCCAGGGGCAGCGTCATCTCGTTGGTGGACGTGACGGCGATGAGCGGCCAGAGGAAGTTGTTCCAGGAGTCAAGGAACGTCAGCGCGGCCAGCGTCGCCAGGCACGGGGTGGCCAGCGGCACGACGATCCGGATGAGCACGGTGAGCCTGCTGGCCCCGTCGACTCGCGCCGACTCTTCGTACTCAACCGGCAGGGTGCGGAAGAACTGGCGCAGGAAGAAGATGCCGAAGGCGGTAGCCGCGTTCGGCAGGATGAGCGCGCCGATGTGGTTGATCCCCACTCCGGCGAGGACGTGCACGCCCAGCCACTTGGTGATGATGAACTGCGGGATCATCGTGACCTGGAACGGCACCATGAGCGTCGCCATGATCACCGCGAACAGGGCGGTCCTGCCGAGGAAGCGGAACCGGGCGAAGGCGTATCCCGCCAGTGTGCACAGCACCAGGTTGCACAGCACGGTCGTGACGGCGACCACCGCGCTGTTGATAAAGAACCGGGCGAACGGCGCGGCCGCTAGGGCGTCGGAGTAGTTGGCGAAGCGGATCGCGTGCGGGATGAGGATCGGCGGAAAGTGCAGCGCCTCAGGCTCGGTCTCCAGCGAGGTGACTACCAGCCAAAGGAACGGGAAGAGCAGGATCACCGTCGCCGGAATCAGCACGAAGTGCCAAGGGCTGAACGGTAGCCGACGGCGCCTGCGGGGGATCGGGTCCCTGTTCGCCGCTCGCTGCCCGCCGCGGACAGGGGCCGATGTCGCCGTCATGAGCGGTAGAACGTGACGCGCCGGCCCGCCCAGAACTGGACGGCGGTGATCACGAGGATGACGAGGAACAGGAAGTAGGCGATGGCGGACGCGTAGCCGAAGTTGAACTGCTCGAAGGCCTGATCGTAGAGGTAGTAGACAAGGACGGTGGTGGCGTTCAGCGGACCGCCCTGGGTGCTCAGGTATACCTCATCGAACAGTTGCAGTGCGTTGATGGTGAGCCACACGGCCAGGAACAGCGAGGCCGGGCTGAGCATTGGCAGCGTCACCTTCCTGAAGGCCCGCCACGGCCCCGCCCCGTCGATCGCGGCCGCCTCGAGCAGCGACTGCGGTACGCCCTGCAGGGCGGCGAGGTAGACCACCACCGCGAAGCCGGTCCAGCCCCAGATCGTCATCGCCACGATCACGTACAGCGCTTCCGACGGCGAGTTGAGAAACTGCTGCTGCGGTAGGCCGACCTTGCTAAAGGCGTAGTTCACGATCCCGTAGGACGGGTCGAAGAGCCAGATGAAGACGATGGCCTCGCTGATCGTAGAGATGGCCATCGTCGCGTACGCGGCCGTGCGGTAGATCGTGATGCCGCGGATCTTCCGGTTCATCGCCACGGCGAGCAGCAGCCCGGCGAGCATCGTCCCTGGCACGAACAGCGCGGTGTAGATCAGCGTGTGCTGGATGGCCTCTCCCACGACCGGGTCGTGCACGAGTTGCCTGTAGTTCGCCAGACCGGTGGACGTCTCGCCGCTGACCAGCGAGGATTTCTGAAAGGACAGCACCGCCGACCAGATGATCGGCGCCGCGCCGAACAGCAGGATGACCGCCACGCCGGGCGTGACGAACGCCCAGCCGTTGAACTGCTCTGAGTCCAGCACCCTGCGCATCGCTGTGGGCCGTCCGGGCCGGCGTCCGCCGGCCCGGAGCACGGAAGCCGTCATCAGGTCAGCTTCCCGCCAGGACCTGGTTGACCTGCTGGGACGCGGAGTCCAGCGCCGCCTGCGGCTCGCTCTTGCCGAGCAGCACCGACACGACCATGTTGGCGAGGATCGTGGAGATCTGCGGATACTGCGGGATCTGCGGGCGGGCCTGCTTGACGTTGCTGAGGTTGTCGACGAACGTGCTCATTCCCGGCAGCAGCTTGTTCATCTGCTGGTCCAGCCCCGGCGCGTCGGCTACCGACTGCCTGATCGGCAGGTTGCCAGTCTGCACCGAGAAGTACTTGACCTGGGCCGGCGCCGACAGCCACACGAGGAACTGCTCCGCCGCGCTCACCTGGGCGGCGCCGTTGTTGAATATCACCCAGTTGTCCGGGCCTGAGATGGTCTGGTGTCCGGCGCTTGAGCCCGGGTAGGACGGCATGACCTGCACGCCGTAGTCCACGTTGGGGAAGGATGACAGGTCCCACGGGCCGGTGACCAGCATCCCGACCTTGCCCGAGTTGAACAGGTTGGCGTAGGTGGCATCGGTCGGGTCCAGGTACATGGACTTGTCCGTGACGGCCATGGTCCGCAGCGTGTTCAGGGACTCAAGGCCGGCGGGCGAGTCGAACGCCGCCTTCTTGTTGTCCGAGGTCAGCAGCTGCCCGCCGGCCTCCCACAGCAGGGCTTCCCAGTGCCAGGTCGTGTCCTCGCTGGCGGGGGTGACGTACGCCGTGCCGTACTGCTTGGCGGACGCGTTGGTCAGCTTCTGCGCGTCGGCGGTGAACTGCTGCCAGGTCCAGTTCGCCGTCGGCAGCGGCAGGCCCGCCTGCTGGAAGAGCTTCTTGTTGTAGACGACGGCCAGGTTGTCCACCAGGGCGGGGATGCCGATCACCTTGCTGCCCACGGTGGCCACGTCGCGCTCGCCGGACCAGAAGTCGTTCCAGTTGACGGCTGGTTCCTTGACCAGCTGCGCCAGGTTCACGACCTGGGGAATCTCGGCGACGTTCGGCGCCCAGGATCCGTAGAGGTAGGCGATGTCGGGCGGGCTCCCGCCCTTGACCGCGGTGAGCACCTTCTGCAGCGCGTCGTCGCTGTTGACGAACAGGGTCTGCACCTTCTGGCCGGGGTGCTGCGCCTCGTACTCGGAGATCAGGTGCGCGAAGACCTTCCCCTCGGTGTCCTGGTACCCCTCCCAGATCGTGATCGTGGCCGACGAGGACCCGGACGACGACGACCCGCCGCCATTGGCGTCGCTACCGCAGCCCGCGACCACGAGTGCCGTCGCCGTGAGCGCGGCAAGCAGCCCTGCCAGGGCTCCACGTCGATGTTGCCTTGCGATGGTCATGCCGCACTCCGCTCGAAGATGCCCACACCGCTCACTATTTGAGCAGTATTGTGCAGACCTATCAGGTCAGTTTGCAAGATCTTGCAAGAAACTAGGTCACATGGAACACTAATGAGCTGTGATTAAGCTGGCCTTCATTGGCGCAGGAAGCGTCGAGTTCACCAGGAACGTGACGACCGACCTGTGCAGTTACCCGGAGTTTCGCGGCGGGCTGCACTTCGCTCTCTACGACATCAGCGCCGAGCGGCTGGCGCACGCGGAGCGGCTAGTGCGCCGGATCTCCGCGCAGACGGGCGCCGACGCCACGGTGACCGCGACGCAGGACCGCCGTACCGCGCTCGCGGGCGCCAACTACGCGATCAACGAGGTGCAGGTCGGCGGTTACGCGGCCACCCGGGCCGACTTCGACATTCCCGCCAGGTACGGGCTGCGCCAGACGATCGGCGACACCCTGGGCATCGGCGGCATCTTCCGCGGCCTGCGCACCATTCCGGTGGTGCTCGACCTGGCGCGCGACATGAATGAGGTGTGCCCGGACGCCTACCTGCTCAGCTACAGCAACCCGATGGCGATGCTCCCCTGGGCCGCCTACGAGGGCGCCGGGTTCGAGCGGGTGTACGGCCTGTGCCACTCGGTCCGCGACACGCAGGCCTTCCTGACGGAACTGGTGGGCGCCGACCCGGAGCGGGTGCGCTTCCTCACCGCGGGGTTCAACCACCAGGCCTTCGTGCTTCGCTTCGAGCAGGACGGTGAGTCGCTGTACCCGCGGCTCGCCGAGGTCATCGAGTCCTCACCCGAGCTGCGGCGGCGGGTGCGGGTCGAGATCTACCGCCGGTTCGGCTATTTCCCCACCGAGTCGAGCGAGCACTCCGCCGAGTACGTGCCCTGGTTCATGCACCACGACGACGAGATCGAGCGGTTCCGCATCTTCGTGGGCGACTACCTGGAGCGGTCCGAGGAGAACCTGCGGGAGCTCGAGTCGCTCGACCGCCAGCTGGCCGGGGACGAGCCGCTTGAGCTTACGCTCGAGAACGAGCTCGCCTCGCAGTTCATCCACTCGCTCGAAACCGGAACCGAGCGCGAGCTGCATGTGAACATACGGAACGGAGGCTTGATCTCCAGTCTCCCCGACGAGTGCTGCGTCGAGGTGCCTTGCCTCGTCGGCGCGGGCGGCCCCAAGCCGGTGCCCGTCGGCGCGCTGCCGCCGCAGCTCGCGGCGCTCAACAGGACCTTCCTCAACGTGGTGGAGCTGACCGTGCGGGCGGCGCTCGACGGGTCGCGTGAGCACGTCTACCAGGCGGCGCTGCTCGACCCGAACACGGCCGCCACCCTTACCACCGCGCAGACCGTCGCGATGTGCGACGAGCTGTTCGACGCTCACCGCCACCTGCTCCCGGCAACCCTGTTGCGCTGACTGCCATTACCCCGTCCTAGTGAGGATCGCATGACCCGGATTCGGACACGGCCGGCGCGTGCGGCGCTGGCGGCCGCCACGGTGGCATCCTGCTTGCTGCTTGGCACCGGGGTTCTCGCCCCGGTGTCGCTGGCCGCGCCCGCTCAGGCCGGGGCAACCGCGGCACCCGCCGCGCGGGCAGCCGTGGCCGCCGCGGCCGCGAGCATCCCCGCTCCGGTGCACCGTGGCACGCTGCGGATCACCGGGCCGTTCCGCGACGGCGCGACGGTCACCGCGTCCGGTTTGACCTGGCAGGCGCCCACGCTGCCGCACGGGCTAAAGCTGGTCAGCTTCGCGGTCGGGTACGCCTGGCAAAGCTGCGCGCCCGGCGGGAAACAGTGCCGGACCGCGGCGGACTCGACCGCGACACCGTACGCCGCGCGCGACTACGTCGTCGGGCATGCCGACACCGGCCGGGTGCTGCGGGTAGCGGAAACGGCGACCGAGGTGGTGGTGCCGTCAGGTGGACCGTCCGACGACTTCTCCACCATCACGCGCTCGGTGACCAGGACCTCGACCACGGCCGTGCACGCGTATCCGCTCGGCAAGGCACCGTCGACCGCGTTCGTCAACGGGACACCGGAACCGCAGACCGCCTCTACGGAGGAGTACTTCCAGGTCGCCGCCCCGCACGCGAACAACGCGGACGGCCCGGTCACGCTGTCCTACCGGATCGACCACGGCGGCTGGCGGTCCATGCCGTCTAGTCGCGTGTTCTACACCGGAAAGCTCACGGTGGGCCCGCATCGGGTGCAGGTGCGCGCAGCGAACCGGGCCGGGGTAACCACCATCCGTTATTCGTGGCGCGTTACTCCCATGCCCGCACCGGTGGCCTGCCGCAGCTGGCGGGACGGCGGCTGCTGGTACCCGCCGCACCTGGACAGCACCGGCAAGCCCATGCGCTGGGACTGGCAGATCGGCCGGGTCACGCCGCTGCAGCGCACCGGCGCCGCGGCCGTTGACCTCTACGACATCGATGGATTCCTGACCACTAGGGCCGAGGTCACGGCGATCGAGACCACCTGGCAGGCGGCCACCCTGCCGCATCCGCGGACGGTCTGCTACCTGGACCTGGCCTGGGAGAACTACCGCCCAGACGCGAGCCCTGGCGCGTACTTCCCCGCGTCAGCGCTCGGCGACGTGTACTACGGCTACCCGGCGGAGCGCTGGGTCGACCTACGGCAGCTCGGCGCGCTCGAGCCGATGTTGCAAGAGCGGGTCAGCATGTGCGCGGCCAAGGGGTTCGACGCGGTGGAGCTCGACGACATCGACGGGTTCGACCCGGCCTCCACCACCGGCTTCGGCCTGACACCCGGCGACGTGCAGAACTTCCTCGCCTACGCCTTCAACCTGATCCACGAGTACGGGATGACCGCGCTGTGGAAGAACTCGCCTTACCTGTCCTCCTGGGGACGCGAGTACAGCGACGGCGCGGTGGTCGAGGAGTGCTACCTGTCGCAGGCCTGCTTCGCCGCGCAGTTCGCCGGCAGCAGCCAGTACGGGATTACCTGCACCAGCCTGGAGGGCGGGACCCCGTGCGGCTGGGACGACTTCACCACCGACGTCACCCGGCAGCAGCCGACGGGCAAGT
>Ga0335073_10009314_pt1 | contig 13778 bp, 17 predicted proteins | sample Lox_Sample_22_FD_207093 | JGI IMG/M metagenome (GOLD analysis project Ga0335073, IMG submission 207093) | Soil microbial communities from Loxahatchee National Wildlife Refuge, Florida, United States - Lox_Sample_2.2 | ecosystem: Environmental > Terrestrial > Soil > Wetlands | place: USA... | reverse complement strand
TGACGTGCGCGTATTCCTCAATCCCCCCGAGGAGCTGCGGCGGCGGTGGAAGGTGCAGCGCGACTGCTCGCGGCGGGGCTATACAACCGACGAGGTGCTCGCCGAGCTTGACCGTCGCGAGGCGGATTCCGAGGCGTTCATCCGCCCCCAGCGGCGCCACGCCGACATGCTGGTCTCGTTCAGGCCATCCGAGGGGGAGTCCGAGGAGGATCAGATCCACCTCGAGGCCGAGCTCACCCTGCGCGACGGGCTGCCCCACCCGGACCTCTCGCCGCTGATCAACGGCAAGCCGGACGGCTTGACGCTGGTGGAGCGCGGCGACGAGCGGGTGCTGCGCATACCGGGGCGCATGGATCCCGACCACGCCGAGGCGATCGAGGAGGCGATCTGGGCCCGCATGCACTTCGCCACCCACCTGCGCACCCGCCGTCTCGGCGAGTTCACGATCGGTACCGATCTGCATCGCTCCGAGTCGCTGGCGCTGGTTCAGCTTCTGATCCTCTACCACCTGGTAACGGCCAAGGCGGCGGTCGCGGTCGGGGGCGAGGGGACGCGCACGCCGGTCCCGACCGCGGTCGCGGTGTCGGCCTGATGATGGCTACTTGGCAGTCTGCGTGATCAGGGCGCCCCTGGTCTGAGGCTGGCTGCTCCACAGCGTCTCGCTCTCGATCCGCGACAGACGCCAACCCGCCTCGGTGCGGACAGCGCCAAACCGGTAGAGCCCGCCGATGGTGAGATACGGGCTGGCTTGTTCGACGCCGTTGACCAGTAGGCGCGCCCCCGGCCGGTCCGGGGCGAAGGTCGAGATCTGGTTGGCGCGGGCCTGCGCCGTATCACCGTTCAGCTCGATCAGAACGTCGGTGATCGCGTGCTGGGTTCGGACGGTGTGGGTTCGCTCCGCCTGAGCCATGACCTCCCCGAGGCCGCTCGAGGAGCCGCCCGGGGTCTGCACGGTTACATCATCGACCAGGATCGACGGCGCGTCCTCGAACTGCTTCTCGTCGAGCATGAGTCCGAGCCGGGCGATCAGATCGGCGATCGCCTGCCGGTCGCCGATCTGACTGATCTGGACCTCGGGTGAAGTGGATTGGGCGTTGGACATCGCTTTCAGCTCCTTTTGTTGGTGCAATCAACGTTGGTAGAACCAACGATATCGCTGTCCATTGGCGCTGTCAACGTTGGCGGGGCCAACTTATAATTCGCAAGATGCCGTGGTCAGACGCGGACCTCGCCGAATACGATCCGCCCGACCGGATGCGCCAGCTTCCGAGCTGGCTCGTCGGCCGGCTCTCCGCAAGCGCCTCGGGTCTCGTCACCGCTGCGCTGGAGGCGGAGGGCCTCCGCCGCCAGCACTTCACGGTGCTGAGCGCCCTGGCAGAGCGTGGAGCGGCCAGCCAGGCGGCACTCGGACGACGCCTCCTGATCGACCGCAGCGACATGCACGCGCTGTTGCGCGAGCTCGAGCGGGACGGTCTCGTCACGCGCTTGCGTGACCCGAACGACCGCCGGCGGATGCTCGTCGACCTCACGCCCGCCGGCGCCCGAGCGCTCAAGCGCCTCGACCGTCGAATCGAGGCGGCCCAGGAGGCGTTCATGGCGCCGCTCTCGGCCTCGGACCGCAGGGTGCTGCAGCGCCTGCTCACGCAGCTGCTCGAATACCACTCGCACGGGGCGTAGTCTCGGCCGGTGCGATTCCCGCGCTTCCGCAAGCTCCCCGGCGCCAAGGAGCCCGCGGTAGCCATCGATGACCCCCGCCTCGAGGGCTGGGAGACCGTGACCACGTTCGAGGAGCAGACCACCGCCGTGGCGTGGCGCGATCGTCTGCGCGAGCTCGGCGTCGACGCGTCCTGCGTCGCCGACCGGCCGCTCGATCGCCTGGGCCGTGGCGACATCTATCTCGTCGTGCCGCCCGATCAGTTCTCGCGCGCGAACGAGATCGTCGAGAATCTGGACGAATAAAGCCGAGCTCGGGTTTGCCATGATGGGCCGGTGCGTGTCGGTCTGCTGCATCCGGGGGAGATGGGCGCGGCGATCGGAGCCCTGCTGGTCGAGCAGGGGCACACGGTGCTGTGGCTCCCGCAGGGGCGAAGCGACGAGACCGCCCGGCGCGCCGGCGCTGCCGGGCTGACCCCGGTCGAGGAATTAGCCGACGCGGAGGTGATTCTGTCGGTGTGCCCGCCGCACGCGGCCCTCGATGTAGCGGGCTCCCTGCAAGGCACATCGGCGCTCGTGATCGATGCCAACGCGGTGTCGCCGATGACCGCAATCCGGATCGGAGAGCTCATCGGCGAGCGCTGGGTGGATGGCGGCATCGTGGGTCCCCCGCCGCGTCGGGAGGGGACCACCCGTCTGTACCTATCCGGGCCGCATGCACTCGAGGCATCGCTCCTGTTCGAGAGCACTCGGCTCGAGCCTGTCCTCCTCGACGGCTCGCCAGTCGCGGCGTCGGCGGTGAAGATGGCCTACGCGGCATGGACCAAGGGCTCGGCAGCGCTGCTCCTGGCGACCGCGGCCAGCGCCGAGGTGAACGGCGTCGAGGACGCCTTGCGGGCCGAATGGGCGCGCTCGCAACCCGGGATCGATGTCCGTTTGCAGAGCGCGGAGGATTCCGCCGCGGTCAAGGGGTGGCGGTGGGTGGGGGAGATGAACGAGATCGCCTCGACCTTCGCCGCGGCTGGGCTTCCATCGGGCTTCCATGAGGCGGCGGCGGAGATGTTCGAGCGCGCCGCGCAGAGATGACGCGCTCAGTCGTGATCTGGGTTGCTGCGGTCCTCGCAGCGGCGGCCGTGGTGCATCCCGGGCTGGCCGGCGCCAGCACCCTGAACATCCCGGCGAGCGCCGATCAGCTCATCGTGGTGTCGAGCCCGACGGATCATCCGCAGGGCTACCTCGCGACCCTGCGTGCCTATCAACGCGCCGACGCCGGCTCGCCCTGGCGGCCCGTGTTCGGACCCTGGCAGGCCGAAACCGGCTCGGGCCACCTGCTCCCGGCCGGCGCGCGCCGCGAGGGCGATCACGCCACCCCGATCGGCGTTTTCGGGATCGGCGCGACCATGTACGGAAACGAGCCGAATCCGGGGGGCCTGCACTACGCCTATCACCGGCTCAGGTGCGGTGACTGGTGGGACGAAGACCCGTATTCGCCGCGCTACAACCGCTTCGTGCACGTCGCGTGCGGCGTCACTCCGGGATTCGCCGCATGGTCGGAGCCGCTCTGGACCGAGACGGTTGCGTATCCGTATTTCGCGGTCGTCCAGTTCAACATGAATCCGATCCGTAGCGGCGCGAACGCGCTGGGCTCGGGGATCTTCCTGCATAGCTGGGTCGGCGGTGCAACCGAGGGGTGCGTTGCCCTCCCGCAGGGAGAGCTCCTCGATGTCCTTCGCTGGCTCAAACCGTCGGCGCATCCGGTGATCGAGATCGGAACGGGTTCCTTGGTGCGTCCTGCGGTCGCGCGCCAAGCGAGCCTGCAGGATCACGCAAGCGTGGCGTCGCCCTCCGTTCGCTACGTCGACGTGTCGGTGGCCACCGTGTGGGCGAGCCCCTCCACCCCCCGGGCGATCGACCAGCCGGCGCTCGGGAACCCGGTGAACATGGCCGCGTGGAGCCACGTGCTGAGCACCGCGGCACGACTCGGACTGGACGGCCGGATCGAGACCCAGGCGTTGTTCGGCGAACCGGTGCGGATACTCGGGCAGCGCGGCTCGTGGACTCGGGTCGCGGTGACCGATCAGCCCACGCCCATCGACCGGCTCGGCTATCCCGGCTGGGTCCCGACCAGACAGCTCACGGCGGACCTGCCGTTCGGTGATCTCCTAGCCGGTCGCATCGCCGAGGTCACCGCGCCGATGGCGTCGCTGCGCGGCGCGGGCCGCCCGCTGCAGCTCAGCTTCGGAACGCGCCTGCCCGTGGTCGGCGTGTCGCCCACCGAGGTGCAGGTCGCGACCCCGGTTGGCCGGATTGGGTGGCTGCCCGGCTCGGCCGTGCACGTCTACGCGTCGGCTGCTGCGATCCCGGCGCCGACGGGCCGGCAGCTGGTCGCCACCGCGCGCCTGTTCCTCGGCGTGCGCTACCTGTGGGGCGGCACGTCGGCGTTCGGCTTCGACTGCTCCGGGCTGGTCAACCTGATTTACCGCGTGAACGGGATCGTCATCCCGCGCGACGCCGACGCGCAGGCCCTCGCCGGGCAGCCGGTGGCCAGAGACGCGCTCGAGCCCGGCGACCTCGTCTTCTTCGCGACCGACCCGCCCTCGCGAGCGGTGTCGCACGTGGGCATGTACATAGGCGGCGGGGAGATGATCGAGGCCCCGAACTCGGCGAGCGCCGTGCATGTCATCTCGGTGGCGGCGTTTGGGGACGAGTACGTGACTGCCCGTCGCTACCTGCCCGGGGGCTGAGCGGCCTCGAGCAGCGCGTCGATTACTCGCGCCGTGGGGCCGTCGAGAGGCCCGGGCCGGCGGGCCACCACAACGCGACGAGCTTCCTGCGGCTCGCCGCGTACCTGAAGGACCTCGATGCCCTCGGGCAGGGCGTCGATCATGATCGGAGCGATGGTCGTGATCGCCAAGCCGGCGGCGACGATCCGCAGCTTGGCCAACCAGTCGCGCACGACGTAGCGCACGTCGGGGCGCTCGGCGAGGCCCGGCCACACCCCGAGCGGCGTGTCGCCGGCGTCGGATCGGCTCGCGACCCAGACCTGCCCCTCGAGCTGCTCGACCTCGACCGATCGGGCATGGGCAAGCGGATGGCTGGCTGCGACGCCGACGGCCAGCTCGCGCTCCGAGAGCGTTGTCAGCTCCAGCGCCGGGGATTCTGCATCCGGTGGGCGATAGGGCGGTGTGCGAGCGATGACCGCGAGATCGAGCGTGCCCGCCCGCAGGGCACGCGTGAGCGCGGGGGTGGTCGCCTCACGCAGGGTGACCTTCAGTTGTGGGGGCAGGGTCGCCAGCGCCCTGGGCACGAGCCCGGCCGCGGCGGTGGGGAACGCGCCCAACCGGACCGGCCCGGTGGCGGTCTCCTCGCCGTCAAGCTCCCGACGCAGGGCGTCGAGCTCGTCAATGATCCGAGTCGCGCTCGCCAGCAGGCGCGCGCCCGCCGGGGTCAGGATGACGCCGCGTCGACCGCGGTCGAACAGGCGGTGTCCGGCGGCCGCCTCGAGCGCCGCGATCTGGCGCGACACGGCCGATTGCGTGTACCCGAGGGAGAGTGCCGCGTCGGAGAAGGACCCGGTCTGCGCCACCTCGCGAAGGACGCGAAGCCCGGTGGGAGAGAAATCCGCAGCCATGCGCATCACGCATGCTAGCTGTGCGTCATTCTCGTTTACAGCATGGAAGATGGGGGCTAGGTTGATGCCATGACCAATTCACGAATCGCACTCATCACAGGTGCCAACCAGGGTCTCGGTCGCGCGCTGGTGCAAGGACTGGCCGCCGGCATGGGACCACAGGACCGCGTCCTGCTCACCGGCCGGGATCGCGACCGGGTGGCGGCCGCCGCGGCTGCCGTCGGCGATGAGCCGTCGACCGTCGCCCGAGTCGAGGGTCGCATGCTCGACGTGCGCGACGGCGAGGCAATCGCGGCGCTGGCCGCCGAGCTCGGCGAGGTGGACATCGTGTTCTCCAACGCGACCGCGCGTATGAGCCCGCAGGCCGATCCCGTCGATGAGGTCGATGCCGTGGCGGAGACCAGCAACCTCGCGACGACCAGCATCCTGCGCGCCTTCGCCCCTCGGCTCCGTCCGGGCGGGCGGTTGATCATCGTGGCGAGCGCGCTGGGCACGCTCGACAAGCTCGACGAGCGCGCGACCGGCCGGTTCGCCCGTGCCGCCGAGGAGGACCTCGATGCCGTCGACGCGCTCGTGGCCGACTGGCGCCAGGCCGTCCACGACGGGCGCGCCGAGGAAGAAGGCTACGGAACGTGGCTCAACATCCCGTCGAAGGTCGCGCAGGTCGCCGCCGTCCGGGCGCTCGGCGGCGAGCGCCGCTCCGCCGACCTGGCCGAAAACAAGCTCCTCATGGCGCTCTGCCCGGGCCTCATCGACACCGACGCCTCGCGTCCCTGGTTCGACGACATGAGCAGCGCCCAGACCCCGGCCCAGGCCGCCGACTGGCCGGTCGAGCTCGCGCTGAGCCCGACCTTCGACTCCGCCTTCTACGGCGAGCTCGTCCAGTTCGGGAAGGTCCTCCCCTGGGAGACCGGGATCCCGGTCGCGCACAGCGCAACCGCTTGATGGGGGATCGCGGCGCCTAAATCTCTCCTGCGAACGTCTAAAGACCCGACTGCATGAGTAGGCGGTTGCCCGATGCGCGCCAGGCGGGCGTCCGCCAACATGCCGCGGCAGAGTGCTTGGTCCATCGTCATCCAGCCAGGATCTCGCCTCGCCCGACGGCTCGACCGGCGAGTGGAGCGAGGAATCGCTCGTAGCCGCCCTGCGCGCCGGCGACGAGCAGGCGTTCCGCGAGCTGTACCGTCGCAAGCACGGGACGCTGAAGCGAATCGCCCGTGGCTTTGTCGCATCCGACGCGGTCGCCGAGGAGGTGGTCCAGGAGACCTGGCTCGCGGTGGTCAACGGGATCGACCGCTTCCAAGCCAGGTCCTCGCTCGATACCTGGATCTCCTCGATCCTGGTCAATCAGGCTCGCAAGCACGGCGTGCGGGAGCGCCGCTCGGTCCCGTTCGGCAGTGTCGCCTCGCGTGAGGAGGACGGGCCATCGGTCGATCCGGATCGCTTCGAGGGCGACGACGGTGCCTGGCCCGGGCACTGGGCGACCCCGCCGCGCCCGTGGTATCACCCGGAGCGCCGGCTGCTCTCGCTCGAGGCGCGAGAGCAACTCAAGCGCGCGCTCGCGCAACTGCCCGATCGCCAGCGGCTCGTGGTCGGGTTGCGGGACATCGAGGGGTGCTCGGCCGAAGAAGCATGTGCGCTGCTCGAGCTGAGCGAGGAGAATCAGCGGGTGCTCCTGCACCGCGGACGGTCGCGCCTGCGCGCGGCACTGGATGAGTACCTCGAGGGCGAGGCTGCGTGATGCACTCTGGTGAACACCTCGACGAGGTCACCTGCCAGGAGTTCGTGGAGCTCGTCACCGACTACTTCGAGGGCGCGCTCCCGGCTCGAACCCAGAACCTGGTCGAAGAACACCTGGTGATGTGCCACTTCTGCCGGGACTACGCGGACCAGATGCGCACGACCATGGCCGCCCTGAGCGAACTGCGCGGCGACCCCCCGGTGGACGAGCCCTCCGACGCGGTGCTGGCCGCGCTTAGCCGGCGAAGGAAGGCCGAGTGATCGCCTACAAGTTCCTGCGCGCCGGCCGAATCGGGCCGTTCAGCGAGTTCCGGTGGCCTGGGTCCGGAGTCTGGGTGCGAGCCGAGGGTGAGCCCGCCTCATGCCGGACCGGGGTCCATGCGTGTCGCGTGGACGATCTCCCGTGGTGGCTCGGCGAGGAGCTCTGGGAGATCGAGCTCGACGGCGAGGTCGAGGTCCACGAACACAAGATCGTCGCGCCGGCCGGACGCCTCCGGTCGCGCGTCGACGCCTGGACGCCCGACTGCGCCGCGGAATACGGCGAGGCGTGCGCCTGGCGGACTCGCGACAGTGCCGTGGACGCGCTGCGGCGAGGCGAGCACGAACCGGCTGCCGCGCGTCTGGTGCGATGCGCCACGTTACGCGAGCTGCGGCGCGCGGCACGCGAGCTGGCGCAGGACATCCCCGATGCCCGCGTCAGCTTGCTCATGGCCCGGGACGGCGCCGGATGCGCGCTCACCGGTGTCGCGCCGATGAGCGCGTACATCTCGGCGCATGCCGCCCGGCAGCTCGACGGCCCGGTCGCGTATGGCGCGGAGCGCAGGTGGCAGTCCGAGTGGCTGGCGCGCCGTCTGGATCTCAGCGCAGAAGGCCGGGCAGCTCGTCGCTAGTGATCACCTCGGCCTGACGCGGGAAGATCCGCTGAATCAGGAACTCGTGCACGTCGGCCTCCGGATCGGCGCACAGGTCTGACAGGACGAACAGCCGGTAGTCGCGATCGTGGCCGTCGCGCACGGCCGAGAGGACCACGCCGCTCGTCGAGATGCCGGCGAGGATCAGCGTGTCGATTCCCTTCGCCTGGAGCTGCTCGTGTAGATCGGTCGTGCCGAAGGGTCCCACCCGCGTCTTGCGTACGACGATGTCGCCGTCCTGCGGGGCGATCTCATCGTGGATCTGTGTGCCGGGCGAGTCGGCGTGGAACATGGTCAGCGCCGCCTCGCGGCCAATGCGCCGGCCCATCGTGCCGCTCGGCTCCCCCCCGTCGGCGAAGCCCACGCGAACGTAGCCGATCGTGCCGCCGTGCTCGCGGATCATTGCGATCGCCTGCTTGGCGCCGGTCAGGAGGGCGTCACCGCCCCCGACGCGTTCGAAGATGCCGTTCTGGTAGTCCATGACCAGCAGGGCGGTCTTGGCCGGATCGATCGGGGCGGGGGCTTCGGTGCTCATTCAGGGGCTCCTTGGGGGTGGTGGTCAGGGTGGTGCGGCCGCGCAGGTGCTTAAGGCCCGAAATCGCCCGCCGCGCCGGAGTCCCGGGACATAAGCGCCTCCCAGGCGCTCATGTCCCGGTTCCGTTTGCCCGCGAGGCGATTCTGGGCGTTTTGCACCCTGAGATGGTGGCTACTCGAAGACGCGGCGGGTGAACGCGGCGGCGAGCCGCTGGCAGTCCTCGCCGAGGGCTCGCGGTTCTATGACCGGAGGGAAGTCCGCGCGAACCTGCTCGAGGAGCGAGCGAAGGTTCGGCGGCGGATCGTGCGCCGCGACGTGCAGAGCCTGAGAGGCGAGCGCGGCGAGCACGGCAAGCGCCGCGTCTAGGCAAGTGCCGATGGCGCTTGCCTTCCGCCAGGCGAGGAAGTTGAGCGCGGGGACGTCGTTCTGCCCGAAGCCGCCGAGCGAGAGCAGCGTGGGCGCGGCGATCGCGCGCGCCTCCTCCGCCCAGCCGTTCGCGACCATGTGCAGAGGCTTCACCGACCACTCGTCATAGCCGATCAGGGGTCCGGTAACCGGGCTTTGAAACAGATGGTCGGTCAGGCGCTGGGCGAGCTGGCAGAGGTCGGCGTGCGCGACGGCGAGCCCGTCGATGGCCTGCGTGGCCCTGGCGTCGTGATAGCCCCCGTTCGAGTAGACCGCGCCCAGCGGACGATCCTCGCCGGGCGGCAGATACACCGGGTTATCAGTCACCGAGCTCAGCGCCACGGTTGCGGCGACTTCGGCGGCGGCCTGAGCTCTGCGTACCGCGCCCAACACCCGGGGCAGAATCCGCACCGACACCGAGGCCTGATGACGCTGGCGCACGCGGCGGCTGCGGTCCAGGAGCGTTCGTAGCGACTCGAGCGCCGCCGCTTCGTACTCGTCGCCCCACAGTTCCGCGAGCTCGACGGCGAAATGCTCGTCGGGCGCGCCACCCACCTCGGCGACGAGTGCGAACACCGACTCGGCGAGCGCGAGTCGCCGGCGCCCGGCCAGAGCGACGTCGGCCACCAGCGCCGCCGCGCAGGGCGAGCCGTTGATCAATGCCATGCGCTCCTTTGGCGTGAGCGCCAACCGCTTGCTCAATTCGAAGAACAGGCTTCCCAGGGCGAGGATCTCGCCCGAGCCACCGTTCGAATGCGACGGGACGGTCGGCAGTTCTGCGTCGGCGAGCATGCCGGCCACACCCTGCGCGAGCAGGCCACGCACGCCGGCGTGCCCGTCGAGGAAGTTGGCCAGACGCGCCACCAGGATGGCCCGGACGACTCGATCCGGCAACGGCTCGCCAAACGACATCGCCGTCCACAGCCGATCCGGACGTGCCGCCGTGGCGTCGTCGCTGAGGGCGGCGGCTGCGGCGTCCCCCGGCGCCGAAGTGACCCCGTAGATCAGCGCCTGGGGATCCTGGCGGACGCGATCGGAGACCAACGCCTCGAACGACTCGTGGCACTGATCCATCCGGGTCAGCGCCTCGGGCGCGATCTCGACTCCGGCCCCACGCCACGCCACGGCGTGAATCAGCTCGAGCGTGATGTCGCGCCGTGTCCGGATCACGCGCCGGCGGTGACGGCGCGGAGCTGGTCGAGCGACTCGCGGATGAGCTGCGAAAGGTCCCGGTCCTCGCTCTCTTCGATCCAACGCTCGAACGCGACTCTGAACACGGCGGTCGCCAGTTCGGAGGTGAGCGTCGCGGCCGGCTCGTCCAGGCCGCGCTCCCGGAGGGTGTCGGCCAGCGACGTGGACAGCGAAGCGAACTTGCTCAGCTCGCGTTCCTGCAGCTCAGGGCTGGCCGCGATGATCGCCTGGCGCTGGCGCGCGAACTCGCGGCTCGCGATCAGCGCGGCGGCGGCCAAGAGTCCCGCGGTGACCGCGTCGATCGGCGCCTCGGGCGCGGGCGCGTTGGCCACCGTGCCGACGAACGCCTCGGTGAATGCGTCCGCGCCGTCGAAGAGAACCTCGCGCTTGTCGGCGTAGTGGCGGAAGAACGTTCGCTCGGTCAGTCCGGCGCGCTCGGCGATCTCGGCCACGGTCGTGTTCTCGAAGCCGTGCTCTCCATAGAGAGCCAGGGCTGCCTCCTGGAGTCTGCCGCGGGGGTTGGGCTCCCAACGAACCATGGTTCTAATCGTAGTTGATGTCAGTCACTGACATCTTGTGCTAGCGTGATGACAGCGACTGACATCGCCCTACCTACGGAGGTTTTCTCATGCGTGTATTCGTCACCGGCGCGACCGGATTCATCGGGTCGGCCGTCGTCCAAGAACTGCTCGGCGCCGGACACGAGGTCGTCGGGCTGGCCCGCTCCGACCAGGCCGCCGCGGCGCTCGGGGCGGCGGGAGCCGAGGTCCAGCGCGGGTCGCTGGATGATCTCGACAGCCTGCGCAGCGGCGCCGCCGCGGCAGATGGGGTCATCCACACCGCCTACATCCACGACTTCTCGCGGATGGAGGACGCCGCGAACACCGACCTCGCGGCGGTCGAGACGCTGGGCGCAACGCTCGAAGGCAGCGGCCGTCCGTTTGTCATCACCTCGGGGGTCGCGCTGATCCGACCCGGTCATGTCGTGACCGAGGAGGACGGCGCAAATCCCGGCTCGATCAGCCATCCGCGGCTGCATACCGAGCAGACGGTCAGGGATATGGCCGGCCGCGGCGTGCGCACATCGATCGTGCGGCCCGGCGCTTCGGTGCACGGCGAGGGCGATCACGGGTTCGTCCCGGTCCTGATCGACGTCGCCCGGACCAAGGGCGTGTCCGCCTACATAGGCGACGGCGCCAATCGCTGGCCCGCGGTGCACCGGCTCGACGCCGCGCCGATCTACCGGCTGGCTCTCGAGAAGGCTCCGGCCGCGTCGGTGTTTCACGCCGTCGCGGAGGAGGGTGTATCGACTCGCGAGATCGCCGAGGTCATCGGCCGGCACCTGGACGTTCCAGTCGTGTCCCTGGCCCCGGATGAGGCGGCCGAGCACTTCGGCTGGATGGCCGCCTTCTTCGGCATCGACGCCCCGGCGTCGAGCGCGCTGACCCGGGAGCGTCTGGGGTGGAACCCGGTCCAGGTCGGACTGATCGCGGATCTCGAGCAGGGTCATTACTTCGCGCCGGCACCGATGCCCGCCGCGTAGACCCTGGCCTCGGCGTATAGGCGAGCGAAATCGGCCGGCACTCGCTCCAGTACAGATGCCCCCGCTCGCAGCTCCTCGGCGCTCAAGTCGGAGGCCGCCCGCGTCGCCCGCGGCACGATATTCGTCACGCCAAGGCCGAACGATGGGAGCAATGCGTCCTCGTGCGGCGTCAGCAGACGCGGCGTGAAACCCGCGGTGTAAAGGGTCGGCCAGAACCGGTTCCCTGGACGCGCGAAGTGGTGACCCACCTCCGCAGAGCGAAACGACGGGTTGATCCCGACGAACAGGACCCGCAGGCCGCCGCCGCCGATCGAACCGAGCTGTGACAAGCAGTGGAGACTAATCTGGCGTGATCGACCCACCGAGCACGATCGCCAGAGAGGCTCCGCATGTGCCTGAGCGCCGGCGTCGATACCTGCCGCTGCTTCACCGAGTTGCCGGCATCAACGCGATGCTGCTGCTCGTAGCGGTCGGCGTGACGATCGTCGTCCTCGTCCCCGGACACGAGTCGTCCTACCGGATCGACGAGGAGGGGCTGGCGGTGCTCCTGGCGGTGATCGTCGTCGTGCTTCTCAACCTGTTTCTGATCCGGCGCGTGGTCCGCCCGTTGCAGCGTCTTACAGCGGTTGCGCGCACGGTCGACCTGAGCGATCCGGTTCCATCGCTTCTCGATGCGCAGCCTGACTCGGAAGCAGGAGAACTGGCGATGACGTTCAACGAGATGCTCAGGCGGCTCCAGGCCGAGCGCAAGGAGGCGACCGGCCGAGTGCTGGCGGGCCAGGAGGCCGAGCGACTTCGGATCGCCCAGGAGCTGCACGATCAGGTCGGACAGGAACTGACGGCGGCGCTCCTGCTGCTCTCTCGCGTGGAGTCTCGAGCGCCCGAGGACTTGCGCGCGGCTGTCGGCGAGGCCCAGGACTCGGTGCGCGCCAGCCTCGAGGACGTGCGTCGAATCGGGATCGAGCTCCGGCCCGAGGCACTCGACGATCTCGGTCTGGAGAGCGCGCTGGCCGTCCTATGCGATCGCTTCGCTCAGCGGGCGGGGCTCGAGGTCGCCTATCAGGTGGCGGACCCGCTGCCCGAGCTCTCGGCAAACGCGGAGCTCGTGGTCTACCGAGTCGCGCAGGAGGCGCTGACCAACGTCGCGCGTCACTCGGGCAGCAATCTCGCCGAGCTCAGCCTCCGGCCCGACGAGGGTCGGCTCGTGCTCACCGTCCGGGACCGAGGCAAGGGCCTCGGCAGCGACAGCAACGAGGGAACCGGGATGCGCGGCATGCGCGAGCGGGCCGCACTGATCGGGGCGGTTATCGAGGTTCGCGATGCGCGCCCGGGAACCGAGGTGTGCCTCACGTTGCCGGTCCAGGACGCGGGATGAATGCGCTCAAGACGAGGATCCTGCTCGCGGACGACCACGCGGTCGTCAGACATGGTCTGCGCATGGTGCTCGAGGCGCAGCCCGATCTGGAGGTCGTCGGCGAGGTGGGGGACGGCGTCGAGGCGGTGCGCCGTGGCCTCGAGGACGACGTCGATCTGGCCGTGGTCGACATCACGATGCCGCGCATGACCGGCCTGCATGCGGCACGAGAGCTCCATCGTCACCGGCCCAAGCTGCGGATCCTGATGCTCTCGATGCACGAGAACGAGCGCTACCTGTACGAGGCGCTCAAGGCCGGTGCGTCCGGCTATGTGCTCAAGAGCGTGGCCGACCGCGACCTGGTCGAGGCGGTTCGAGCGGCTATGCGGGGCGAGAAGTTTCTCTATCCCGGCGCGATGACGCCGTTGATCGAGGAATTCCTGAGGCGCGCCCGCCAGGACCTTCCGGTGCGCGAGGACCCGCTTACCCCGCGCGAGCAGGAGGTGGTCAAGCTCGTCGCCGAGGGCTACACCAACAAGCAGATCGCCGAGACGCTGATCATCAGCGAGAAGACGGTCGAGCGCCATCGCGCCAACATCCTCGAGAAGCTAGGCATGCGTGACCGCGTCGAGCTCACCCGCTACGCGATCCGCCAGGGTCTGATCGAGCCCTAGCTCATCCGCAGATACCCGCGCGCCTCCTGGTCGGGTGCTGCCGGCCCCGCCGACGCGTCCGCCAAAGATGAGGCCCCGCACCCATTCCGTGGCCGGGGCCTGTAGGCGATCGTGGTCCTACATGCCACAGGAGGAACACCT
>Ga0335073_10009313_pt1 | contig 13778 bp, 8 predicted proteins | sample Lox_Sample_22_FD_207093 | JGI IMG/M metagenome (GOLD analysis project Ga0335073, IMG submission 207093) | Soil microbial communities from Loxahatchee National Wildlife Refuge, Florida, United States - Lox_Sample_2.2 | ecosystem: Environmental > Terrestrial > Soil > Wetlands | place: USA: Florida... | reverse complement strand
TTGCCCACTCGGTCACGTTTGCTACGCGGTAAGGACGCGTGATCACCTCGTGGACCGGTAGGCAGAGGTGGTCGATGGCTGAAGTGAGCGCGGGGCTGAGGCTCTGGTCGCGCCAGATGCGGTCGAGATCGATGCGCTGCCCGGTCTCGTGCGCCAGCTTGGCGATGGTGTAGGTGACGATGTTGGCGCGGTAGCCGCCGAACTGGTGCGCGGAGACGATCTTCTCCGTTGCCCGGAAGAGGATGGCCTTCGCGATCAGGCGCTGGCAGTAGGCAGCGTCAACGTGCGGGGTGTGCTCCCCGAGCCGGATCATGAACTCGCGGAAGTTCTTCTCCGCGCCGCGGCTGACGATGTGCGGCAGTTGGTGCCAGGAATGCTCGAATTTCGCCGCGTCGGCCTTGGTGAACTTCTGGCGCAGCGGGTGGAGTGTCTTGAACGTGCGCTGCCGCGCGGGGGTGCGTTCCCGGGCGAGCGCGTCGGCGTACTGGCCGCGGGCGCGCTCGTAGAACCAGCGGGTTTCCTGGCCGCTCCCGTCGGCGGCCGGTGCCCACAGCGACCGGGTGACCTTCTCCAGCTCTACGTGGAACGGGTGGTTGGAACTGAAATCGATCAGCGTGACCTTGTTCTGCGTGTTGGAGTATTTGGAGATCTCCGGGACGATCTCGTGGAGCTTTTCGGATGCGACCACGGTGAGTTTCATCTGGACGAACACACCGGAGATGTCGGCCTTGTCACGTGCCTGGGCGTAGTGGATGGACGCGGTCGTCTGCCCGCCGTTGACGACCTGGAGGTCGTGGATGCGGCGGATTCCCTGGCCGCCGCCGTGGAGCGGTGAGAACTCGACCGTCGAGGCTGTGGCGGTGATGCCGTTGTTGTAGGCGAGGAAGCGTTCCGGGCCGGTGAGCAGGGTGTCGCGGATACCGCGGTTGACCGCCCCTTTGGCCTGGAGGAACGAGCGGACGTTGAGTTCCAGCAGCCGGGTGCCGTACTGGCCGTAGAGAGCCGCCAGGGCCGTGCCGGGCAGGATCGTCAGGAAAACGGAAAAGTCCCGGTCCGTCTCGGGAGTCGCAAGACAGGGCAGGGGATCATCGAACTCCACCACGATCGGCTCGCTGAGCGTGCCGGACGTTGCCATCCGGTGGAACCTGGCCAGATCCCATATCTCACAGCTGACCGGGATGCCATCGAAGCTGGTGTCCGGGACGGAACTGACGGACGTGGTGCTGTTGGTCAGCAGGAAGAGCCTGAGCTGTGCCGTCTCGGGCAGCTTCTTTTCCACGGCCAGGCACATGTCGTAGACGTCGGAGGATTCGTCGACCTCATGCCGGAGCCCGCCGCGGCACCGCTGGATGAAGGCCGCCAGGCGGCGGAACAGCGTGTCCGCCTCTGCTTTGCTCATCCTGCTGTCGTGGTTCTGGTGGAAGGAACTCACGAACAGGTCGAGCGTGCCCAGGGAGTCGTTGCTGCCGTACCCGCTGACCTCGACGCCGTGGGCACGGTAGTAGGCGGTGAACGTGTTCTCGGTGACGCCCGCCTGCTCCAGGTCGTCAAGCGCACGCCGGGTGAAGGTCTCCGGGGTGGTCATGCTCTCGGCCTCAGCCGTCGCCAGAACGTCCGCGATCAGGTCCTGTGCGTAGGCCTCCAGGGTGAGGTCACTCATCGGGGTACCTTCCGCTGACGGCCTCGCTGATGTCGTCCGCGGTCAGCAGGTACCGGTCCAGCCCAGCGGTGGAGATGCTGTACCGGCAGTCTCCGACACCGGGCCGCAGGTCGGCTTCGGTGATCCGCGGGAAGTCCCCAGCCACGTCCCAGAACCGCTGCCTGCGGACGGTGTAGCGGGGCTCGTCGTACAGGTCACGCTGCTGGCGCAGGTATCCGGCGCGCACCAGCAGGTCATCCAGGAGTGCCCGGGCAGCGGCGTCGGTCATCGTGTCGCGGGTACGGTCAACGGCGGTGTTGAGGCTTTCACCGCTGCCGCCGCGCCGCTCATCCAGTGACAGATGGGCCAGGATGAGCCGGGACGCGCCTTTCTCGTCAAGTTCACGCTCGTTGCTGATCACGAGAACCTGTGGCTCTTTGCCGGAGCTGGTCTTGACCTCGATCGCGGCACGGGGGAGCTGGAAGTCCTGGTTCGCGGCCAGAGGCCCGGTCCAGGCGCGGACCGCGTCCACAGCCGGCATCGCGGGGAGCAGGTGGCGGCGGAGAATCGTCAGCTCCCCGAACAGGCCGCGCCGGGCCTCCGCTGGCAGGCCCGCCGCGGTCAGGTTCTCCAGCATCTGCCGCCAGTGCTCGAACCGGCTGACCGCTGAGAGCACCGCCTCGACATGGCTGGCCGCCGCCTGGGCGGTTGAGGCGATGTCGCTGGCCAGCGGGTTGAACACCTCCCGCAGGGTGTTGTCGGTGAGGACGACCCGCAGTTCACTGCCCTCGCCGTCCAGCCGGGCGAACTGCATCTCGAGACCGCGGGTGCGCGGGAGGGCACGGAGCCGGCGAAGGGCCACGTCGGCCTCGCCGGCCGGAATCCTGAGGGTGAGCATCCGGCAGTTGTCAGGGTGCCGGATGGCGATGAAGATGTCATGCGCCGATTCCGCGTAGACACGGCGGACCGTGACCCCGCGGGTGTGCCGGTCAGCCTCCAGGCGTTCCCAGTCCCGCTCCGTGATCGTCATCCGGCGCCGTCCTCGTCCTCATCACCGAGGTCCTCGAGCTCCTGCTGCTGCCAGATCTCGTTGACGACGTACTCGGTCTGGGCGGAATGCTCTGAGAACGAGAAGCTGATCGCGAACCCGACCAGGGGAAGCGTCTCATTGCCCGCGGCTGGTACCTGGTTCTTCACTGGGTACAGCAGGAGCAGGGCCTGATCCTGGCGCCGTACGCGCCGCAGCGGCGTGCCGGTCGGAACCTTCGGGTTCCTGGGGTTACCGTTCTTGTCGAGCTTTCCTTCCGCGGCTTTGCGGGTCGCGGCCATCGCGCGGTCCTTCTGATCACGGGTGAGGTCGCTGGACTCGTCCGCGGGGCTGAGGACCCGCCGGATCGTGTAGCGTCCTTCCTCGGCCGGGGTGTTGGTCGGCTCTCGCTTGACCAGGCCGATCTCATGACCACCGATCTTGGCTCGTTCACCGGTCCTGCTGCTGACCAGCCGCACCGTCCAGTTCCGCAGCTCACCCACGCGCTGGCAGCGCCGGACGTACTCGGCGATGAAAGCCGGCCTGACCCTGTGGGCCTTGCGGTCAGCGACGTACTCAGCGAGGAAACCGTCCACAATCTCCTCGGCACCCACATCCCGCCAGACGATGCTGCCGGCGTCCGGTGACGAGGGATGCGCCGCGTCCAGCCTGCTGATGAAGCTCTCCAGGACCTCGAAATTGCGGCGGACGACGCTCTCACCGAGATCGAAGATGACAGTTTCCGGGAGGTCACCGGAGTAGCTGAGCTTGACCTTGAGCCCACGCCGCATCTTGTTCGCCGCGGTGACCGCCAGGCCCGCAGGCGAGGCTCGCACCCGCAGCCCGAACTCCTCAGGCTTGGCGTCGAGAGCTGCCATCTCCTCGAATTCGCGGCGCAGCTCGTCGTTGGCGCTGGTGATCTCGGCGTAGGCGCCGGCCAGCACCGCGGTCGTGTAGAGGCGGCAGAGGTCCTCGTACGCCGGACGGTAGCCGAACCACCGTCCCATCTGCAGCAGCGTGTCGTAGGCCTTGGACGCCCGCAGGTAGTAGCTGACGCTGAGCCCTTCCAGCGTCAGCCCGCGGGAGAGCTTGTTCCCGCCGATGGCGATGACCGACAGGCCGTCACGCCGGTGCTCGTAGTACTGCAGGGCGTCCCGGGCGGTGCCGTTGACGATCCGGATCTGGATCTTCTCGACGGCCGGGCGTACCTGCGCCCAGACCTCCGCCCAGGTGATGGGGATGACCTGGTCGGCGGGGAACCAGGCGCTGGTGGGAAGAAAATCCCTTTCCCAGAGGGCGCGCAGTTGGTTCTCCACCGGCTGCCGGGCGGTACCGTCGCCGTAGCGGATCCGGTCGCGCAGCAGCCGCAGTTCCTCATCGACCTGGCTCGCGACGCGGTTCTGCACGTCCTGGAACCGGGTGACGTGGATGAGCATCGAGTTGTGCTCATTCACCTGGCCACGGGCCCGGCGGGCGGCGCAGGTGAGGACGAACGCGCTGAGGGCTTGGCGCAGTGATCCGGGCAGCGGCTCGGGCGGCACCCAGTCCTTCTTGTGCCTGTCGGGCATCCAGGTGCCCTGGTCGTCGACCAGGCGGACAATCGGCACGGGCTCGACGTCGTCGTCGTCCGGATCGTCGGGCTGAAGACCGAAGACACGTTCGGGGCCCAGGTAGTTCGACGGCGGCGGCAGGCTCTCGATGAAGTGCCGCGGAAAGATGTCGAGGCCGTACTGGTCGTGCTCGGTTGACGGGTCGATGTAGATGTTGGCGAACGGCGTGGCCGTGTACCCGACGTAGGCGGCCTTGTCGAAGCTTTCCAGCAGGGCGCGGATGCCGGCGTTGACCGAGGAGGGCCGGGTGTCTTCGTCCACGGCCGCGACATTGACAGACGCGTTGTCGGCCTCGTCGTCGATCACGAGGAGGGGCACGTCATGGACGATCTTCTTGTCACCCTGGCCGGTCGGCCGGCCTTCGACTTCTACGACCCACTTCTTCACGTAGTTCAGGATGCTGCGGTGCTTCTTGATGACCAGCACGACGGGGTAGGCGCCGATGGGGATGTTGGTGTTGAGGGCGACCGCGCGCTTGAAGTCGCCGCTTTCGGCGCTGTTTGTCAGCGAGGCTACGCGGAGCCTTGTCGCTCCGGGCATGGCCCCGACCCCGAGGTAGGAGGTGCCCCGGTCGTCGTCGTAGCGCTGCTGGTACTGCGTGTCGAATCCGAGGAATCCCTCGTCCACCCGCAACTGGGTCTGGCTTCGGAGGCTGTTGTCGATGCCGGCCAGCACGACGATGAGCTTGTAGCCGGCGTCAGCGGCCTTGCAGATCAGGCCGATGTAGTTGGCTGTCTTCCCGGACTGGACGTTGCCGACCACCAGCCCTTCGCGGTGCCAGTGGCCCGGCCGCGTGGGATCTTCAAGCTTCCGGAGCACCCGGTCGGTGGTGTCATCGAGCCGCCACACCACACGCTTGGGCATCAGCTTGACCTCTTCGAGGTACCGGCGGTAGCGGTCCCAGAAGTCCCAGCTGCGGTCAGCTCTGGCCGCGGGCAGCCATTCGACGTGGTCGGTGCTGTCCTGGAGCCCGGTGGACGCCTCCTGCCAGACCGTGACCCGCGTCTCGACCTCGCGATGCAAGATGGCCAGATCAACCTCCTCGCCCCTGCGGGCCAGCATCGAGTGCACATCGTCGCAGGCTGACGTCACCTCCTCTGGGGCGGCGTCACGATCCTGGGGCAGCATGGCGAGTACGAGGCGGATCGCCTTCTGCAGGGGCTCTTCGCCGCGAGATCCTGAACCTTGCATGGAGATCTTCCTGCCTGCTCGGTAACGCAGAGTAGTCAAGTGTTTATTTGGCGTAACGTACCCGATACCTCTGACAATTGGACGTTTCAGGAGCTCCAGAAGCCGGCAATCTGGTCGAAGGGGGGCATCAGCCGGATGCGTCGGCGTGCCTCGTGCGGGGTGCATCCCTGGGCGATCAGCGCAGCCTGGATGCGTTCAGCGACCTGGACGGTCTGCTCGTCGGCGGCGTCCGCGAACGGCTCGGGGTCATCGATGGTCTCAGCCTGGTGCATGACCCGGAGGGCGGCGACCGGGACGGTCTCCTCGAGAAGTCTTACCAGGGCGGCGGCGTCCGCTGATTCGTCGGTTCCGCCGCGCAGCACCTGCCTGACCAGTGGGTGCTGGCGGTTGATGCGGCAGGTCACCTGGCCGTTGCTGCGGCGGACGGTCCACGCGTAGACGAAGTCGGCACCCCTCTCCCGGGCGGTCACCCGGCCGCGGTGGGTCAGCACGGCGGCGGCGGTTTCACGGGTCCGTGCGCCGATACGCTGCAGGTGAGGCCGTGCTGCCAACGGCGGGACGGCGGCGGACTTGCGCACGTCGATACTCCACGCGCTGTCAAGTTCAGCGGGAACGTCGACCGCGATACGCGCCAGGATGTACTTGTCCTCTTTCCGGAAGCCCCGGATCGCGAGCCAGTCTCCCGCCAGGATGAGCCGGTCCCTGCGGTACACGTAGAACCCCTGCTGATCCAGCCAGCCCTGCGGGCCCGCCGCCCGCTTCGCTTCCTCGTCGCTGAGGTGGCGCAGATGGGGGAGCACGAACCCGGCAATGCGTATCTGGTGCCCGCTGATCGGGATCTCTTCAACAGGCAGTTGCTGAACGAACGGCCGGTGCTGCAGGAACGGATCCCAGGGCTCGACCGGGTTGCCGTTGACGTTCAGCTTGATCCTGCGCTGACCGTTCAGGAAGCGGGCGAAGACCATCCCCAGATGCGCCTCGACCCGGCGGATCTCCTCGTAAAAGTGCTTCTGCGTCACCACATCGTCCGCGGTCACACCCGGAAGGTCGAACCGGTGGAGGTGCCGCCACAGCACGACCGTTCCCCGGCCCGCCCAGAGCCTGTCCAGCAGCGCATTGCCTGCCGGGCCCGTGCCCTGCAGCAGCCTCCACTGCTCGGTCTCCCTGACCAGGTCCAGATCCCAGACCCGTGTGGCGCGCGTCCGCCCCGCTGGCGCGCTGGTGACGATGAGCTGGCGGGCCTGGGAGAAGGACGCTGTCTTCAGGCCCATGCCGAATCGGCCGAGATCCCGGGCTGTCCTGGGTGTGCCGGGACCGCGTGCGGCGATGGTCATCGCCGTGACAAGTTCCGGCTCCGTCATCCCGTGGCCATCATCGGTGACAGCCACCCACGAGTCCTGCCCGTCCCAGGTGAACACCACGTCAATCTGCCGGGCCTCGGCAGCGATGCTGTTGTCCACCAGGTCCGCGACCGCGGCCTCGACGCTGTATCCAAGTGACCTGAGCGACTCGATCGTGCCCGCTGGGCGCGGGTTGGCGATCTCGTAGTCCACGGTCGGCCCCACCCGTCGCAGCCCGTGCGCCCACCATGCAGCCCCGCCCGGAGCAGAGCCAGCAGCCAGCCTGACCGTGAGCCAGGTGCTGGGGCACCCCGGGGGAGGGCAGACGCGGATTCCGCAAGTATAGGGTTCCGGATGCCTTCAGGCCCGGGGCTGTTCAGTGACCATTGCGCGGTCCGCAGCACGGAGTTCCCGTCAGGCGGCCCCGAGCTGGGCGTAATGTCGTCCGGAACCGCCCACGTCGGCCAGCTGCCCCGCAGTGGGTGGGTGGCGGGTGGAGGCAGTTCTTCCCGCTCCGGTGAGGCCGGGAAGCGGAGGGCGCTGATTGTGTCGGTGGCTGGAGCTAGGCTGCCGCTGCGCTGAGAGCGGGGAGGCCGCATGAGGGACGGGGCAGTGACCACCCGGCGCGGGCACTACGGTGTCAAGCTGGTCCGGGGCCCGTTCGTCCGCCTGGCACCCCATCCCGAGGCGTGTGCGGATAAGAAGGCGTTCCTGGCCTACGCGGCCCGGCTGCGCGATGAGGGTGCGCATCTGGCCGCGGACCTGTTCAGCGGTGGCGGGGGCCTCAGCCTGGGGCTCGAGGCGGCCGGATACCGGGTGGTGCTCTCCGCCGACCGTGACGTGGAGGCCGTCGAGACACACCGGCATCACTTCGGCGGCCTGGCGCTCGACTGTGATCTGGCCGACGCCGGGCACGTCAAGCAGATCGCTGACCTGGTCTCGGCCGCCGGTGTGGAACTGCTCGCTGGAGGGCCGCCATGCCAGCCGTTCTCCAAGGCGGGCCGGAGCAAGATCCGCCACCGGGTCCGGCACGGCCTGCGCGACCCCAACGACGAGCGGAAGGACCTGTGGCGCTCCTTCCTGGAGGTCATCCACCGCGCACGCCCCCCGGCCGTGGTCATGGAGAACGTCCCGGACATGGCGCTGGACCGTGAGATGTTCATCCTCCGCACGATGGTGCACGAGCTGGAGACCCTCGGCTACACGGTCGAGGAGCGGGTGCTGGACACCTCCCGGTACGGCGTGCCGCAGTTCCGGCAGCGGCTCATCCTGGTCGCGCTGCGCGGCGGGGCAGCGTTCCGGTGGCCGGACGAGTCCCCGGACAACGTCACCGTGTGGAACGCGATCGGTGACCTGCCCGAGGTCAAGGGCGGGTGGCGGCCGGAAGGCGGGGCGGACGGCTGGGCTGACTACGACCACCCGGAGACCAGCTTCCAGCAGCGGATGCGGGAAGGCGTCGCGGCGGAGGATGCCGCCCGAGTGTTCGATCACATCACCCGCCCGGTCCGTGAGGACGACGAGAAGGCGTTCCAGCTCATGGACGCCAAGACCCGTTATTCCGACCTGCCTATGGACATGCGGCGCTACCGGGCCGACATCTTCGACGACAAGTACAAGAGGCTGGACGAGGACAATCTGTCCCGGACGATCACGGCTCACATCGCCAAGGACGGCTACTGGTACATCCACCCCCGGCAGAACCGGACCCTGACGGTCCGCGAGGCGGCACGGCTGCAGACTTTCCCGGACAGGTTCCGGTTCGCCGGCCCACCGTCCGCGGCGTTCAGGCAGATCGGCAACGCGGTCCCGCCCATGGTCGGTGAGCAGCTCGGCCGGGCCGTGCGCGCCAGTATGGACGCCGGGGTCCCTGCCGGGCCCACGACGCAGACGGTCGCCGGTCTGCTCGCCGGATGGTTCCGGTCGCCGCCGGTGCGGCTGGTGCCATGGCTGAAGGCTGATACCCGGTGGCAGGCCCTTGCGGCGGAGATCCTCCTGGAACGGCTTTCCTACCAGCAGGTCCGGTCGCTGTGGCCGCTGCTCGCCCGCTGGGACATGCCCGCGGCGACGCTCGCAGCCGAGGATGAGTTGCGTGAGATCGGGCGATGGCTCGGACGCGAGATCCGGGCCGGGCGGGTCCTGGAAGCCGCCGGGCACCTCGCCTGCGCCCCGGAAAACCTCGACGACGATGACGCGATCCGCAGCATCCCGGGCGTGAACGAGGCCGTGGCGGATCTGGCGGTCCTCGCCGTTCCCACGAGCGGTGAAGACAGCTCGGAAGAGCCGGTTCTGGCCGGGCGGGGGGTGCTTCGGGTCGTGGCCCGGTTCACCGGCGAGGACGTGGAACGGCGGAACAGGCTCACCGACGGGCGGCTGGGGGTCGCCCGGATGATCGGCTATGGCGATGACGCCCGGGACGCTCATCTGGGACTGATCGAGCTGGCCGCCTCGCTGTGCCGGCCTGTCGAGCCGGGGTGTGTGAAATGTCCTCTGGCCGATCTGTGCCACAGCTCCCAGGCAGGTGAGCAGCGTGAATCACTGCTGTTCTGAACCCCGAGGGATGTCAGGCAGGAGGGTCAGGTGTGCAGGCCCAGGGCCTGCGCGACGTCTGGAGCCTGTTCCTTCAGGGTGGCGACGATGCGCTGGAAGGCGGGGTACTCCCCGGCGTGCATCGCCGCGGCGCTCAAGGCCAGCCCCGCCTCGTCACGTACCGTACCCGCCGTGGGCTCCAGGGCAGCCCACGGCGGCCTGCGGCCCGGCTCAGGGATGGCTGTGGCGTCATCCCGTCGGGAGGTTTTGCGGTAGGCGCTGTCGGCGTGGCCGCACAGCTCGTTGATCGGCCGTTCAATCATCTGCCGCAACTGCGGGGGGATGGTGACTCGCATCTTGGCCACGTTGATGTGGAACACCGAGTCGAGGTCGGTGTCGAAATCCAGCGCGGCGCGGGCGAGTTTGGTGTGCTCGTCGATCCCCCGGATACCGTTCCAGCCTCCCCACTGCACGAGCCGGCCGGCCCGGTAGATGTACAGGCCCTGCTGCCGGTTCCAGTTCAACGGTCCTGAGAGCCGCTCGAACTCAGCGGCAGAGCTGAAATGGTCCCGTGACGGCAGAACGAACCGCTGCAGGCCCACCATTCCTGCCATCTCGTTGACAACGACCTCGAAACGCTGCGGGGCCAGTTCCATCCGGCCCGGCTCGCCGGGAGCGAAAGGATTCCACGGCTCTACTTTCTGCCCGTTGACAGTGATCACCAGCCCCCGGCCTTCGCTGCTTTCCAGGAACCGGTGGAAGACGATTCCCAGGTGTTCTGCTGTTTTCGCGGCCATGCTCTGGAGGCGGCGCCGGGCCCAGCCGCCGTCCGGGCGTTTCTCGGGCAGGACCCTGTCGAGTTTGCGCCAGATCACTACCGTGCCGGGTTCTCCGGTCAGCCAGTCCCGGGCCTGCTGCACCCACGGTTCGCGGCCCGGATCAACGACCAGCCACTCGTCCCATTCGGCGATCAGGTCGAGATCCAGGGTCCGGACCGAGACGCGGTTCGCAGACACAGAGCTGCGGGTCACGACGGTCACCGACCTGCACTGCGACAGGGACGCGGTCTTCAGGCCCAGCCCGTAGCGGCCGAGATCCCCGCGGGGGTAGCTGCGGCGGGTGCCGTACCGCAGGGCCTCCACAAGCCCGTTCGCGGTCATGCCGCACCCGTCGTCAGCGACCGTGACCGAAGATTCCGTCCCGTCGAACTCGATCACGATCTCAACACGGGACGCGTCAGCCATGATGCTGTTGTCCACGATGTCCGCGACAGCTGAGGGGAAGTCATAGCCGATGTCGCGCAACGATTCGGTGAGCCGCGCCGCCGACGGTGTGATCGCCGAGGATCTGCTCGCCGGCATCCCGTTCACCTCCGTGCACCGTTGAGGTCGTCCCCCAGGATCTCACACCTCACCTACGCCGGGCGTGCTGCCCGGCCGGCGTGCCGCAGAACCGCGTGCGGTACGCCAAAGCTGCTCGATCGTGTCCGCTGCCGTGGACGGTGGCTCATGCTCCCACACATGGACCACCCTCCAGCCCATTCCTTCAAGCTGGACGTCTTTCTCATGGTCACGTTCAACATTGCGTTTTAGCTTTTTCCGCCACCACTCACGGTTGTTTTTCGGAAGAATACCGTGGTCTGGGCAGGAATGCCAGAAACACCCGTCGACGAAAACTGCGATCCGTGCGGCGGTGAAAATGACATCAGGCCGCCCGGGAAGCCCGCGATTGTGGATCCGGAACCGCAGCCCACGGCGATGCAGCTCTTTCCGTATGAGTACCTCGGGGCCTGTGGAGGAGCGGGGCATCCGCTGCATCTGAGCGGATACCGCCGCATTGAGCGGTGTGGGAGTACGTCTGCCGTTCAGATCTGCCATTTGCTCGCTGAGCCGCTGCCGTGGGGAATCCCTACCCACCTGCTGTTCATGTGACAGAAATCCTAGCCGGTCTTATGTCGTCGACAGACCTCAAAGTTTGAAACTTTGCACGTGGGTTGTGGGCCGGAGATGTCAGTGTCTGCCGTTGAGGCTGGCGCTGATCGCGGCCAGGCGCGAGCGGACGGCCCGGCCGAATTCAGCCGCCTCCGACATGATGGCGAACAGCCGCAGGCAGGTGGCGATGTCGCGCGGATCAGCCACGGTGACGACGGCATACCCAGTTCGACGGTGGTTAGCCGGTCATCGAATCTGGTATCCGTGAAGGGGATGTCGTCCGCGGGGGAGCCGCGGGGAATCACCCCGACTTCGACGTTCGCCAGGGTGGCGAGAGAAGCAAGTGGCTGGCCTGGGCCCGCGCCACGGCAGTCATCGGGAGCGCCGCCTGCGGTACCCCCTGGACTCTCCGGCGTGGCCCGCGGGGACACTGGTCAGCCGTGACCGGCTGAGCCCGCTCGCACGGGGCCCGCGCGGGGGTCCGGGGTGCGTAACGGGGGCGCCGAACGCGCCACGGCGCCGCGTCGCGGGCGATACGGCGACCGGCAGGTCCAGGTGCCATCCCGGGACCGCGTCCTCGCGTCCGGTGCCACTCGCATATCTCTTGGCCGAACGTTCATCGGACTGGATCCCGTACGGCCATTGCGCCCTGGGTCGGCCCTCAAGGCTCGCGTTGCGTCCGGCACCCATGGGACTCGCCGGTCCGAACGGAGTTCGCCCGCGGGTACTGCCGCTTGGGGAACCATCCGAACTGCACGGTACCGGCTGTCGGCCGGCGGGTGGGTGCGGAAACAATTACGAAAAATGCGTTCAACCTAGGGATGCGCGAGACCGGCAGGCAGGCAGCCTGGGGTGCATGAGGCCGTCCGATCCGTCCCGCGAGCCGATGCTGGAACGGGCGATGCCCGCGGACGCCGTCCCCGGCTCGACCATCCCGGAAGACAGCGAGGCTGAAGTTCAGCTGCGGGACGGCAGCTGGGTCTGGTGCCAGGTGATCGGGCAGCGTAAAGACCGGCACGGGCGCTGGTGCATCGGGATCCGCTGGTACGCCAGCCCATCGATCGGCGGCCGGGAAGGCTGGTTCCTGCTGGACCGCCGGTTCGTAGCAAGGCCGAATCCCGCTTTATTGCTAGTGACCGTCGGCCAGCTGCGTCCCGCTGGGGCTGCGGAGGACACAGCCGGACCGGCTGGTGTGTCTGGTACGAGGTGGAACTGAGTGCCGGCCAGTGACTAGCCGGCCGTGGGTAGCCTCTGGCAGCAGAGTTCACCACCAGACCATCCGTCAGCCTGGAGGCTGCTGTCATGCCCGGAAGGTGCCCCAGCGCGGGATGACGCGCACCAGCCCGTCCGCTTGCAGCCGCTTGAGCACGCGCTGAATCACGCCGGGGCTTACCGCGTAGTGATCGGCCAGGTCGGCAATGGTCGGCAGCACCTCGTCGGCCTGCCATTCGCCGGAGGCGAGGCGTTCGCGCAGGTCACGCTCGACGCGCTCACCTGGCCGCTCCGGTCCCCGTGCCACACTGTCATGATCGCAACCGTGATCCGGCAGTCTCCATCTCTATCGCCTCTAACGCTTCAATCGCTTGTATCGTCTGAATCTTCCGGCGTAGGGTTCGGCTGACGCACACAGAGCCGGCCCCGAACGGTGATGACGACGATGCGAGATGATGATCCACTTCCCTGGCCAGCCGACCCGCAGCGCGAGGCAGCCGCCTTAACCGGGCTGCGCGCCGAGTTCCCCGGCATGGACATTGCTTCCAGCTACTACGGCACGGGCCGGGCCTGGCTGGCGCGGGGGGAGAACGGCCGGCCGTGGCTGGTGATGAGCGACGACCTGGCACGGTTCCGCGCCATGCTCCAGGGCTACGTCCGTGATGAATGAATCCCAGCGGAGAGTCGCCTACTGCGCCAGCGCGGCCGGTCTGGGCGGGCTCTGCGAGGACCTCTCGCGACAGGCCGTGACAGCGGGCTGGTGATCCGCACGGTGGCTGGCTCCGGTGTACGCCATCAGCGCAGGCGTGGCAGTGACCGTGGCCACCGGGGCAGGCTTGAACCGCCGGTAAGAGTGGCTCTACCCTGCCCGGGCGTTTACCCGGCATTCCGGGGCGGGCCGCCGCAGTGCGCCAACACCGTGGCGGCCCTAGGAACCCATCTCGCGCTAGGAGACAGGATCCATGACTGAATTCAAGCAGACCACTCACCTCGTGGACCGGGCCCGCGCGTACCTCGAAGACGTCCAGATGGGGCACGTGTCCTTCGCTGACGAGAGCGCCCCGTTCACCACGCTGACCGGCTATCTCGCAGACCTGCTCACGGTGATCGACGGGACCGGGCAGGCACACACGTGCCGGGCCGCGGCCCGGCACGCGCTTCGGCAGCTGCCAGCTGCTGGACCGCTGCCGTGTTGCGGGCTGCCAGGCCAGCCCGTGGCCTGCTGGATAGACCAGCTCCGGGCATTACTGCTCCAGATGCTCGGCGTCACCGCGGCACAGCTGGCACAAGCAGATGAAGGGG